>Ga0114957_1003835_pt1 | contig 13310 bp, 9 predicted proteins | sample BantaG_FD_87175 | JGI IMG/M metagenome (GOLD analysis project Ga0114957, IMG submission 87175) | Marine algal microbial communities from Bantry Bay, Ireland - BantryBay_4 metaG | ecosystem: Host-associated > Algae > Red algae > Unclassified | place: Bantry Bay, Ireland | collected 2014-11-21 | reverse complement strand
GTGCTAAAGAACGCTCTTTCCGTGCTTTGCATACGTGCTAAAAATGGCGACAACTCTTCTTGCGGCAAACCAGAGCGAATCGTGATTGGCGCATCTTCCAGTATTGCAGCCAAATTTTCCGCTTCGTACTTGGCCTGCATCTGACTAACTATATCGGTATCGGCGTAAAGATCAAGTGCCTCTTGCAGCGCGATCTGTACCATAAAGTCATCTTCAACCTCAAGCCTATCGGCAAGAGCCGCTGTAATCTGACTACGTTCTGCATTGCCTTTTATTGTGCCAAAATCAGAAACATGAGCCGCATTCAATACAACCAGCGTACGTGCGGCCTGTGACCGAATATAAAGTGCAGTCGAATTTAGCTGCTCAAGCACGAAATCCAAATCCGGCTGCGACAGCTGATCCTTTGCCACCAACAAGCGCGTAATAGCGGCCATTGCGCGAAAGGTGACCGTATCGGCAAGCGTCACGTCTTGCACAATATCCGCTAGCGCAGACTGCGCATCAACCAGTGGATAAAAGTGCGAATCGGCAACCCACACAAGATCCTCCAGCGCATAGATACTTCGTTCAATCACCAACCGCGAGAGCAGCATCGACTTCACATCTTCAGCCAACGTATCAAGCACCAGCGCGCTTGCCGGATCAGCTGCACCGCGCTCGGCAATACGCCCCAAAATTCGTAGAGCATTCCGTCGCGACCAACCTTCTCGTTGCTCGGTGGCAATCGTTAGCAATGTACTGATACCGGCTTTATCAATCAATGGCACCAGTGCGTTCGCCGTATCCGCCGTACAATAGTAATTCCCATACGGAACGCTCTCTAGCAAGGCGGCGGGATCCAGCGATTCTACATTTGGGCAGCGGTACAGTTCGCCGCGTAACATTGGCTCCACCATATACGAATACCAAAAGGGGCACCGTGCGTGATCCATACAGGCGGCAGCCGCAACGGGTAAATTCGTCCACAAATTTTCCACATGCTCGGCGCTAAACTGAAAATCCTCTTTACTCATCGAGCCATATACCGCCCACCAAAGTACCTCGGTCGCCTCTATCGACGGCACCAGCTCATAAAATGCAGCAAAATATGGATCGGGATCATCAATCAACAATGCGACCAGCGGCTCGGCACAATCAGGATCAGCTTGTACTTTTGCCACAATTTTGCCTGTAGAAAGAGTTGACAAATCATTTGTAGAACATGCAGCATTTACCACAATTGCAGTCGATGTCGGCTCAGGCGTCATCACCTGCATGGGGGTCGATGTTGGCGTCGACGTAGCAGGCAACAGAATGGTACCTACCGTGGCGCTTCCCGTTGGCAACAATAGAGTTGGTGTCAAAAGAGTTGGTGTCAAGAGAGTTGGTGTCAAAAGAGTTGGCGTAAAAACGACCTCACTACTAGTTGGCAAAACAGTTGGCGAAGTTGTTGCAGTTGGCGATCCCGTAGCAACAGGGGTGATAGCAGTTACAACAGCGGTAGCAGGTGTTATTGCCGCAGTAACAGTGGGCGTAACCGTAGACACCGTTGGGACCAAAGTTTGTGAAAAAGCAGCAGGCGTTGTTGCAGCAGGCACAGCCGATGCTGTCAATATTGGCGTTATTGCCGTTGAGGTGCTAGTGACAATATCAGTCGATGTAGCTGTAACCGTTTGCACAGCGACGTCAGTTAATGCTGGCGTGGCTATTACTGGTGTAATTATTAGTGGCGTGGCGGCAGGTATCGCAGTAGGTGGTTCCAGAAAATCAACAGAAGTCGAAAGCAAAGTTGGTGTTACTGTTGCTAAAGGGACATGCGTTTGCGTCGCTACACTTGGCGCAGTAACCTTTTGTCTCGTTGCCGTTGCACGCTTTGTTACAGCAAAAGATAGTGTTGCAGTTATAGACTGTTTTGGTACATCTGAAACACCTGGGCTTAATTCTTTAGACTCAACAAAAGGTAAATAAATAAAGTGTGGGCCATCCTCAAAAAGTTCCGCGGCATTGATTATCCGTTGATCTGTGTAGGCAAAAAAGTGAAGCAAAACAAATACAGCAGAGAGCGCACCGAAAAATAATGTGCTAAAGCCACCAAGTCGGCTAAAACCATTAAGTCGGCAGATAAGAACTTTACGGGGGGTATTTTTACTGATGAATTTTCTCTCGCTGCATGCAAAATAAAGACGATCTCAAAATGAACAGTCAGTGTGAACTAAAGATAACAGATTATCCACAATAATGTATAACAAACCGATGGCGAAACACCTCGGTCATTTGTCGCGGATGTGTTCTACATATTGTTTAGAAGACTCAAAACGCTCAAATGGACGGCAGACCAAAATTACACCACTTGCCTTCAAAAAGGATGGCAATTTCAGCTGTATATCGAGATGAAAAAAATATACTTTTCATCTCGCATGCAATGGGTACGTTCGCTCAGATCTTGTCACGAACGCATCCATTGCGTACTCGTTACTCGCTCGTTATTAGGCGAATCACCTCTTCCTCATCATTAGTTCGTCCAGTTGCGTTTACAGGCGGCAGCGGCATCGTATAGATCCCGCCTATGTGCGATAGGATATGCGACTCGTGCGTATGGTGTGCCGCGCTCATAGTTGCCGAGCCCGCAGCCTGTAATTCGTCGCGGCTATCGCACCAGTCATCCATTAGGCTATGCCAAGCACTCTCTAATGTTTTTGCCGGAACACCCGCAATCGACACAAATTCTTCGACCGCATAAGATTCATCCCGATAGGCGTCAAAAATCTTTAATGCAACCGGAGGCCGCTGTTGAAAAAGATAATACATAAACGCCCATGCATAGTCATAATCAAAAACACCCGGCTGGTCATAGCCAGCGCGACGGTTAATCAACTCTGACAAGCTTGTATGGGTTCCGCTGTTGCTACAAATTGTATCAAGTCGCGCATCGGCAAGCGGCTGCGTAAACGAACCATCTTCTTCGAAGAGAGTAAGTCCAAAATATTCACCCGTTCCCTCATCAATCCAACCCTTTGGCTGATCGTGAAAGCCAGGATCCGTCCACAAATTAGGGAAAACATAGCGCCCATTTAGGTAATGTGTAAACTCATGCTGCACTAAATGCTCGATTGTAAAGCTGCTCTCTTCTGGCGTACGCTGATAGGTATAAAGCGTTGCATCCTTTTCGATGTAAAGACCACCGGCCTGCGAACCAAAGCCCACAAATGCATCCATATATTCTTGATAAGCCGGGCGTGTTTCAAAAAGCAATAACGTCATCGCTTCGGTCGAGTCTCCTTCTACCGGTGTATCAAAGGGAGCGCCAAGTGTGTCAAAGAAGGCAGATTCTGTCTGCTGCATCAACGTTAAATACTGCGGCAGTTCTTCATCTGGCAGCCCCGAACGGATCGTTATCGGCTTTTCCGTAAGCGTTGCAGCAAGATGCTCAGCTTCAAATTTTTCACGTAAGGTTTCCAAATCATTTGTGCCAGCATATAAGTCAAGCGCCTCTTGTAGCGCCACTTCAACCATAAAATTTTCTTCAAAGGTAAGACGCTGCGTTAAAAATGCCTTAATTTGATCACGTTTCGACTTATCAGAAACATGGCTCGGTTCTAGCACAGTAAGCGTGCGCGCGGCTTGAGATCGAATAAACGGCATGGTTGCATTGAGCTGTTCCAGAACGAAGTTTAAATCCCGCTGTTCTAGCCCATCCTTGGTCGCAAGCAGTCGCGTAACCCCCGCCATTGCACGAAAGGTCGTCAACTCGCCCATTGATGAATCAATCACCAGTCGTTCAAAAAGAGGTTGTGCATCAAAGAAGGGAAAATAGTGTGAATCTGTCAACCAGATCAGATCTTGTAGCGCAGGTTCATTGCGCTCAGCCAGCAATTGTTCAAGAATAGTTGCTTTCACATCGTCAACGACTGTCTCAATCATCAGTTTACCCGCCGGTTGATCTGCGCCAAGTTCGGCAAAGCGGCCCAATACCCGTAACCCATTACGCCGCGACCAGCCAAACTCGCCCTGCGTAGCAATAGTCAACAAGCCGTCAATAGTTGCTTCGTCTGCTAACAGTGCCAACTCTGTTGCCGTATTCTCGGTGCAAAAATAATCGCCATACGGTACGCTCTCTAGCAGTGCAGCCGAGTCAAGTTCGGTTAGCTCTGGGCATTGATACATCTCGCCAGCCAACAGCGGAATAATGATGTATGTCTCCCAGTCGGCACAGCGTCTGCGCGTTACGCACGCGTCAACCGCATCGGGGAGATTAGTCCACAAACTTTCGACGTGTACACCTTCAAAGCGAAAGTTACCGGCCCGCATCTGCGTGTCCACCGCAAACCACAAATCTTCGGTTGCTTCAACGGAGGGCACTAAGTCATAAAAAGCGTCAAAGTAGCCATCTGGGTCATCAATCAATAGATCGACTAGCGGCTCGGCACACCCACGATTCATTTTAACGGCAGCAACAATCTCCACTTGCGTCAAATCGGTCAACTCATCTGCGGCACATGGACCTTTCTTCCCTAATGGCGGATCCACAAGTGGGGTTGGCATTGTCGTCGATCCAGTTGGTGATGGTACCACGCTAGGATCCGGCGTTGGGGTCGGGCTTGGTGTTGCGCTAGGATTAACAGTAGGTGTAAAGGTAAATACAATCGTCGGCGTATTGATTGGTACAGGTGCTGGCATTTGTGTTGGCTGAGTGATAAAAATTGGTGTAGGCTGCACCGTTATAGTCGGCGCTACAATATTTCTAACTGAATACATAAATGGCATAAACGTACGATAGTTGCCGCCTCGCATTACCGGTAAATATAGCTTAAAAGGAACGCTCGCACCAACAGGTGTAGCAGTTATTACCGGAGTCGTTGTTATAGTTGGAGTTGCTGTTGTAGTTGCTGTTACTGTTGAAGTAGCAGCAGTGGATGCAGTTGTAGACGGAACGGCAGTGGAAACCGTACTTGCTATAGGTGCATTTGCTGACAACAGTGCAACAGCAGTATCAGATTCTGCATTTGCGTGATTTGGCTCGCTTAATATGGCGAGCATTAAAGTGATAATTAACAGAAGTAGAATGCTTAAAAAGACACAAAAAAAGCGCATTTTACCCACATGATTCTGGGAGCTAGTTATATATGTATTAACGAAGCGGGGGGAGCTATTCATCTGCAATGTAACCTTACTGTGTGAGCTATTTAATATTTAAAAACTATTTCAAATTGTGCATGAGTGGAGCTACTTTGATTTGGCTTAGTACATATAAAGACGTAATATATTCCCAAAAGTCACTAGCAGGTATCTGTCAAAATTGACCTATCCCCATACATAATTCGCACTATCACACTACTTTATGTAGTCACTTTCGTAGGCCATGTAAACTATAAGACGCCTAAAGTTATACAAATATTTCTTCTGAATAGTATAGCCGCACGCTAAAATATATCCCATTTTATGAAAATCAACATTACCCGCAGCAGCAACCGTAAACGAACAGTCCAAGGTCGCCTTATCAATGGTGTACTCGAAATTCGCGCGCCAGCCAGCATGAGCGACGCAGAATTACAGCCGCACATCGACAATATTCGCAAACGACTTGAAAAACGTCAGGCGAAAAAAAATCTAGATGACAACGGCTTAAATAAACGTGCACAAGAGCTAAACAAAAAATACTTTGGCGGCAAGCTCAAATGGAAATCCATCAAATGGGTCACCAACCAAGCGAAGCGCCACGGAAGCTGTACACCAAGCCTAGGGACCATTCGCCTATCGCATCGGCTCGCCACTATGCCCGCTTTTGTGCAAGACTATGTGATCGTTCACGAGCTCGCCCATCTGATAGAAGCCAACCACGGTCCTAATTTTTGGAAGTTAGTCTACCAGTTTCCTAAAACCGAGCGCGCTCGCGGCTATTTAATGGCTGTGGATCTCGAACAGATTGACGATGCTGAAGATGAGTCAGGAGAGGATGCATGAACACTATTCAAGCCGTGATCTTCGACATGGATGGCCTGATGATCGATACAGAACGCATCGCGCAACGTGCGTGGCAGTTGGCCGGAGCAGAAGGCGGGTACGAATTCGACGACGCGACCTACGTGCAAGCGGTCGGTCGCACGCGGAACGATACAAAACTCGTCTTCCAAGAGGCATTTGGCGTGGATTTTCCTTTCGACGAACTCTATGAACGCAAGCAGCAGATCATGCATGATCTCATCGACACCGAAGGCATCCCGACAAAATCTGGGCTGTTCGAACTCTATGATCTGATCGATGAACTGGGCATTGCCAAAGCCGTCGCTACTTCTACCGCGCGACCCACCGCACTCAAAAAATTGACCATCGTCAATGCGCTGGATCGCTTCTCGATTATCGTCTGCGGCAACGAAATCGCCAACGGCAAGCCCGCACCCGATATCTTTCTCGAAGCCGCTGCACGCCTAAAAATTCCGCCCGTCAACTGCATCGTGCTCGAAGATTCCGAAGCCGGGATCCGCGCCGCACACGCCGCAGGCATGACGCCAATCATAATCCCCGACATGAAGCAGCCATCCGCTGAAATAGTCGAGCTGTCCGCCTACGTATTCCCGTCCCTATGGGATGTGCAGCCGATTTTGCGCAAGTTAATCGTAAATCCGTAGGAACATGGGGTTGGCGTCCCACTACATTGCCATTCACCAATAGATCATTCCACCAACTCCGTGTCCGCACGAACGAGATTTGATGGCCTTTTACAGCCCGCGCGGTTGGCAGATGGCACTGTTAATTCGTTCGTGCAGACACGGGAACGGCGGAACGCTGTCTGTGGGCAACGACAATCTGGTGTGTCGCCATCCCCAAGTCCCTACGGATTGACAAATGTCATATTATAACCCAACCTGACAAACAACGAGGCATCATTGACCAACAAACAGAAAAACGATCCCGCAGACAAACTGCTCACCCTCAACCCGATCACACTGGCAGCCCAACGCGCCGCCCGCGCCGATGTTAAACGCGATAGCATAATTTTGTTGGCTTTGGTGGCTGCGGGCGTGCTGATCCAACTCGCGCTGATCTATTACGGTTTTGCCAACGTCTTGTGGATAATCATTTTTCTGGGCATCCTCTACTTGATCAGCAACTGGCGACAGTGGCGCGCATACATCAAACACGAGTTACACTGTCCATACTGCACCAAACCGCTCACAAATGGCATACAATTGCTCAAGCGGCCCGGTCCATATTGTCCACATTGCGGTGAAATTGCCTTGGCAACAGGTCGGCAGTTAGAGAATCAAAAAACATAATCAGGAGAAACCCATGTCCAACGAAAAGAAAGCCCACTGGCGCGACAAACTCGCGGAATCGCGCGCCGCGCTCAACGAATTTGTCGCCACCCTCAGCAAAGATGATTGGCAAAAAATCGTCTTTAGCGAAGGGAACGACTGGACCATCCACACAATTATGACGCACCTCATGGAAAGCGAAGGCGGCATGAGTGTACAGATCCACAAGACGCGAAAAGGCAAAGAAACGATACCCGATGGCTTTGATCTAGCTCGCTGGAACGCTGGGCTAAAAGAGCGAGCGGGCGAACCAACCACAGATGAGCTTCTGGCTCAAATGGAGCAAACACGCGCCAAAACGCTCGCTGTGATGGAATCGCTGGAAGATGACGATTGGGAGAAAGTTGGTCGTCATCCCAGTCGCGGTTTGATCACGATTGAGCAATACTATGAGACGATCCACGCCCACGAACTGACGCATGTTGAGGATGCGAAAAAGGCATTAAAAAGGGATTAAGAGTTCAGAGATTGAGAGATTGGCTTAACCGTTTCTCAATCTCTATTTTCCTGTTCATGCAACACAAAATCTCTTACTCTCTCTATCTCTCACTCCCTAATTCGCTTATGAAAAACAAAACGAAATTCCAAACCCGTGCCGTCCATGCTGGCGAAGCACTCGATCCAGTGACCGGCGCGTCAAGCCCCAATATTGTCATGTCGACAACTTTTGCCGTCGATGCCGATGCTGGCTTTTCGCTCGAAGCAGCAAACGATACGGAGAATTCTGCCCCCCGATATACTTATACACGCTGGGGGAACCCTACGTTGAATCAGCTAGAAAAAAAATTGAGCAGCTTGGAAGAAGCCGCGGATTGCGTTGTTTTTGCTAGCGGAATGGCTGCGATTTCGGCGCTCTTCTTTTCCCTTTTTAAAATGGGTGATCATCTCGTGATGAGCGACATTGTCTATGCGGGTGCATCTGAACTGGCAAACGATACCCTAGCGAATTTGGGCATTGAGGTGACGCGGGTAAACATGTCCGATTTGGATGAGGTGGCGGCCGCGATGACGTCGAAGACAAAATTAGTCTATGCCGAGTCGCCGTGCAACCCGATTATGCGTCTAACCAATTTGGCTGCGGTGGCCGAGATCGCACACAGCCATGGTGCAAAGTTGGCCGTCGATTCGACCTTTGCCACACCAATGGCTACAATGCCCATTACGCTGGGCGCAGATTACGTGATCCACTCACTGACGAAGTACTTTGGCGGCCATGGTGACGCGATTGGTGGTGCGGTGCTGGGCAACGATGCCGCCGAGATGGGAAAGTTGCGGCAAGGAATGTTGGGCCATGGCGGCGGCGTGCTGAGCCCCTTCAACGCATGGTTGATCATGCGCGGGATGGCGACCTTACCGTTACGCATGGCCGCACACGAAAAGGCCGCTCTTGCGGTGGCCGAATTTCTTGAGAATCACCCAAAGATAGAGCGTGTGGTCTACCCCGGTCTCGCGTCGCACCCCCAAAGTGACCTGGCCCAAGAACAGATGCACAACATGTCGGGCATGCTTACCTTTCAAACAAAAGATGGACCTGCTGCCGCCCGTGTTTTTGCCAAAACCCTCGAAATTTTCCACTATGCGGTTTCGCTGGGACACCACCGCAGCCTGCTCTTTTACATGCCAACCGATAGCCTGCTCGAAACGTCGTTTAAGCTGACGCCCAAGCAGGAAGAGGATTATCGGCGCTATATGGGCGACGGCGCGTTTCGCGTGTCCGTTGGGATTGAGGACGGGGAAGATCTGTGCGATGATTTGGCCCGAGTGTTAGAAAAAATCTAGATGGACAACCATCTTACTCATTCTCTTACTCTTTCTCCATCTTTAAGAAACGAGAGAAGGAATAGAAGAATGGGTAAGAGTAAGATGATGTCGTGCCTCATAACCTGCCCCCGCATGATCTGGAAAACAAAATGAAAAAGCAACCAAATATTCTGTATATTATGGTCGATCAATTGGCGGCAGCGGCCCTGCCCTGTTACGGCCATTCGATTGTGAAAGCGCCCAACATTTCGGCTCTAGCCGAGCAGGGAGTCGTTTTTGAAGATGCGTACTGCAACAGCCCACTTTGCGCGCCGTCGCGCTTTTCGATGATGGCGGGTCAGCTTGCGTCGCGCATTGGTGCATATGACAACGCCGCGCACTTCTCGGCAGATGTGCCAACCATGGCGCACTATCTGCGGGCGGCGGGCTATGCGACCACGCTATCGGGCAAAATGCACTTTGTGGGGCCGGATCAGCGCCACGGTTTCGAAGAGCGGCTGACGACCGATATCTATCCATCGGACTATGGCTGGACGCCCGATTGGGGGAACTTCGCCGAGCGGCCAACGTGGTATCACAATATGCTCAGCGTGGTGCAGGCGGGCGTGTGCGAGACAAGCAACCAGCTAGATTTTGACGAAGAGGTTGCACATCAGACCGTGCGCAAAATTCAGCGGCTGGCGCGCGAGGCAGACGAACGCCCCTTCTTCTTGCTGGCATCATTTACGCATCCGCACGATCCATTTGCGATTACGCAAGAGTACTGGGATCGCTACAGCGACGATGAAATTGACCTCCCCACGGTAGCGCAGATTCCATACGAAAATTTGGATGCACACAGCAAGCGGCTACATCACGTCAGCGCGATGAGTGACTATGCGCAGACCGAAGAGCGGATCCGTGCGTCGCGCCATGCGTACTACGCGATGATCAGCTACATTGATGATAAAGTAGGGCAAATTCTGGATACGCTGGACAAATCGGGGCTGCGGGATGAGACAATCATTGTCTTTGCCGCGGATCATGGCGAGATGCTGGGCGAGCGGGGCATGTGGTACAAAATGTCCTTCTTCGATTGGTCTGCCCGCGTGCCGATGATTTTCCATGCACCGGATCGCTTTGCACCCAATCGAGTGAAGGAACCGGCATCGCTGGTTGATTTGCTGCCGACGTTTGTGGATATTGCCACGAAAAAAGATGATGAAGTGGATGACGAACCAATGTATGCGGATCCGATCGACGGGGCGAGTTTGTTGCCGCTGCTCGAACAGACGCGCAACGAACGCGAGCGTTCAGCCTATGCCGAGTTGTTGGGCGAGGGTGCCATTGCGCCGCTGCTGATGATCCGTCGTGGGCAGTATAAGTACATTTACAGCGAACCGGATCCGGAGCAGCTTTATGATATGGAAAGCGATCCGCACGAATTAGAGAATCTGGCCGAAAGTTTGCTCTATTCGTTTGTGCGTCAAGAGTTCTACGACGAAATGCGCAAGCAATGGGATCCGAAAACATTGCGAGAAGAGGTGATAGCGAGTCAGCGAAGGCGGCGGTTGGTCGATCAAGCGCTGCGGCAGGGCCAACACGCACCGTGGGATTTTCAGCCGTTCCAAGATGCGTCACAGCAGTATATGCGCAATCATCTCGATTTGAATGTGCTAGAAAAGACGGCGCGCTTCCCCTCGCCCGAGATCCCGCCGCCGGATGGGGGTTAATACTTTAGGCGGTTAAAGATACGTCAAGTTCCCCTAAAAACCGATTGCCCGCCTTAAACAGATTCCCGTCTAGCCCAAATGTTGCGCTGCGCACGCGGATTCCGTTACTGACAAAATCAATTGGCTGCGGCAGATCCACGGGATAGATGAGCACTGCTTCGGGTGCGTTTTTGGCTTGCGCATAAGCCAGTACTTGAGCAACATCCGCAGCATCGGGGCGCGTAACCGGCACCTTGTACTTTGTATCCATCACAAATCGTGGGCGTTTTTCATCGCGCTCGTAAACGACTAAGTCGATCTCAAAATAGACGGAACTTTTCTGGACAGGTATATGTGTAAAATTATGCCGCTCTTGCGCCTGCACTCGATAACGCGAATCAATATTTTGCGCCAGCCACTTGGCAACGAAACGCTCGTAAAGCTGCGCCATGTTGACCACAAACGGCAGCATCGACTGATCACCAATGCAGTGGCTTGGGCTGCTCTGCTCTAGCAGAAAAAGGCAGAGTGCGTGCAGCGTGCGGTATGTTTGATTGAACCGATTGTAGTGGTTCTGGCGTAAATGGGTTCGGCACGTTTGTGCGCTGATCGGTCGCAGCGACGTGAACGCAGAGAGTGTACGGAATGCGGAGCGAATCGTGGGCAGCGATCGCCCGCTGCAAAGCCCGCCGCGGATCAGCACGTGCAATGTCCACAGCAGAATCTGGTTGTCGATCACGTCCGCGCTCTGCTCATCGAAACGGCAGGGAATGCCCAAAGCCACAGTCGATGTAGTTGATTGCCGCGCCAACTCGGCAATATCGATACGCCCGCGCACCACGGACAGCAGATCGCACTGCTCGACATGCTGGCGATAGATGCCGCGCCGACAGCGACTTTGTACGCGGCGGGCCAGAATTAGCGCCAGCCGTTCGGCAAAATCTGGCAGCGACTCCGCCTCGAAAAGATCGTGGCCAATTTGCAAGCTTTCTAATTCATAGGCCATTTCGAGCATGGCAAAGAGGTTCGACAGCGGCACTTTGGGCAGCAGCGAAATCCCCAAGTTGTGTGCTTTGAATGGAATAAAGCCGACCCATCCTTGTGCGGCCAATCGCCACTGTTGATCGGTTGCCACGGTGGGCCACTGCACCGCCACCTGCGCCGAGTGGGTGCGCCAAAGCGTTTCGGCCACAGCTTCGGGCAGAGCGTCGCGGTCGAATGTATGTGGGGTATATTCGGTTAGTTCGATGATTTTCATGATGATTTTTGGGTACTATATTCGTTGTGGCACTGTGGTTTTCGTAGAGTATCTGTTGACTCCCTAGCCATCTCCAGAGGAGAAGGAACTGTCACGGGGCATTCAATTTACTCGTTTTTCAATCAGTTTATAACGTCCCAGATCGGTCCCCTCTCCAGCGAAGTGGATTGGAAAGGATTAGGGTGAGGTAAAACCCGCACTAACCACAAATGGAACGCGTCATTCCACAAACCCGCGTCCAATGGCGCAGAGCGCCAAGCATAGATTTCCTACGCAGAGCGCAGGAACAAAAAGTCTATAACTCACCCTGCACATACGCCCATCGAAACGTCTCTACTTCTTCAGGCTGATCAAAAAAATACTCCTCCAAATAAGGCTCAATTTCCATCTGCCAAATATCGCCAATCTCTTCCGTCAGCCCTTCTCGCATAAAGTACGAATGGCCCAACGCATAGTGTTGATCCCCGATACGCGCGTTTAAACGCTGCAACAAAGCAACCAACTTCTGTATCGGGAAACCTGTTTCGTTCTGCTCGTGAAAGCGACGCAGCAAATCAAAATCGGGATCGAGCGCAATGAAGGCAAAACGCCGTCGCAACGCGTGATCCACCAGCGCAATTGAGCGATCCGCCGTGTTCATTGTTCCAATGATGCGCACATTTTCGGGAATGCGGAACGGCTCGCCGCCGCCCGCCAACGCAATCGACTGTTCGCGATATTCGAGCAGATACATTAGCTCGCCAAAGACGCGCGCCACGTTGGCGCGATTGATCTCGTCAATGATCAGCACACAGGGTCCACACCGCGTTTGGGCTTGGCTACAAAAGCGTAAAAACTTTCCCGGAACCAGTTTATATACCAGTTGCCCCTCCACTTGATCCCCTAGTTGACCATCAGTCGTTTCGGGCCGGATTCCCTGCATAAAATCCTCATACGCATACGCCGGATGAAATTGCACAAGCTCGACAAAACCGTCACCCATACTTGCAATCTGTTCGGCCAATGCTCGTGCAATAAAAGTCTTCCCCGTGCCCGGTGGGCCATATAAGATCGCCTGCTTTTTGCGTTCGATATTGCGTACCCACACCGCCACCAATGTCTCATCGAGGTAGCTCTTTTGCGCGGCGCTACTTGGCACAGATGGGGGTCGATCCGTGCCACTTTTGGTGACAGCCACATAGCGTGCCGGAGCCTCAGCCAAACGTCGAATTTGGGGCGATTCCGCAGCCAATGATTCGGCCACGCGGCGTTGATATTCGACTTCGTTGTACAGTTCCAGCACTGCCTCGGCGGACAGTTCCACAT
>Ga0114957_1003834_pt1 | contig 13310 bp, 17 predicted proteins | sample BantaG_FD_87175 | JGI IMG/M metagenome (GOLD analysis project Ga0114957, IMG submission 87175) | Marine algal microbial communities from Bantry Bay, Ireland - BantryBay_4 metaG | ecosystem: Host-associated > Algae > Red algae > Unclassified | place: Bantry Bay, Ireland | collected 2014-11-21 | reverse complement strand
GCGCCGGAAAGGGCGGCAGGTGACTCGGCGGGCGGCGCCGGCGGGGCCGGCGGCGATCCGGTGCTGGTCGCGGAGGCGGAGGTGGCTGGTGACTGGCGGGCGTCGGCGGCCGGCGCCGGCGGCGATCCGGTGATAGTCGCGGCGGGGGGTGTGGCGGTCGCCTCCGCGGGCGGCACCTGAGGCAATTCGGTGATGGTCACGGCGGGGGTAAAGAGGTGTCAAGCAGGTACTTGGTACGTTCGTGCGGCTGATGTGGGCCAGACTCATTGCATTTCTGTGGCGACTGTAGCATTCCGGTGCCATCTCTACTGCACCTGAGTCTTGTGATACCATATGGACCGAAACTCACATGCATTGGGGCTCCGTCATGACGCCCATATCAGTCCTCAATCCATGTGTCTCCCGGCTTTACTTCTTCATTGCTGACTGCTTGCAACCACGCAGGGGGTTTTTCGATTGGACATGTGTGCGGCCGCTGTCGCCGCTGCCGCCGCCGTCGCCGCCGCCACTTGGGCGTCGGTGTAAGGGGAGGTGGAGGCCGCCCGCGGGTGCGTGTGTGGATTTGGGGGCGGGGGGAGGGGCCGGGCGTGAGGCGACGGCCGGCCGAGGCAGGGGGGGGGGGATTGCGACCGCACGAGCTGACGCCTCCCTTGCTCCCTTTTATTTTCCTGCTACTCTTGGCTGCCTGCCATGGTCCCGCTTGTATGCACGCGATGGGGAAGTGACGCCCGCGCCTGTTGCGGATGTGTTGACGGAGAGGCAGTGCAGATGCACTCTAAATGCGGTTTGATCTATTCAACTTGGCCCGTTGCCGGCCCCAACTCTCCCGGAGCCGCAGCACGGCAGTTCAAAAGCAGCCACGGCTGTGCTCCCGGACACGACAGTGTCAAGGCGGTGGGCCCGGTGTCTGTGACGGTGTGTCTGACCACCCGACACGGGTGCCAGACACAGCAGGCCGCTGATGTCAGACTGTCAAGTGGCCTGCCTGTAAGGCAGCCCGAGTCAAGTGGCGATAACTTTATGCAAGAGACAGTAAGTGGCGGTAAGCTCTATCCGTGACGAGATAACCGGCGGATGGCAAAGCAAGAATTAGCCAGCCGTCAAGGCTTAAATGAAGGAGGAAATAAATAAATCAAATTTTACATCCCGCCGCTGCAGCCGGTTAAACGGATGACATTGCTTTGCAAAGAATTCATGCATCTGGACTCATATATGAAGACATCTGCAGGCCTGTCGTGCGAAGCTTCCGAAAATGCGATGATCTGCAAAATGCAGCCGAAGTGCAGTGAGATGCGTCTGAGATGCGGTAGGCGTTGCTGCCGACGACCCCGTGGAGCACCGTGACATCCGCGACGTGGCTTTCGACCAACTCGATCACATCCTCTCGGATCGCGTCCCGCAGGGGTTGGACCGCGTGGTGGCTTACGACCCCTTGGAACTCCGCGGCTACACCACGGGGACCTTGGTAACCGGCTTGTGGCACACAGTGGTCTCTCTTGGCGACTCGATTGCTCAGTGGGCCCGCGACCACCCCGGGGCGCGGCCTCGCCACTCGGGGGACCTGCTTCAAATTGTGGGTCGGCGTACCACCCGCGCGGTTCTCCTTCGCGAAGTCGGCGTGGCCGCCGGTGGGGCCAACCGCCGCCAGCAGCATCACCGCAATCGCGACGTCTACCACGAGGAGACGCCGGCGCAGCGCCCCCTTGGTCGGCCCGGTAATAGGTGGGGTGGGCCTTCGTCGGGCCGCCGTTGACCAAGGGGGCGTTAACAATGACGGGATGGGGAGTGCAGTACCCTCCGGAGTCTTAGTCGTAGAGCATAGTAGTGTAGGGGGTCTCGTCGTGTCGACGGTGCCAAACGGAGCGTAAGCGACCGATATACCCCACGCGGGTCGTTTGCGTATCACCCTTGGGAGAGCCCCTTGTTCGTCAGGCCGAATCCCGATCCCCCCTTGTGGTCCAACGTCCGACGGGCCCACGCCGGTCAGGCGTCGCTGTCCCCTGAGACCGTCCATGCGATCCGATCGCCTTGGCTCGCACCCGGGTCGCGGGGAAGGCTGCCGTCCCGGCATGCGATAGAAACTGTCGCCACCACGGCCACGTGGCTCCGCCGGGACACGTGTTAACCCCGAAAATCGGCCACGGTTTGAAACTTGAAAACCGCGTGTCCCGCATGGGAATTGTCTTAGACGAGGAAGTCGACGTCCGACCCGGCTTCTTCGACTCGTAGGCCCACGCGTCGCATGTATAGGTGTACCTAACGTAGGTCGAACCGACTGGCCCACTTGAGGGTGTCCTCCTCAGGGTGGTTCCTTCACCAGTGGGTCCACAGGCGTAGAGTACCATCTTCAGCGACTTCATGGCCCAAGAAGGCCTCCCAGACCACCTTCTTGCCCGTTTGTCGATCCCCCTCGGGGACAAAGATATCTTGGGCCGCCCCGAGGTGCTGCAGGAGCGTCTGCGGATCCCCCGGCGGGCCCAGCGCCGCTGTCACGTGGTCGCTGCTCACCGTCTCCTAGTACCCACCGATTTCCAAGGAGAACGTGCCTTTCTCGCAAGACAACACAGTGTATTGTCCGGCCGCGCGGGTCCCGAGCTTGTTCTTTGTCCGCGTGTTACCATCTACGAACACCCGGTCCCCCGCGTGGACGTCCTTACTGATCGGTCGCACGCGGGCGTCGTAGTTTCTCTTGTACCGCCGCTGTGCCAGCGTGAGGGACCGCCGTGCCTTGTGGATCAGGTTCCGCAACCGCGCCCGGATGACCTCGCGGATGGCTCGTGCGCTGCCGTCCGTCTCCTCGGGTTTCGGGGAGCCTACCATTTGTTCCACGGAGAGGCTCCATACCCGCTGGGGTGTGACGAAATCTACGGGCGCCACTCCGGTGGTCTGCTGCGGCTGTCTGTTGTAGGCCGACCTCAGCATCGACACCAGCTCGTTCCATCGTTCTTGGTTGTCCTCGACGTAAGTTCGCAGCTGCCCCACGATGGTCTGGTTGTACCGCTCCACTTGGCCGCTCGTCTGTGGGTGGTACGTCGTGGAGTATCGGTTGGAGACCCCGAGGAGCGAGCAAACCCCTTGAAAGAACGTGGAGCGGAACTGGGGGCCTTTGTCGGATAACAAGATCACCGGAGGTTCGTACGCCGCCATCCAGCTGTCCAAAAAGGCTACCGCGATGGTCTCCGCGCCGATCCGCTGCAGGGGGATGGCCCGCGTCGTCTTGAAGAAGCGATCCACGATGACCAACAGGTGTTCGTTCCCCGCCGCCGTCCGGGGGAGGGGGCCGAGCAAGTCCATACACAGATCCGTCAGCGGTTCCGTCGGGTGAAAAGTCATGATTTATTTCGTCTTGCGTCGCTTGCTGACGCGGTTCCTTGCGCACTGAGTGCAGATGGCCACGAAGGCGTACACGTCTACCATCATAGACTCCCAATCGAACCACATTCGCATCGACGTGTTCATCTTGTTCGCCCCCGGGTGCCCGGCTTCCGGCGGGTACTGTTCCCGCATCATCACCCCGTAGCGCATGTGGGTCGGAACGTAGACTTGCGCGGCCCCGACCAACGGCGCCGTGGGCACCAACAGGCCGTTCGGGTCCTAGCGGAACCGAGACTTGTCGTTGCCATCCTTCACCGCGCGGACCTCCTTGCACCGTCCATCCTCCGCTTGCCTCTCGAGGAGTTCGGCGAGAGTCAGGGCGGATACGGGCCTTCCCTTGGTCTCCGGTGGTACCTGCCACGCGGCCGACGATTCAGGCCAAGCAAGACAGGACACTGCGTCGGGTATCGCCCCCTTGTCTCCCGCGGAAGTTGAGATGCGCGACATCGTGTCCACCGCGTGGTGTGACGCACCCGGCCGCGTCTGCACCACGTCATCAAACTCTGCCACCCGCGACCTCCACCGCGCCAGCCTCCCTTGGGCCCCGTCCATGTGCAGCATCCACTTGAGCGCCGCGTGGTCCGTGCGTACCGTGAAGCAGGTTTCTTCGACGTAGGGGCGCAGAAGGAGGGACGCCCACACCAACGTGAGGCACTTCTGCTCCGTCGTGCTGTAATTCCGCTCCGCCGCGTTGAGGGAGCGGCTCCAATAGCCCACATGCCGCGTGGATTGGTCGGATTGCTCTTGCAATAGGACCACGCCGACTTGTCCAGCACTTACGTCCGTGTCCAACGTGCAGGTCCCTTGGCGCCGCGGTAAAGAGAGGATGACGAACTCCGTGAGCCGCATCTTGGGCTCCTCAAATGCCCTCGAGGCCTCGTCGGACAACGTCCCCCACCGATCGGGCCTCTTGAAACTCGTCATCGTGGCCATCGGCAGCGCCACTTGGGCGTAGTCCTTGAAGAACCTCCGATAGACGTGACACATCCCGAGGAAGCTACGTAGGTCCTTCTTCCACCGCGGGGGACACGCCTCCTTGAGTCCACGCATGTTCTTGTCTTGTGCCCTCAGCTCCCCCCGGCCCACGATATGGCCCAAATACTCCACCTTCTCTCTCGAAACAAGTGGCATTTCTTGGCCTTCAGGGAGACGCCCGCGCCTCGCAGCGCCGTGAAGACCTCCCGAAGGTGTTCCACGTGTTCCCCCGCCGACTGCGAGAAGACAATGATGTCGTCAAGATACACGAGGCAGCTCTTCCACTTGATTCCCCCGAGGATCATGTCGATGGCCCGTTGGACGGTCGCCGGGGCATTAGACGAATTGAAAGGAAGGCGGACGTAACGATAAGCCCCCTTATGAAAAACTGAGGTCGTCTGGTCCCGGTCCTCGTCCGCCACGGGGATCAGCCAATACCCAGAGTTGCAGTCGAGCGTCGAACACACCTTGGCTTCCCCGAGGAAGTCGATACAATCGTCCATACGTGGCAACGGGTCCACGTCCCGCACCGATACCTCGTTGAGTTGACGGTCATTCATGCAGAACCGCATCTTCCCGTCGGGTTTCGGAACCAGGACCACAGGGAAGGCCCACTCGGCACTCGAGGGCTTGATAACCCCAAGGTCCGTTCACGTTGCAACTTCCTGGCGATGATGTCACTCGAAGCATGGCTCGCCCGATAGGGTTGGGCCCGCCGTGGATGTGCCCCGGGAACCACCTCGATCCGATTCGGGGTGACGTCGACATTGCCGAGCTGCCCCGCCCACAGTGCCTTGTACTCCTTGAGGAAGTCGTCCACGGCACCGCGGATCGTACTGGGGACACCCTCCCAGTGGAGCTCCGGCTTGGGGGACGTCTAGTCCGGCGGGTGGGGCGGGGGTTGTCCCTCGTCGATCCCCTCCTCGGATTGCCGGCCCGTCTTGACCTCCTCGTCGGGCTTGTCACGAGGATCCACCCCCATCGTTGGGACCGCCCTCGGTTCCTCCTCCTCCTCGACGATGTGCAGCGGTTCGCTGTAGGCCGTCGCTGTTCCGACGACATACCCCTTGGTTACGTGCACCGGCACATCCCCGGTGTTCGTCAGGTAGAGGGACCGCGAGGTGTTGAGGGAGAACTCCGCGACGGCGTTGTGTAGCAGAACCTTCCGTCGGCTCATTTGGACGGGGCGGTCCCGTACTAGGTGGACCCCTTTGACGTTTCGGCACACTTGGATGGCCTGGATGACCCGCGGGCCCACGGCTACCGCTTTACGAAGCCGAATAGCCCCAACTTGGGCTTAGGCTTGTTTCCTCGACGTGGGGGCGCGGGCCGCGTGCTTCCCGTCCAACTTCGCATCGCCACCGTGGACGTGCCGTCGTCCCACTTGATCGTCCGCGTCTTAGGGGAGATGGAGTCCACGTTGCTGGTCTGGAAGTCCCACCCGAGAATGAGCGTTACTGGCAGTGCTTCGACCACGAGGAACTCACACTTCATGGCGGTCCCCCCGACGTTGATGGTCAGAGACGCCTCCGCGTTCACCTTGAGAATGTACCCCGAGGCGTCGCTCACTTGAGTCCGGGGCGGCGCCCGCGATGCATTCTCGGTCCACTCCTCGGGCAAAATATCCGCGCGGATCACGCTGGGTCGTGCGCCAGTGTCGACTGCAGCCCTCGTGGGGATGGGGGTCTGCCACGGCGCCAACTGGTACGACGCGCCAATCTCAAAATTCTCTTTCCGTAACAGCAACAGAGTCCCCTTGAACCGCGAGCGGTATCGCCCACGACGGCAGGGACATCGAGACGGGACAGGCCACGTCGCGGTTACCCACGGGGAGGCGAACGTGACGTGACGGGGGGCAACCGTGGAGCTGGGGCGGACAGAGGGGGTTGAGGGGAATTGCGAAGCCATCCCCCATAGGAGTTTCCCGCCCCGCGGCGCCCCTTGGCCGGGGTTTCCACGGGCGGGGTGTCCCCCGCTTTCGTCTTCGTTGACTCCGCGCCGCCCAACAGGTCGTTTCACAGCAGGGCCACGACGAAGGTGCGATCTGGGGCGGCGCTCGCCGCCGCGTTCCTCTGCCGGAGAAAGGTGCTCCGCGCGGCTTTCACGAGGTCCCGCTGCTTTTCCGTCAAACTCCTGATATCAGGGACCCGGTGTCCGCGTGTGCAACACACGTAGCACAACGGGGGACCCTTCGAGGCCTCCCGCCGAGGGTAGGGCGCTGCTCCGGCCACACGGAACACCGGGGTACCCAACGGCAGCACTGCGACCGTGTCGTGCTTCGCAGTGCCGTCCTCCTGCCACGGGGAGTGGAGCTAGTTGACCGAGAGGCCTCGGGGCCCTGTCGACGTTTGTCGCCTCCACGATGATCCCCCGGGGGACCCCCGGCTAGCCAACGCCATGACGTCTTTTGCGGCACGATACTTCGCCGCCACGTAGGTCGACAGCTGCTCGTCGCTTCGTTGCGCCGAGTTGTACACGAAGGCATCAGTCCGTAGGTACTCCGGTAGGCCTTGGATCAGCTGCTGTTTCATCGTCCCCTCGGAGTGGATGTTGTCGCAAAGCACGTCGAGTCTTCGTAGGCGTGCCGCGAAGGCGTCCGAACTCTCGTTGTCCACGAGCCCTGCCCGGATAAGCTTGTCCTGCGCCAGCCCCAAATCGTGCGGCTCCGCGTAGGTCGACAACAAAGAATTGACCGCCGTGGGAAAGCATCCAAGCGAGCCTCATCCACCCGCGATATGCAACCCCGGTAGGTTCCGAGGGAACCGCGCCTCAGCGTCGCCCGCGAGGAAGTTGGGAATTAGGTACAAACCCACCCCCTCGGACAAGTCGTTGTCATCGCAGGCCTTGACGAACTTTCCGAGCCACGAAAAGACCTTGAGGGGCTCCTTCCCGTTGAACGTCGGGGACCCCCGAAGGAGAACTTCATGTTCTTGGCCGTCCGTCCAACTAGCGGGCCTGCGACCCCCCGTAGTTCGAGTGACGGTTCCGTAGGCGGTACGATCTGTAGTCCAGGGCGACCGCGAGGCGATCGTCCGGGCACTCGAGCACCGCCAACTTGCTGGACCCCACCTTGCGCCCCACGCGGTCGTCGTCGTTGTCGGTTGTCGCCTGTGGCGGCTAGGAAGATGTAGACGACGATGACGACGAGGGACTACCGTGACGCCGTGACTTCTCTTTGCTGCGGCTCTTTCGCGTATGCACGGGGGTATCTCGGCGGGGGGAATCTTGAGCAGAGCCCACGGGGCTCGCAGCGATGACCCGAGAAACGTCGGCCTATAACGACTCGCGGAATGACGACAGCGCCGTGTCCAGATCTGCCATCGCCAGAGGCGTCGTCGAACCACGATCTTGATCCACCATACCCGTCCGTTCGTCGTGACATCGAGGCAGAAAGGCATCGGCCCCCGGCGGAACCCGCCGTACCGTTTTGCCCACGAGGTCCGGCAATGGCCGGGGCGGAGTGAAGGGAATCCCTGATCCACCCGCGGATCCCCCTGTCGCAGCGACCGCTGGGGTCACCGCGGATGTACCCGCCGGCATGCCGCTAGCGATCGCGTCCAGCTGGGGGAGGTCGGGCGGCGACGCCATTGTAGTGGCCGGGCGGTAATCGACGACAGACCGACGCGGAGATCCACGTCGTCTTGAATTCACAAACCAACAGACGATCGGGGAACCGGCTACCCGGTACGGGCGTGGCAATGACCGGAATCCCCTGCTGCTCCACCAGAAATTGTAGCGGTTCTAGGCACCACCATGTTGGTTTGTCGTCTTGCCGAAGTGACCTCTTGATCAGCTTGGTCCGTCGAAAGAACTGCCCCGGAAATCGACCCACAGCACAGCCTTCCCCCAACGGGAGGAGAGGATCACGGAAAAGCCCAGGGGGGAATCGTAGTCCAAAACAGTTGGGTTTATCAAACGGCGACGACGACGGCGTCCCCACGGTCAATAACCCCTCTCAAATCCGAGCGCCGGCGGCCAAAGTGGCCACCCCAAATGCGCCAAACAGATAAATCCCTCCAAAGCGAAAAGTTCAAACAAGTAGTAGGGGGGCTGGGAAAACCACAGGGGAAATGCCCCGCCCCCGACCGAATCCAATCTCCCCGAGATCTGGACAGGTCACTCCCTTGCCCCGGGGGTGTGCTGTTCACAGCTGAGGGGCCACGCCCCTTCCAACTGTGAGACCCCCGACCACCACACCTCTCCATATGCTTGAAACAGACTTAAACGGCTGTGCCCCCAGACACAGGAAACGCCGATTTCAGGGACGCAGGCCTCGCCCGGAGCGGAGACTCGAACGGCAATTCCTTGGCAGAAACAGACTCGAACGGGAACTGGTTTTAGCATGTACGGTGGTCAAGAAGGTGTTACTTGTGGCCCAGCCGTCTGATCCGTGTGGTCTGTGGGTAGCCGTGGGGGTGTTGCGGTTATCATGGGGGGGCCCTGAGGCCGAGCTGGCACGCGGCCGTCCAGCTCGGAGAGGTACCATATTTCATCCGTGGGTAGCTGTTGAAACAAGAATGTGATAAATTGGGAAATCTGAAGACAATATGAACTGCCACATGTCACTCATTTAACACCGTGAAACCGCGATGGACCAATCAGAGCACAGAACCCGTTGGCTTCAGGGCCAACGAGTTGTCAACGGAGGCTCCGTCGGCAACTCGTTGGCCTCGAGGCCAACGGCTCCATTCCCGAATCGAACGCAAGTACATTCGCGTGTTAACTCTCTTGACCTCCGTTGGCAACACCGCGTGCACGTTCGACATTTTTACCGGCCCCGAGAACTGGCCAACGGCAAATTCCCTGGCCTTTAGGACAGGGTGCTCTGGAAGTGTATTGATGCACACATATACTCAGATCACGGGACTTGCTCACCGTTTCAAAGAAGGCACTCTGCATTCGTGTCCTCAGGAATCTGAGGGCCCGTCAGTGCGAGATGGGTCGCGATGACGTGAGAAGCGAATAGAGTTACATGGCTGAGATGGACTGTCCTGCCACAGGGGTCACAGGGCCCGGACGGCGCCTGCCCCCCTGCCACCCCCACCGCCCCGAGCTGCGCGCGGCGACCGCGCGCTGCGACTTCCGGGGTACGACACGGCCGCGATGACGCGCGGTTCATCGTGCCTGCGCGCCTGCTTCTGTTGCGGCGGCACGTCGGCGGTTGCTGACGCCATCTAGCGCCGCAGTTAGGGGCGCCCCGTCGCCCGGCGGTCAATCCCACCCGCCCGCCCATGGGCCTTGTCGGCCGCTCCGCCCGCCGTGCGCAGGTGCGCTGCGCGGAGGAGAAACGGCCCCGCCCGTGGGCGTCGCGCGACGCCGGTGGGCCGCCGCCGCTGCGGTGGCGGAGGCGGCACCCCTTTCCCCGCCCGACGCCCCCCCCGCCACGGCAACGTGGCTGTAAATGCCCCCGCGCATGCTCGCGGCCATGGAGCCGGCCGGCGTGCCCGGCATCGATGCGTCGCCGAGCGTGCCACCGCCCTGAAGGCCAGGGTATTGCACGCACGTCCCTAGTATTTAAGACACATTTCTGCAACTTGTGCCCATTATGGAGTCGGCCCGACATTGGTGGGAATGCTCTTAATGTCAGCATCCTCCTCGCCGTCACCGTCGACAACCTACGAAGATGACGACTGCGAAGGGACCAAGGCAGGCTACGGCAAGATAGCAGTCGTCGAGTGCCTGAGCGATTGCTTCGCTGGCCTCGAGGATTGCCGACCGTAACGCCTCCGAAGTGGTCACCCGACATACGGGTCGCCGCTGACCCGCAAGCAGTGACAACTGACCAGGAATTCATGTTCTTCTTCGAGGGGACCCCGACTGTAAACGGCAAAGAACCCCTAAAGGACTCTTCTCGTGACACCAAACGTGCGTCAAAGCCTGTGAGGACTATTACGTGTCTGAGGGGAATCCGTCACCCTTGGTTCGTTCATTTTGTGAAGACTCCGTTCTACTTCAGGAAAATCAATACACCGAAACAACCACAGCACTTTAGTCACACCCGAGAGTAATACAAAGACACAGCAGAAGAACCACCGTAAGAGCTGGCACAAGGAAGGCCCGACTGATCAAGAATGGCCAAACCCTGTCCCCCGCTGATCCACCAAATGTAGTGGTTTCTGGCCGCAAAGCCGACGGGGTAAGACCCCGTCAGAAACCCCAGCACAGGATGTCAAGCAACACAGAGGAGACATAAACTCACGCCTGGATCACAGAGCGCGAAGCGCACTAGAATGGCGGAACTAACGAAAACACAACGCTGATGCTTTCATGTAATCAAGCTGACCCAGCGACAGACCCTCATATAACCTCTATGCATAAACGCGCTTGATCGTAAGGTCGTTGCCCAGGGTCACAATCCGACATTCATCCCAGGTGGGAATGTCCCAAGGGGGCAGCTGTTTGTCTCGTAGAAGCTCCCCCAACTCGGCTACCCGCTACTTGACCGCATCAAACGGTGGCGTGGCAATCCGCTTGTCGGTAGCCGCTTGGAAGGGGCAGGCTGACACGTTGCTGCTGTGAGGAGCCACCCACGCGTGCGCCCACGCTGTCCCAAAAGTGTAACCCCACAAAGACCTCGCCAGGTTGTCCAGCTGGGACCACGAAAACGCGAAGTTTGCATACCTCAACGCTTGTGTCGTGTACAGCAGTGCCTGCTCCTCTGTAGCAGAGAGGAGATAGTTGGCGTTGTGCTTGTTGAGCTCATCGCGTCCATTGTGGTCAATCGTCCGCACCTTGGAAATCGAAAACCCCGTCGAAGCGGAGAAGCGAGCAAACACGTCAAGGACCCGCTCACCATCGGCCACCGCTGCCATCATATCCCGCAGCGGGTCGGACGACGTAGGCTGGCGATCCATGTTGGCGGTGATACAAAGACAAAGAGACAGAATCGCGATTCCACAGCAGACACGTTTACGAACTACTACCCGCCGACGCGAATTATTACCCGTCACCCTATGGCAAATACGAAGATGGCCGCCGGTTCTTTCTCATCCATCGCCTTGCAATGCTGGCCGACACGGGCCTCTCCCCCAGCCACACCCACGATGCCGTCAAATAATCCCCCTGCCCCGGCGCCCTCCACACCTAATCAAACGACACCCACAGCGCTGGAACGTCAGACTTCATGCACAAGGTCGACGCGCTTCTGCCCGCCTTTCGGAGGCGCAAGAGCGAGGTGAAAGAAGTGCGATTCGCCGGTGTCAGCATCACCGCCTCCGAAGCCATTATCTTCACTGACAGCAGCTTCTACTAGCACAAGCTGGCGCATAGCCCCACGTCTGCCGGCTTCCCGACACCGTCTCACACGTCGTCCCCGCGAGATACAAGTCGGTGGCTGCCGAGTACCTTCGGATCGCCCGCATCGCCGGCCAGAACGCGCGTGCGACGCCTCGCTGCTCTGCAACCGGCTCACCCTGTTCCACCGGGAGGCCATCCACCTTCGCCGCATCACTGCGCACACGTCCGAAAGCCCGCTCGCCACCACCTACTCACGCCTCGCGGAGGACTCCCTGCGCATCACCGCATACACCAACTGCTCCGGGCTGCGCCAGATCCCCCCGCCCACCGGCAACGCTAGGGAGACCTCTTCTTCGCGACGGAGGACACCGGGCGCTTTTCTCCCTTGCACCGGGAGTCGCGCCGTCCGCGGCGCATCATCCACAGCACGAGGGGTGGGGGGCTCCTCGACCTCGCAAGCACTACCCACGGCGCCCTGGACATCCGAAGCCTCCTGTCCAAGCTGATGTTTCGCCTCGTCTGCATCAGCGCCTACACCGAAGCGGCCGCCGTCTACCACTGCGTGGTTGTCTACCGCAAGCCGGCGGAGCTGCACAGCAAGCCCGACGCCGTGCTCGTCCGCCAGGCGCTGCTGCACGGCTGTGTCGTCAAGTGTTGAGGCATTGTCAGCGCCGAAGACCTGGCAGACATTCTCTTGAAGCAATTCTTCAGGTGCGCCAACGGCAACACCGCGCACGACGTCGTCCTCGCCTCAATGCTTCTGCGCTTGCTCGTCCCGGCGACGACGACCAGGGCTTCGGCGCGGCGACGACTACCAGGGCGTCGGCGCGCAGCACCCTGCCGGCCTGACTTTCAAGGTCGCCGCCTGATCGCCCTTCTGGACCCACCCTGTCACCTGCTCCTCGTAGCTTCCTCGTCGTTCTCTTTGTTTTTTTATCTTTTTGCGCCTGCAAGGCGCTGAGGCGAACTGCTGTTGTCGCCGGTGTGCCCAAAGTTAAGCAAAGCATGAAAATGAAAATTTCCTGGACTTAAGTCTAGGGTACTTATCAACATGCGCATGGGGTCACACACATATTTTTTTTTCTTCTCCAGTGCACGCGCGGGAGTACTTGCGGTTGGCCCTGTGTGCACACCTTTTCGGGCGGTACGCAGTGTATTGATCACTGCTGCGGGTCCTTTGGGCATAGTTCGGTGCGCAACATACGTCCAGCACTTTCTGTAACTTTTCTCGTTTGGAGCATGTCAGCCGCGGTCATACGGACGCCGTACGTCGCTTTTCGTAGGATGTCCGGGTCAGTTGCCTCAGAATGAAGGAGGTGCGTTCAGACCCCCGGAAACGTCGATCTGGTCAGACACGCGGACTGTATTTTGTGGGTAAGTCTGGCAATGGCGCTCCACTGGACAACCAAGGCACATTCTGTTCGAAATTTCAAGAAGACGCTCGCGACGCATCGTGGAGAGGGCTCCCGGACGGCCGGCGGGACCTGCCGACGGCCGCACCACCGCTGTCGTCGGGGTCACCACCGCGGCGGCCGCGCACGCCCGACGCACCCCCCCCGCGCGCGTCGGTACGCGACCGCCCGCAACCAACACAGCCGGCGCTCGGTCGGCCGCCGCGCCGACCAGGCGACCAGCGCCACCCACCCCCCCGCGCGCGCGTATGGGTGTCCCCGCCGGCGGCTGCACCGCCCGTCGCGCGCGATATGGCATGGTCCGAGGCGCCG
>Ga0114957_1003833_pt1 | contig 13311 bp, 1 predicted proteins | sample BantaG_FD_87175 | JGI IMG/M metagenome (GOLD analysis project Ga0114957, IMG submission 87175) | Marine algal microbial communities from Bantry Bay, Ireland - BantryBay_4 metaG | ecosystem: Host-associated > Algae > Red algae > Unclassified | place: Bantry Bay, Ireland | collected 2014-11-21 | reverse complement strand
CTCCACCAAAAATAATATGCTGCATTACTCAAAGAGTTGTCTACCCTATTGGCAGCAATTTTTATAAAGTAAGCAGATGGATCATTAGGAAGATTCAACAAACTGAAATCTCCTGCGTCAAAGGTAATAAATGCGATTGTGTCTTAATTAAAAGCTAGTCCTTAAATCGAATATCTGGCACATCATTAACTTCCACATTGATCTCAGCATCTATTAGGATTGTTGATTGGATATAATCATCCAGTAAAAGGAACTCGTCAATATCAATCCCATTGAGCATGACCGTTAGATCTACTCCTTTGTTGACTACAAGTGACTCAATATTACTATCAATCAATTCTTGAATATCACCCATTTGATCATTTAGCGAATACTGAAGCAGTTCTTCAAGCTTTTTCTTGATGATTCCTTTACCCATCCAAGCTGCAGCTTGTTGGAATACATTTTTTGTTTTAACCTTAATATCAATATCTTTTGCATAAAGCAGATTCTTTGCCTTATCATAGTCTGGTATTCCACTCACAAGTAACGTCCCATTAAATGATCCTTCGACATCAGCTATGGCTTGAATCAATTGACCTGAGCCTTTAATATCAAGTGATTTAATTGTGACGCTTCGATTTCCATCTGAAAATGTCTGACCTAAAATATAGCTACTCACTACATCTTTAATTTGCTTGTAACTAATTTCTACAGGCAATGCCAAAGTTGATGAATCAGCTTCGATGTCTGACCATTCAAATCTAGGTAATCCCTTAAATATCCCATCGATTGGCTTCCTAGAGTGTAGTTTACTATTGACATTAAATGTGACAACATTACTAATCACATCAGAATCATTTTGAAATCCAGCCAACATTATTGTATCAGGTGAGACTTGAATATATCCGTTATAGGGTTCGTCTACCTTAATTGGGTTCCTTACTTGGTTGGTTAATCGGTCTACATACTCTTGAATCTTGACTTTATTGGAAAGAGCATCATCTACTTGGTCACAAAACTCTTGTTTACTTTTCTCAATAATATTATTTGCAATTTTTTCAATAGAAAAACCACCTATACCACTTACAATTCTCATTGGTTTAGTCCACTGATAATCTACCAGTTCCGTTTGAGTAGAGATATTCCAAAATGGATCGATATCAAATGCAGTTGACGTCATCAGATTGACAGTTCCTATCGCTTTGACATTCGTCATTAATACGCGTTTAACTACAATGATCTTGAGAGGTATACTCGCCAAAATATCCTTCTCAGAAGCTTCTATTTGACAGTCATCAGCTCTCTCTATAATGACTTTCATACCATCTACCTCATCTAGTATTCCACTCTCAATAAGACTATCTAAGGATTGATTCATTAACTCACTAAGTACTGACTTCTTAAATGTAATCGGTAGGTGTATTTCTGAATATCTCACAGATGACTTTTTGATTGATGAGTGATATTTGCTTTTATTAGTACTAGAGCCATCTCCCCTTTTCTTGCTAACACAACTTGTACCGAAAAGTAGAACAAGGGAAGTAAGTAGAACTGCTATTTTGATAGACTTCATGTAACTCTGGACTTAAGGATCAAATAAACGAAGAGGTTACCTTCTGTAAAAGATAACCCCTTCGATACGATTATAGTATTCTAACAAGCTTACATTTATTCAATGATCAGCATTGTCCCTTTCAATGTTTCAGTTCCAACTTGTGTGGTATAAAAGACTACACCAGTAGTATTCAATGATTCTTTAGTCAGAGTAAATCTATTAATACCTACATGTGCATAATCACTGTATGTAAAGATCACCTGACCAAGTTCGTTCGTAAATACAATATCAACAGTCTGCGATACAGGAGTTACAATAACAATATCTGTAGACTCAGACCATGGATTAGGTTGATTAACCATCTTAGGAGTGTACAACCCAGTATTCTTATTCTCTAATTGCACGGAGTGAATTGCTATTGCTGATTCACCAGTATAGATTTCACTTACTAGGCTATCCTCTCCTATTGATACAGACTTACTCTCTGTATTTACTTCAAAGAGAGATTGTCCTTTTTCTAATTTCAGAGTAGTCTTAGCTGCATACGAAATCTTCACAGTATTACCTGAGATGACATAATTATCAGCCTCAAATCCTGGAAGCTCACTCGTAAATTCACTCACATCTTGATCAAATACGAGCTCCAATTGGAGTCCACTTAACTCCATTCCTTCATTAGCAATCAAGTCAAGAGTGCTTGAGCTTCGGCTGTATCCAATACTGATTGGTGCACCTCTTTGCTCTGCATCATTACCAGTAGCTGACATGACTACACTGTTATTAACATCTCCTATCTTAACTCCTACGAAGTTGGCATTCATATTACTAATCAACTGTGAAATCTGGTAAGTCTCATCAAGTCCTTGAATAAATGGATTATTCGGATCGATAAAGACTTGGTCTTCATCTACAAATCTCCAACTTGTATTACTCGGGAATTTGTCAGTTACTTCAAGTATCAACTTACGGATATCAACAATATCAGCCGCACTCAAGTCTCCACTATCATTCGCATCAGCTGCGATGTATTGATATGGTGTTGTGAGTGACTGAAGATTCAATAAGTGTCTTTGGATAATGAGTATATCAAGAGTACTCACACCATTTCTATGTTCGACATCGCTAAATGGCTCTACTTCATAAGCACTGCCTGAAGTCATATAGCCAAAGTCATAGTTTCCATCAGTATCAGTAACCACCATATCATTAGTACCCATCAATCTGACTTCAATGTCCTTGACATCAAGGTTCATTTCTGTATGGATATGACCTTGTATTCTATTTTGAGTAATCATCAAAGGACAGATACCTAGTGGATCTGAGACAGTCACCACTGTCGTACAGCTCTGATCATCTTGTTCGAACAAGTTAGTAGCTGACCACACAATTGTGTGCATACCTTCAGTTAAACTCAATGTTATAGATGTTCCTGACTGAAGGAAATTAATATCTCCTCCATCTATAGTATAAGTCACACAACCAGGGAACACATTAAATGGTGCAGGTATCGTCGCTTGACATCCTGAATCAAGGTCTACATCTAATGTTGCTACACAAGCATCAAATGGAGCATTCAATAATTTGATTGTCTGCACATATGTCTCTGAAACAATCTCTGAGTTGTCTGTTGCACACCAATCAAGTACTGTCCATGTTCTTACTATTTTCTTATAGAAGTCATCTCCAGCTCCAGGAACTGGTTCAAGCACTTGATCAACAAAGTTTACTGCTAACTGATCTAGAGGACCTGCATTGAGGATTGGCTCTGACATGAGTTCATCTGGACTAATATTTCCTAAGCAACCACCAACAGATGGATCTGTAATTTCTATGAGAGATGCTGGCCAAACTATACCATCAAAGTCAAATCCTTCTCCTATGCATGTCACAGTATGTGACATTACGATAGGATCTGCATTTGGTCTTGTCAATGTGTATGTTCTCGTATACACTTCTGTATTACACTCAAATACAGATTCACTTTCTTCAACTGTTACACAGTCTAAGTCTATACACTCAAAGCATTCATCTTGAACTCTAACCGGACCAAATGCTTGAATGTCATCTAAGTCTATAGCAGCACACTCTTCAGCTGTAAGTACAACATCATCTGGTATTGTAAAGATAGTTTCATCCTTATTATTGATGATTACTGTAACCATGCAGATATTTGAATTTCCTGCACCGTCTGTAACTTTGAATACTACCATCTGCTCTGTTCCTTTATCTGCACAGCAGAATGAAACATGATCTCCAAACTCTAAATTTTCTGGCTTGCCACAGTTGTCAGTCATTCTTCTGACTTCAAAGTGTACATATCCACAATCATCAAAACTTCCATCATCAAGGAAGTCGGCATAGACATGAGTAAATCCGCTACCTGATAGGTCAACTTGTGTCTCAAATTCGCAAATAGCGATAGGACCTCTATCATCTATCACAGTCAATTCAAATGTCTCTGTGCTAGTATTATGACATTCATCTGATACAACATACTCTATGGTATAGACAGTACCGTCAACATTATTAGCGTCATGCGTAAATGTTACAGTCTCACCACTATTTGTAAATACAGGATTTACTCCAGTATTAATCAAGTATGATTTGATTCCATTACAGTCATCTGTCGCCTCAATAATTGGCAATGCATAATCTACACTACAATCGTCAATAGTACTCACAGTGACATCTAGTAATTCATTAAGTACAGGTCCTTCATTATCAGTTACTGTAATCACTTGAGGGAATGTTGTTGGTGCCAAATACTCAGCTCCACAGAACCATTCTACCAATCTCCAAGTCCTCATAATGGTAAAGTTATTACACTTAGTAGGAATCGGTGCAGAATCTGTAAATGTCAAGAAGACATTACAAAGATCATTTGGTTCATTTGGTATAAGAGGATTACACTCTCCTGTGATTGCATCACAAATTTCAGGATATCCTGTATTACTTGGGTCCGTACTTTCAGTACATTGGATATCTACATTTTCTGGGAAGGTAATTCCTGTAAGATCAGGCCTTCTCACCCACACTTCTTTAGTATACACAGTTCCATCTGTATTCATCGCAGCATCAACTACTGCAAATGATCTGATAAATACTCCTGAGAATCCATCATAAATTGGATCTTCACAATCAAAGTTAGGATCAGGTACATCACCTAACCAAATGACTTCTGCTCCACCACAATTATCTGAATCTACTACTGGTATCTCTACACTTCCATCTGGTAGATACAGTGCATTACACTCTACAAAACAGATTGGTTCTAATTCTAGAGAAGGAAGAAGTTTATCTTCGATAGTAACATTACCCCAACATGAAGTATCATCACATCCATCTATACTTACACTTGCAGTAATAGTCATACCAAGGTAGTCTTGTCCTACTGGATTTGGTACTACGTTGCCATATTCGTCCTTAAGAGTTACAATGTAGTAACTATTAGGAAGTGGAGCATCGTTAAGCATCATTCCTCCAGTAATAAGAGCCTCACAGTTTTCATCTAAGCTAACATTGATTGCATCAATACAAGCTAAATCATGACAAATCAGAAGGTCAACGAATGCAATATCATGATCATCTTCATCATCCGTACCATCTCCATCTATGAAGTCATCTGTATCTTCACCGGCTTCTGCACCTGCGTCGTTTCCGTTAACGTCATCAGCAGTTGAGTCAACATCTTCAGCAGGATTACCCATCTCATCTGAAGCACTTGCTATCTCACCATAGTTAGCATAATCCTCAGTTCCAGCCACTCCACTATCATTGATAGTGACTATAATCTGGATAGACATCGATGTACCTGGCGCAATAGGGCCAAGTAACACTGTGCTGTATGTTTGAGCAGCAGCAAGAACCCAGTTCGGATTATCAGCAGGATCGAACGTAAATCCAACTGGTAAGTAATCTACAACTTGAACATCTGTAGCTGCTATACTCCCTTGGTTAAATACTGTCAACTCAAATACAATCTGTTGATCTATTGCATATGGACCAGGAGTAATGATCGTCTTAGTCAATGCTAAATCAAATATTTCTATCACTGCGATATCATTATCATCTTCATCGTCATCACCGTTATCTACCTCATCATCTGTAGTATTGTCATTAGTAGGATCATCATCACCATCACTATCAATATCTTGATCAGTAATATCATCTCCATCTTCATTCCTGAAGCTTTCGATTTCTGCTACATTAGACCATGCATCCTCTGTAGATGGACTACAATTCACCAATTCTAAATCAATTGTTAAGATTTCAGTAGTTCCACCAAGTAGTGGTGTCGGTAATGTCGAAGTTGCAATTCCAGTCGCAGAATCATAACTCCAAACAGCGTCGTTAGAAGCGAGATATTCAAATCCACATGGAATGAAATCATTTACCTTGAGGTCGTACAATGCAAAGACTCCTTGATTAATCAATTCGATATTGAATGTTACGATATCACCATAAGCATATGGACCTGGTGTAACAATATTCTTTCTCAGTGCAGCATCTACTAGGGCTACCACCTCTGTGTCATGATCATCTTCGTCATCTGGATCTTCAGTCGCATCGTCTATTGAATCTCCATCATTATCAGGATCTCCATCAGCTGTAGAATCAGCATCATCTCTTGGCATTCCATCTTCATCTTCAGCTGCTGAGATTTCTGAAGTATTTGTATAACTCTCGCTACCACCACTAGTTTCCACAAGTGTCACAAAAATTGAAATCTCTACAGACTCTCCGCTCATGAGTGGTCCTACATGTTCAAAGGTATACGCAGGTGCTAAAGTGTCATCCCAACCAGGATTCTCTGTTGAATCAAATGTAAAGCCAGCTGGCAAGTGATCTGTAATCTCGATATTCTGAGCAGATACATTACCTTGATTAATCAAAGTGATTGTGTACTCAAGTAAGTCTCCGTATGTATATGGTAAAGGAGTAGCAAGCATCTTTTTCTGTGCAAGGTCAAATATTTCTATTGTCTCAAGATCGCTATCATCTTCGTCTCCATTCGAGTTATCATCTGTGTTATCATCAGTAGGATCATTAGTAGGATCATCGTCAGCAGTACTATCGATGTCTTGATCTGTGACATCCATACCATCTTCATCTTCCATACTTTGGATCTCCGCAACATTAGTCCATGCTCCTGTTGGAGTACCTGGACAAGGCTGTACCTCAAGTGTAATACTCAGTGTCTCACTTGTTCCAGGTGCAATTGGTCCAACAACAGTTGTGTTAGCAATACCTGTAGCTGAGTCATATGTCCACAATGGCGCATTTACTGGCAAGTAGAGATATCCACAAGGGATAAAGTCATTAATCACTACATTTTGTAAGGCTACATTTCCTTGATTAGAAACTTCAAAGTCAAATGTCACCATATCACCGTAGCTAAATGGTCCAGTTGCTGTTGTCGTCTTAACAAGGGCTGCATCTATTACTTCAATCACCTCTGGATCATGATCATCTTCATCGTTTTGATCTTCAGTCTCATCGTCTATTGGATCACCATCATTATTTGGATCATCATCAGCTGTAGAATCAGCATCATCTCTTGGCAGTCCATCTTCATCTACAGCTCCTGAGATTTCTGAAATATTGGTATAATTTTCATCACCACCACTTGTTTCCTGGATAGTTACAAAAATTGAAATATTCACAGTCTCTCCACTCAAGAGTGGTCCTGCATGTATATATGTATAAGCAGGTGCTGTACTATCATCCCATCCTGTATTATCTGCTAAATCAAATGTAAAGCCAGCTGGTAAGTGATCTGTGATCATAATATTCTGAGCAGTCACGTTTCCTTGATTGGTCAAAGTGATACTATACTCTAGTAAGTCACCATATGCATATGGTCCTGCAGTCACTATCATCTTCTTTTGTGCAAGGTCAAATACTTCTATAGTTTCAGGATCGCTATCATCTTCGTCGCCATTTGAGTTATCATCTGTATTGTCATCTGTCGGATCATTAGTAGGATCATCATCAGCAGTACTGTCGATGTCTTCATCTGTGACATCCATACCATCTTCATCCTCCATACTTTGGATCTCTGCTACATTAGTCCATGCCCCTGTTGGAGTACCTGGACAAGGCTGTACTTCTAGAGTAATACTCAAAGTCTCACTTGCACCAGGTGCAATTGGTCCAACAACAGTTGTGTTAGCAATACCTGTAGCTGAGTCATATGTCCACAATGGAGTATTTACTGGCAAGTAGAGATATCCACAAGGGATATAGTCATTAATCACTACATTTTGTAAGGCTACATTACCTTGATTAGAAACTTCAAAGTCAAATGTCACCATATCACCGTAGCTAAATGGACCTGTTGCCGTAGTTGTCTTGACAAGAGCTGCATCAACTATTGTTGGTCCTGCAAAATCACTATCATCTTCATCTCCATTAGTACCGTCTGTAGCATCATCTTCCATATCTCCATCGTTATCTGGATCATTATCAGGAGTACTATCTACATCGTCCTGAGGATCACCATTTTGATCTTCAAAACTGCTAATCTCACCAACATTCTTCCAGTCATCAGTACCTCCTGCCATTTCAAGTGTTAAGAATAACGGGATTGTCACACATTCTGCACCAGCTAATAGAGGTGTTTCATATGTGTATTGTAATGTGGTAGGTGTAGCACCTGTTCCACTCCATCCTGGATTATCAGCTAAATCATAACTATATCCAACTGGCACATAATCACTAATGGTAATATTCTGTACAGGGTTAGATGCTTGGTTACAAACCTCTAATGCGAACTCCAATAAATCACCATACGCATATGGTTCAGGAGTCACTAGCATTTTAGTCAAAGCAAGATCATATATTGGTACTAATTCTACGTCATGATCATCTTCATCGTCTGTACCGTCACCGTCTTCTTGGTCATTAGAAGGTCCGTATGGATCTCCACCTGCATCGTTGTCTGGATTGTAATCTGGAGTACTATCTTCATCGTCTATCTCGTCACCGTCTGGGTCAAATGCTTCACTAATCTCAGATACATTGACATGACCACCTGGATCAGTACATTCTAATATTGTTAATTCAATTTGTAAAGTCTCTGAAGATTGAGCTGCTAAGCTTGTGATCACAGACATTGGGAATGACGTAGGGAATGTAGTCCAATCATTAGAAAGATTGATCAATGAACTTGGATCGTATTCAAATCCACATGGTATATGTTCTGTCACCTCAACATCAGTCGCATCAATGTTACCTTGATTTATTACTTCAATATCAAAGACTATCTTCTGACCATAACTATATGGACCTGGTGTACTCAGTGTTTTTACAAGAGCAAGGTCAAAGCAATCTGGTAGAACTTCATATTCGCAAGTTGCAATACAATCATTATCATCAGTGATAGTTATCGTGTACACTCCAAGTGTAAGACCTTCAAATAGACCTGTAGCTTGAGCAGCTCCACCATCGAGGCTGTAGCTTAGCGTTCCAGTACCTCCAGCACCTGACACCTCTATACTTCCATCATCAAACACGCAAGACTCTGGTATTACTTCAACTAGAGTGCAAGTCAATAACGGTGGCTCAACAACTGTAGCCTCACATGTAGAAACACAATCATTATCGTCTCTGACATAGACTGTGTACGTACCGCCACTCAGACCTGTAAAGACATTTCCGTCTTGCCAGAATCCATTATCCAAATTATAATCATATGGTGGTGTCCCACCTGCACCTGTGATGGTAATCATACCAGACTCATCACCATTGCAGGGTAGATCAACTACTGCAGTAGTGCAAGTAACTTCAGTAGGCTCACCTAAGGTAACATCACATGTCTTAAGACATCCATTATCATCCCTAATTGTTACTTCATAAAGTCCTGCCGTCAGATCCATGAATACATGTCCTGGTTGGTAAGCACCTCCATCTAAGCTATACTCAAATGGTGGTGTCCCTTCTGTTGCTATTGTTGTAATATTCCCATCATCACCTCCATTACAGAGAGGATCATTACCAGTAAGTAAACATTGTATTTCTTCTGGTTGACTAATGTCTACCGTACATGTACTTGTACATGATGGGCTACTCACGTTTCTAACATAAATTGTAGTCATTCCAGCTGGTAATCCTGTGAAGACTCCATTTGCCTGCCAAGCAATTTCATCTAAACTAAACTCAAATGGTGAGTTAGGTCCAGAACCAATCACGGTGACACCACCAGTTGACTCTCCGAAACATTCAACATCAGTAATCGAAATGATCTGACACATCGGAGTACCTGGTGCTTCTATCGTTGCTTCGCAAGTGCTTGTACATTCATTAGCATCTTGAATACTTACAAGATGTGTACCTGCCATCAGACCTGTAAACATTGCTGATGCCTGATATGGCATCCCATCTATGCTATAGAGATACGGTGTCGTTCCACCTGTACCCGTGACAGTAATAGTACCATCCTCAACGTTACAATTTGTAGCATCAGTAGACATCAAGTCACAAGAAAGTTCAGTAGGTTCTGTAATTGTAGCTGTACAAGTTGTGAGGCAATCATTTGCATCTCTCACTGTAACAGTATAAGATCCAGCAGTCTGTCCCATAAACTGATTTCCTGGCTGATATGGTGCTCCATCTAAACTGTATTCATAAGGCGATGTTCCTCCTAAGGCAGTAACAGTTACTCCCCCAGTATCATCTCCATTACACATTACCATTGATGTGGCCAGTGAGCACGTAAGCGCTGTTGGTTCTGTCAATGTAATAGTACAGCTTGTAAAGCAAATATTATTAGTAAGATCTCTTGTTTGCACGGTATACATACCAGCTGCTAGATCTGTAAATGTATTCGCAATCTGCCACGTCATACCCATATCAATACTATACTCATAGTCTCCAGTACTCCCTGTTGCGCTTACAGTAATCTCACCATCATCTACTCCTTCGCATGAAATATCTTCACCTGTTAATTCGCATTCTAGTAATGTCGGTTCTTCTAAAGTCACTGTACAATCACTCGTACAATCTGGGAAGTTGAAATCTCTTACATCTACTACATAAGTACCAGCTCCAAGATCTATAAACTCTCCATCAGCTTGCCATGTAACACCGCCATCGATACTAAACTCATATACTCCACTGCCTAAGAATCCATCAGCTATTAAACTCCCATCAGTCGCACCATTACATGTAATATCTGAGAACGCTGTAATATTACAGAAAGGTAACTCTGGCGAAGTAAGACTTGCCTCACAAGTAGTGGTGCATCCATTTGCATCTCTTGTAGTAACAATATAATCACCAGCTGCTAAGTCATTAAAGACTGATAACATCTGATAAGTAACACCATCTAAACTATATTCATAACCTGTCGTGCCGCCTGTAACTTGGACTTCTAGTGAGCCATTATCGGTATCACAGCTTGTATCATTTGTAGCAACAAGAGTACATGAAAGTGCATCAGGTTCAGTGATTATAATCTCACAAGTTGAAATACAATCGTTAGCATCTCTGACACTAATCATCTGATTACCTGCAGCAAGACCAGAAAACATATTACCTGGTTGATAAGCACCACCATTAAGGCTATACTCAAGAGGTAGAGTCCCACCCATTGCAGTCACCGTTACTGTTCCAGAGTTATCTCCATTACAGTCTAAGTCAGTACCTGCAACCATACAGGTAAGACCTGCTGGTTCAGCGATTGTAAATTCAGCTTCTTTTGAACAGCCATTAGCATCTGTAACAGTTACTATATAATCACCTGGAGCTAATCCAGTAATATCTGCAACATCATTGTCTGGCACTTCTGGTCCATCATTACTCCAATCATATGAGTATGGAGCATCCCCTACCGTCACAGTAAGGTCAACCATACCGTCATCTGCACCAGCACATGCTACATCAGTCACTACTCCAGAAATCTCTAACTCTGGGTGTATGATAACATTAAAATCACATACCTTCTCTATTGTTGGATCAACTCCTGTAACTGTAACTGTATATAATCCTGCAACACCTGGAGTAATTGTTACCGTTTGTGTAGTAGCGCTAAAACCCTGAGGTCCAGACCAACTCCATGTCATATTTCCTGTTCCAATTTCCTCTAAGACTAGTGTCTCACCTGGACAAATAGGAGCATTATTAGAAATAGTGCATTCCGTCTGTACAACAGTAATGAAAGCGGGGTCATGATCATCCTCATCACCATTAGTACTTCCGAAATCATCGTCAGTAAATGGCCCATCGTTAGTATTATCATCATCTGCAGTACTATCGATATCATCTGGCATATTACCATCGCTATCTTCAGCCTGACTGATCTCTGCAAAGTTAGTAAATGAACCAGAAGGTGGTAAGGCATCTACTTTCAACACAAGCTGTACTGGTGTACAATTATTAGGGGTAAGTGGTCCAGGGATTGTCCTGTAAACACCCATCGCTCCTGGTACCCAATCTGGATCTGCAGGATTAGCAAGAGACATACCCGCTGGGATATTATCAACCACTTGAATATTGTAAGCATCTACTGAGCCTTGGTTACATACGGTAATATCGTAAGTGACCATACTTCCAATTGTAACTGGTACAGTCTGAGTAGGACTTAATTCTTTGATTAATGCAAGGTCAAAAATTGCTACTGGCACTGATGCTGGATCATGATCATCTTCATCAATTGCACCATCATCGTTGACCTCATTATCTTCACCGGCAGTATCAGGTGTACCACCAGCATCATTTGTATTATCGTTATCTTCATCACTATCTATGTCAGGATAGCCTCTACTGTTAATGTCATCCGCAGAAGAGATCTCTGCATCATTGATAGCCACTCCAGCTGCTGCTGTGTCTGTGACTTTCAACATAATTGAGATAGTAGTCATTTGACCTGCTAGTAATGGTCCTGGTATTGTAATATTTGCCTCTGTAGCAGAGACACTGAACCAGTTAGGATCCATCAGTTCAAACCCTGCCGGGATGTAATCTGTCACTTGCATATCCTGAGCCGTCTCTGTTCCTTGATTAAATACTGTAATATCAAAAATCACAATATCATTGAGGTATACAGGAACTGACTGTGTAGATCTAAGTACTTTTCTAAGTGCTAAATCAAACGTGCAAAACTTGAGATCTATCGTAAGTGGTGCTGAAGGTGTCTCACACTGTCCATCATCTACGACTACATAGAAGGTACCCGCTGGGAATGGAAGTATTAACTCGTTATCTGCTCCATTTTGTAAGAGTATATCTCCAGCTGGATCTTCAAAGTAGAATTTGTAATTAACTTGACCTGCTGGCTCTGCAATTATCTTAGCAGGTTCGTAAGCAAAGTAACACTCTTCAAAACCCTCGTAAGTCAAGGTTGGTGGCGTTGTTTCTATTACATTAATAAAATACGTCGCTGATGCTGTACATCCTGTATTAGGATTAAATACAGTGACCGTATAATCTATATCTGCTACTGGATTACAAATCTCTGGCTCCCAAGAATTAGCATCATCAAGATATGTATCTGGTGACCATGTCACAGTCATCGTCTCTTTCCAATCATCTGGTACGCCTGGCAAAGCCAATTCTGTACAATCCATATCACAAGCATCTACTGTAGGGAATGGCCCTATTTCAAATGTCTCTAGCTGGAAAATTTCTATTTCCCACTCACCAGGGCAAGTGCCTGAAGTATTTGATACTTTTAAAACTACTGGGCTATTTATTCCAAATCCATCATTTACCGCTACTGTAAGCATATCTGCTGTCTCTGTCAATACAGCAGATGCAGGATTAGCTAACTCATAATT
>Ga0114957_1003831_pt1 | contig 13321 bp, 17 predicted proteins | sample BantaG_FD_87175 | JGI IMG/M metagenome (GOLD analysis project Ga0114957, IMG submission 87175) | Marine algal microbial communities from Bantry Bay, Ireland - BantryBay_4 metaG | ecosystem: Host-associated > Algae > Red algae > Unclassified | place: Bantry Bay, Ireland | collected 2014-11-21 | reverse complement strand
TGACAGTCCCCGAGATGATCTGTGGGTCAGGATGACACTGCTTCTGGAACGATCCCAGAGTCAGTCCCGAAGATGATCCGTTGAACGAGTCCAGAACTGTAGTGATGAACTGCCGAATCACAGGGGTCACTCGAGAATCAGGCAATCCGAAATGTAGGATCTTCGCTGATCCACGGAGCTGTTGTGCACATGATCCTCCGAATCATGCTGAGGCCATCTCACAGGAGCTTTGCACGGCTATCTCAAAACATTCTTTCGCGTCTACTCGTTATAGATTTACACGCCGGCAAATTTAGAACTATCCCGGCGATGAAATACCGACCCGCAGTGTGGCTGACAGTTGCCGCCAGAAATCTTGGAAGCCAGTCACCGTGTCTTGCAGGCGACACGCAGAGCCATTGACACCCACATTGACCAATTCTGATATTTTTGGGCCGCTTGCTTGAGCCTGAAGAGAGCAGGAAAAGCGTTCTGCGCCAGACCTGTGATTTAGCATGAGATCATCAATTTTCTTCAGTTTTCTTGAGATCCGGATGCGCGTTTCCAGTGCGCTGAGCTGCATTGGGAGGCTTTGTAAGGAGCTCAGATGATTCATAGTCTTTTCATTGGTGCTCGCACGCTGTCGAATGACTGCAACCTGTCCGCAACCGCCATTTTCCGGAGGTCAGCAATAGATCAAATATATCATTACCAATCCTCGCTGGCGTGTGATGCGGTTGCGACACGCGTCGCAGAAAAAAAACAGTCGGATCAATTGGGGTGGTGTGCCTCCACGACAGAACCACAGGCGGGGCCCGAATCCAGGTTTTGGTGGACCGACTCCATCTGAGACCCACTGGCACCAATGACGTTGGGGGCAGGACAGCGGCGTTGAGCCGTTCTTGACGCAGGGCACCCAGTGTCAGCCGAATGGTCCTCCAGCGTCAGAGAGAGACACCATCAAAAAATAGGCAAAGATGCTCTACTCAGGGCTGTGCACGTGCAAGGATGTTTACATTCTTGGTGCGACCGCTTGGCGAGGCTCTCGGGTCAAGGTACGTTGGCTGCCGCCCCTGTGTGGTGCCTCACCTGCACCTGGTGTCACAGAGGCCATGAGTCACGCATTCGCGCTCTGTTGAGTCTGAACGTCAGACTTGTGACTACCCAAACCGGCCTGTTTTTCCCTGACCAATTCAGATGGGCGCCAGGGCCGCAGCAGGTCAGCCCTATTTGGGTCGTGTGACAGCACCGTGCTTTCAGCGCGACAGAACAGACCCGAGCGACGAGGGCGACAGGTGCAGCAAACCAGCCCCCACTCACACAGACCATACGTTCGAAGGACGCTCGCTTGGTACCTTCTCTGGGCTTCACGCGTGGGGCCCCCGGCGAGCCATATCGGCAACCGTTTCTCATCGCCCAATGGCCGCCAGCCACACACCGCTTACAGCAGGCCTTCGCATGCTCACGGATAATCTGCGCCCGAAGGATGGTTTGAGGGCCATCAACGGGCCCGACATGCGGGGGGCAGGACGCCGGTGCACGAAGGGCACGGCGCAGCGTCACTCGTTCCTGTTGCCGCGGTGCCGCGGTCCCCTTTGCGCTCCTGACGCAGAACGAGCGTTCTACGGGCGCCGGCAGCGCTGGGTGGGATCAGTCTTGTAGAGCGCACTGTTGGGACCAGTTTTGTGGAGCGCACTGCTGCAGGCGCTGTAGCTGTGACTCGGGTTTCGACCAGGCAACGACTGGGAAGGCAATCGAAGTTTGGCACGTAGGTACTGACTCTACGGCATCTACGATAGCGGATTTGGCGCCCCCAGCCGCATCACCCGCCCCCTCATCTCCCACGCTCACAATGGCCGGCTCCTCGACGGCCTCGCCGTCCGCACCTGCTGACTCCTCCAGAGCACCTGTGGCGGCGAGTACAGCTTCCGCCAACGCCGCTCCTGCGCACGCGCCTCGCCCGGCACATGAGCCCCCTGCTCGACCAACGACGATCGCCCAGCTGCAACGGAGCCTGCGTAGTATCTGCTTTCAGTGCAAGCGCATGCAGTCCGTGAGCTCCAGAGTCTCAATCTGTTCGGACCGGTGCCCGTGCCCATGGGGGTGCCGGCCCTTGCCTCATACGATTTTCTGTTGGCGCTGGATTGGTAGACAGCCTGGTTACAGAGGTCGCACCGGGGAGGGCCGGGCTTAACGCTGGTTTTGTTTCGTGTTCCGCCTTGCTCTCACCATTGGACCTCACAACTTCATGTGTCACTCGTGGTGCCCGTGCCTCTGGGCGTCGCCGCCGAGGGTTGACATACTACGGGATGGAGACGGCAACGTTGTGACCGTCGACTGGAGAGCGTGGGAGAGGCATCTCTCGGATGACCGAGGAGCGTCAATGACGCGGACCGCAACTCGCTGAATCCAGGAACAACCGTGGTCCGACGCAAATGGCGATCGCGGACTGCGGCGGATTCACGTCAACAAGCCACAGCCGCCCGAGGGGTGGGAGCCGTAGCTGGTGGGCCCACTGCCCCCACGCCGTAGTTTTTAACCTTTCTTCTCGCCGCCGAGGGAAGGAACGTTCTGTGTCTTTGCGGCCGTCGACTGGCAGGTCCCTGTGGTATTTCAAGCCCCCACTGGAGCCCAAAGCCGACCCTGAACCCACGTTGACCACCACGGCGGCAAAGACATGGCCAACACCAACACCAGTCCCGCCCCATCGTCACCTTCACGAGGTCAAGACTGCCAGAACATGGCCGGCCCCACCATCAACCAAGGCGGCCTGATCATGGCCGGCTTAAACCCCAGGCCCGACCTGTCTTCCCCTGCACACCATCACGGCGGCCAGAGCGCGGCAGCACAAGCGAATCATCTCGGCGGCTGGAGCGTGGCCGGCACTACAAGCGAAACCCTCCTCGCTGCCCCTCTTTGCGCTCCCATGCACAAAAGGGCTCATCAGGCAGACGATGAGATCCTTCCTGCGCGCCCAAGCCCACCACCCCTAGGCCAAAGCCCATCACCCCAAGGCCCTGATGTCGCGCTGCCCGCCGTGGTTGGCAGTCCTCGTGCCTTTTCGGGGCGCTTTCTGGACTCGTGACGAGTGCGAGGTCCCCTGCTCCGTACACGTGGATGCCACGCTCAACGCGAAAGTTGGCATTGACTGGCGCCTCGAATCCTTCAAGGAGGACTTCAGCGCCGGCTTCCGCGCGCGGCTCCCAGACGATATGCTGCGGAGAGAGCGCTGAGGCTCTCGCTTCACTTCAGCAATCCACAAGGAGCTCATCTACACGATCTTCCTCACGGTCGACCGCTTCAAGAACTGCTACGTGGCGCTGTTGAGGCACAATCTGACTGGTGACTCATCTCCGGCGGACGTTTTCAATGCCGCCTTGGTTAATACACTGGCATCTGCCCCTACCAGGGCTTCCACCCTCAAGTTGTGGCCGACCTAGACGACCAATCCCTGCGCCTGTAGAAAGTGCTGAAGAAGCTGAACTGCTTTAGTTGCGCTGACACTAAGGAGGCGCCAGAAGCTTTGCGTAGTTTGGCTCTCGATTCCGCAGAGGAGGAAGATCAGAAAGAGTAACTTTTGAATGTGCCTACGAGCTCAACGTTCGCGCGCGCCAGGACGCAGCGCCGGCAGAGTGGCTTTCAGGAGTGGCCTACTGGTACCAAGGACGCCAAGGCTTTTTATCGCTCCGAAGACGCACTGCAGCGGGTCTCGGTCACGCACATAACAGCTATCAACTCCATCTCCCAGTCGGCAGCTGAACTCAGCACTTCAACGATTTAGTCTTCGCGTATGGCTGCCAGCACTGAAGAAGTTCGCGCTTTGTGGGCGCGCGAGGCAAGCAGCCGCATGCACGACGAACCTGCTGGCCATCCCGTGGCCGACACCAACGCTTCAGATGAGGCAGAGAAAGCAGAGATGCAGCAGGAGATTGACGCGACAGCCGCTGCGGCTGCTGTCAGTGGCCGTGAACGCGAAAATAGTCGTGGAGGTGGAGTTGGGCGCGGAGCTGGACGCGGTGAACGCAATCGCCTCGGCCGCGGTGGCGCTCGCGGGCGCGGTGCCCGTGTTCGCGTTCGCAGAGGACCTCCCGGCCAACGTGAGCGCCAAGATTTGCCCTGAGTGTCTGACTATGAGGAAGAGGCCGGGTTTGATACGGAGACTGACTCGGATGCCGGGTAGCCCGCACCTGAAGACGACCCTCGAAATGTTCCCATCGACGACCTTGCGGATTTGTGGCGGTATTGGGAAAAAGTGACTATCGGAGAGTAGGAATCGAACCTGTAACCTCCGAGATAGTAGTTCGGCGCGCTAAACCATTAGGCCACAGGGATTTCATCCATGATCTTAAGCCAAGTTGGGGGTTCGAAATCCCCTCGTATTACGAATACCCACCCCGGGTAAGCCTGCTCCTCCACGACCTTGTCCAGTTCAAGTACCATCCCAGCGGTTTCCACAACCGCTACGCAGCCCTTGTTTTCAAGTGCACAATGTTACAAGCCCTCTCAATCTGCTACTCCCGAGTTGCAGCAACGACATTACTAATTCCCAGTTCGACCGTCAACCCGTAACAATGCGGTCTTCGCACATGACAAACCGATGGCCCATGGCGACCTGCCCAGGACGCTACACCGCGAGCGTCAGAAATTGCGAGAACCGGTTTCAACCTCCTTTTGTGGCGGTTTCGGGAAAATGTGAATATCGGAGAGTAGGAATCGAACCTGTGACCTCCAAGATCGTAGTTTCGCGCGCTGAACCACTAGGCCACAGGGATTTCATCCATGATCTCAAGCCAAGTTGGGGGTTCGAAATCCCCTCGTATTACGATTACCCACCCCGGGTAAGCCTGCTCCTTCCACGACCTTGTGCAGATGAGGTACCATCCCAGCGGTTGCCACAACCGCTACAGGACTACACTGTGGCGTCGCCGCCACCGCCACGAACGACGATGACAGCACCATCGGCGTCTATGGACGACGCCGCAAGCGCTGCTGCGGCGATGGTCATAGCGACGACAACACTGCGCAGCAGCAGCGCTTCCGGTTTAGACAACTGGCAAGATTCTGTCGACGGGGACGAGGGCGATAGCTCTTCGGGTGCAGCGAGTGTCAGCCGCACCCTGCGTGGCCGCACAGGCGCTTCTGGCTCCCAGCCCCCCCTGCAACCAACTCTACGCGCGGCCTTCTTCAGTCGAGGCCGTTCGAGGCATGCCGCCAAGAAGCAGCTGTTTTTGGACAGAGCGCGCGCTTACGGCATGAGCATTGACGAGTGCATCGTCAAAGGCATGGAGTGAAGCTCGTCGGGCATTAAAGACAAACACGACAATCACAACGGAAGGGAGAAGTTATTGGCCTTCATCGAAGAGGCCGAGAACAAAGAGGGTACCAAGTGTTTGCTGAGGACTATGAGGTGCAACCAGTATGCATTTGTTTACTGTATTTTTTGCTTGTATTGTTTTCTTGCCGCGCCTTGTGTGGCCTCTTTTGACTATCAAGTGTGCAGCCACTTGTGGTGCCGTGCTTCTCCATTTCACGGTTGTGCTGTACAGCACATGCCATGTTCTCAAAGTATGGATAAGCCTTTTCTTTCTGTATATTGCCCTCTTCTGGCGGACACTGCAATGTCCAGGCCTGCTCCCAGAATTTTAAATAGATGTCTGCATCAACAGTGGCTAAATTACTCAGCCGTTCTCCAAAAGATTCCGCACTTCAACTGTTGTAAAAGAGTTCCAAATCGGGCTCTACGACCGAGCAGAGGCTGATTTGGAACTCGTTTGCAACATTTGGAGTTCGCGAAGTTTTGGGAGACCGGATTTAGAACAATTTTGCAACGCGGGATTTTTGGGAGAACGGCTGAATCAGAGGAGAATGGCTGTATGAGAGGTACTGCGGAGTCAGAAGTGAAATCTTTTCTCCTGCCAACTTCTTTGGCAGGGGTGACGCGCGGTCGCCTGATGTCTCCTCTCTGCACGCAGTCACACACACGCTCTGTTCTCTCGCCAAAACTCGCTTGCATGCATGGCTTTATCGTAGCGGCTCACGCTGTGTGACTGCCGCGTGACTTGGTGGTGCGTAACTCGCGGCCGTGTTCCGACGCGTGGCGGCCTCGCCGGCCGCGGCGCCCGCCGGCCGCGGGGCCGGCCACAGCACGAAGCAGGGCACCCTGGCGCCGTGACGGCGCTCGACTGATCACGGTCCGCTCTTCGCCACCGCGGTGGGATCGATGCTGCCGCGCAAGACGCAGCATCAGCAAAACAAATGGTGGTGAAGCGTCTAAGCCGCAGCAAGATGAAGAGAACAATGTGTTTAACGGAAAAAAGGGCCAGCACGACACCCAACAAACCAATGCCAGATGTAGCGGTCCTCATCGCAGATGGTCTGAATATCAGCGGGGCGCTTACCTTTGCGGTCCAGGTACTACCTGCCAAGGGCTTGGAGCCACTTTCCCCTCTGCCAATGTGTGCACGCGAAGGAACCGATGCACCCCGGCATTTCCCGGGCCGCGTTAAGCGTCAGCATGTTCTCGAGCGCTTCGTCCGTTGGAGGTCGCAGGTACGGCTCCCACTTGTGTGTGATGAACTCCGTCAGGTGCTGCGAGGCCTCTCCAATCGTTGACCGCGACAGGCGGCAGTGCTCATCTGAGCGATCAAATGGCTCGCCGTAGGCAAGAACCCGCTTGGCAGCTGCCACCTTCTGGATCGCGTGGGAATGTGGGCGATCGGTAGCGCTGACGGGGCGCCTCCAGTAGGGCTGGTCATAGATGGTGCGGAACAGTTGCTTGAAGACAGGTCTCAGCATCACGAAGCTCTCCTCGAAAACATTCTCACCGTAAACAGGAGGCTTCCCTTCGACGCCAAAAAAAGTCACGTAGAATGGGGTACGCGCGCAGGTCAAAGTCACGCCGCTGATTGGGTCGGCGCCCGCGCCGAGAGCCTCCTAAACGCTTGCGAGCACGACCCTCAAGGTTGACAAGGAGCGCTCGTCGTACTCCAAAGCGTGCTCAGGCGCCCAAAGCGGCGGCCAACTCGAGCTCTTCACCACTCTCCTCGTCCTCCATCGCTTGCCGGCCGCGCTATGGCCGATCACAGCCGGCCGCGATGAAGATGGGTCAGTCGACGGCGGCACTCCTCGTTGGGTGCCACGTCGGTCGCTTGGCGGTGGTGCGATGCAGAATGCGACGCGCGGCCGGCCAGAAAAAGAAGCCGGAAATACGATGGGCCCCGCGACGGTCGAACACAGCGGTCGGCGCCACGTCGGTGGGCGCCACGTCGGTCGATGGGCGGTGGTGCGCGGCGGCGTGCGTCACGCGGCCAGGCCGCGCGAGAGGCTTCTACATGGTTGCCCGACGCTGCCGCAAGTCTCCGTGGCAGCGCCAGCGGGGCCCGTCATTCTCGTGCAAAGATTGGGCTGCTGCAAAGAACGGGGTGCTGTCAGCACGCCTTCCGCCGCTTTTCTCTCATACAGAAAACCAGTCGGCTGATGGCTGTGCGGGAAACAGCACTGTGCCTGTCAGGCGTACATGATGCGTGGTAGGGGTCTCTCGAGGCCTCTTCCGAATTCCGTCAGGACGGCACAATCGAGCCATGCGCGGCCTGCAGAGCAGCGCGGGCAGCCACGTGGTTGTCACGCAGTAAACGACGAATCAGTCCCTTTGGGGCCCAGCGCCACCCTAACTGGTGCACAGCCTATGCCCGCCGATTGGATCTGCCTCGCCTGGATGATGGGCTCGGACGTGGTGTTAAACGTAGCCTTTGAGATGACTCCTCTTTTGAGGCCTGATTCTGCGGGATAGCGCCCATGCCTGATGATCCTCGGCAGCGGGAAAAACCGGCAACATGGCCGGACACGGAGACCGGATTGCCAGAGGTGTTTCGAATCGCGCGCAATGATGGATCACCTGCGCCTCGCAGTCTGTGCATGACCAGGTCCTCGTGCCCCACGCGGCACCCACCGACCGGCGGATCAAACTCGGCTGTGCGGTTCCGCTGTTCGATCAAACACTGCCAAGAGTTCGACGATCGCGGCCATCAAATGGCCTTGTCAGCGACGTGACAACGCTCGGATTGACGTGAAATGCTCGACACAGTCGCAAACGGGCCGACGGACGCTCCATGTAGGCCGGTTTTGCGGCAACTCGGGCGCCGTTAGCGAACGCGTCCGAACCCCGCGCAGATTATCAGGTTGAACTCATCTAACTTTTCTAAATGGTTTTAGGCCCTTATGTGGAAAGATCGTTCCGAATGACGTTGCTGGTTATGCGCAGGACTCAGAGTTTCCACATAAAAGGCCACATGGGATACGTGGAGCCATATTTTGTGCATGCGGATGACTGTTGAAAGTGCTCTGATGTCTGGTGCACACCTCAACTTCGTGTTTCCTGAATCGTTATTGGTGTTTCTTCTGGCAAGTAACAGTTTCCAGCCACGATTATCGTTCGCAGGAAACGCAACATTGTGAGGGGGAAATGACGCGATCGCGCACCCCTCACTGACCCTCAAAGCACGCACGTTGCCAGGGTACAAAGGTGCAGGTCGATCTGCGATCTAGTCCGGATCAAATGGCAGCCACCTTCCCCCCGCAGGTGCGCGGAAAAGGCCGCTTGATTTCGATCCCCTGGGTTGAAACGTATATCCGGTCACGGTTTTGACGGTCATTCGCCCCAACGCTTCGGTCGATCTCGCTCAGGCCCGGTCCGGGACACAGATACAGGTTTGTGATGGGTGTTTGTTACGCTGGTACCACGCACTACACTGATGAGGGCATTCTGGGACACCGGCTGAGAGGTAGGATTGTGATGGCCAGGAATGAAACGTTCCATTCGTAATTGAGTTTGCACCATTGACTGCTGACCGTGCCTTGGTTCGTCGGCTTGAGAGGTGATTGATCAGCTCCCACCGCATGGTCCCACGCCGTGTCGACACGCTCTGCAGTGGGGGGTGGACCAAGCCGTACGACTGACCACTATGCGTACTCGCCCCAGAGAAGCGAAGGTTCACCGGTGTGTGCCGGTGCTGTGGCCGGACGCAACTACGAGGTGGGCTTCCGTCGACCGGGGTGGGTGTGGGCCCCGAGAGCAGGCACGGTTGATTCACATCCGAGGTGCGTCGCGAGCACTGCGAGAGAGTATGGAGTCGTCGGCAGAGTCCGCGGAAAAGGCATTTACGCTAAACATACATATCGCTGCTGCTTTGGTTAGGTCTGACCCTGTAGAGGCACTATGCGATTGAACACTTGAACGCTTGAACAGACGGAGAGTCTGGATCCAAGCAGACAAACAGTCAAACAAAAAGCAAGGGAGGCGGCTCGAGGTGTCTGATCAAGTAAATAACGGTCGTGACTAGTCGGTCCGTGCTCCGGCGCCCGCATTCTCGACTGTCGGTCCCACTCGGCCTGCCCCCCCTCCGCCGCCGGTCCCCTCACGGAGCGCAAACAAAACAAACGTGCGGATGGTTGCGGGACAAACTCGTCATGGATGCGATTGATACAAATCCAGCCAATGCAGCAGGTCGCCTGTGGCATCTGTGCGTGCCCTGCGCGGTTGCACCGCTACAGACTGCTCTTTTGAATGCCGCGGCGGCGCGCCGGCGGCAGGCCGCGACCTGAATGCAGTTTACCTGCGCTCATAACCAATTGCAACCGAGAGCTCCGGCTTTATTCTTTTACGCGCCTCACGAAATCCTCCAGGCAGCAAGGCAGGCCTGCCTCGTCACACGGCTTTGGTCGAGTGCCGCAGTCCAGGCATGCTCAGGATCGACCTGGCGAACTCGGACGCGTGATTGATTTCAACCAACCAGCGTTCGACAATGTTCCTCACAAAGGCTATCACAAACGCCTGCCTGTGTCCCGGAACGGGCCTAAGCATGAGACCTGCTGACCGCAGCCAGGGGATCGATTCTCGGTGCTTACAGTTCCCTGGGTCCCCTCACGGAACACAAGGGGTAAAGTCGCCATTACCTCCAGGGAGGGGACTATCAAGCGCACTGCGCACGCCAGGCGCGCACAACTCCTGGATAGGTGCATGCACCGAATGGAACTTGTAGCGCAGCCGGGGCGCACGCTTTGCGCTCCCAGGTGAATCTCATCTATTGAGCCTCATTGCCACTGACGCATCGCCAGAGGAGGGTCGAATCGAAAACTGATCTCGCAGCCGTTATCTGTTCTTCTGCTACAGGCAACGAGGTGGTACGGTCTTCTGTCGTTGTGCGGCAAGGGCAAAGAAATACTGGCGACGCCTGCGGCATGTCCTGGACGACGACCCCCCCCCCACGCCGGTCCGGCGCAAAGCGCCGGACAGAGTTTTGGCGGTCGCCGCAGGGGAAGCGAAGCGGGAACCGCAGCGTACTCGCGGCACGGAAAGCGGAGCGGTTGGGGACGCGGCGCCCCCCGCTCCGCTGCCCCTGCTGCGACCGCCCAAACCCGCCCGCGGCGCCCCCCGCTCTGCTCCCCCCGTCGCGAACGCCACCACTAAGTCCCATCTTTTGCTTTCGCCCTACCTGTAGCTTTATCTCCACCATCCCGAGGTTCTTAACTCTCGCCGCCGCCGAGTGAACGACCAGGTCGAGGTGACTAAAACTTGTTCCAGAACACCCAATCAGAGGGCTACCAGCGCCACCCGATCCCCCAATGAGAAGGATGCAATCGTGACCACTTGCAAGCGTCTTACAGCCGACAGTCCCCTCAGCTGAAGCAACGTCCGCTCAGCCCGAGTGGGTACTGCTTCTAGTCCTGGTAGGATTTGAATGCGCGCTTCCACTGCAACCAAGACAGATTTCCCCGCAAGAACAACTTGCTGTGGATTTTGCCCGGATCCGATCATTCTTTCACGGCGCGCTATATTTTGGGGGCTTCTCTGTCTCCCGTATCAATATTCCGCGGTCGCTGTTGTGGGAAGGGTTGGGAAGAGCGCCCGGGGCTATTGAGGGGCGTCGTTAAGGCGCGTTTAAGGCGCTGTTAGGGCGCTGTTGACGCCCCGCCCCTCGATGCCGAGGCGCGGATAGGGCGCGCATAGAGCACTGATAATTTCACTGATTCAAGTTCATTATGGCCTTGGGCCCAGCGCACAGCTCCGGGTGATGGAGCTGGAAGTGGAACACGTTGTCGAGGGGCACAGCCTCTACAGGGGATCCGACGGGGGACGGCGGGGCCCACCGCTACCGTCGCGACTCGCTGCGCAGGGCCGTGGTGCGGGGTGTCGTCTTTGACGTGATGTGGTACCTTGCGGCAGAAGAGCGTCTGTATTTTGAATGGTGATGTTGTAGGCGTGGTGATGGTTGGGCTTGAATGTGAAGGAAGCAAAGACTGACGGGAAATCGGCAGCAGCGACCCCGGACTGACATCATCAAATTGACGATTGGATCAACTGGCAGAAGAATCACGGAATAATAGAGTGCTACCTGTACTGAATCAGTATTTTTGTGTGCTACTGAGGGCGTTTTTGGGGCGTTGTTTGCCTTCGGAAGGGAGCTGTTAGGGCGCCATTAGGGCGCGGTTACGCCCCACGCCCCTCACATTGGCGCGCTACTACGAACGCTAGTTGTGGGCGGTGCTGCAACTTCCACCCCCACGTGTGCAGCCGTGGGGACAGCACGCAAAGGCAGCTGTCTGACCGCCGTCACCGTCTCCTTCATCACCTGCGTGCAAATCCGCGCCACTGGATGTCCGTCGTGCCGCCACGGCGGCCGCGGCCACGCTGCCGCTGCCGCCGGCCCACAGGAAAAAAAAGAACTTGCAGGACACTTCTCGATTTCATGTCGCTGACAAGATCTTGCCCGAGAGCCAACTGAAGCTCTGGGCCTCGCTCTTGACCAGGCTCTTCAACCCGAGCTCTTCAAAGATTGCCCTGCTCAGCATATGTTCTTACAGTAGTAACAGTAGTTTGCCCCTTCCTATGAACGCTTCCCGGCCGCATCCTCGCCAACCCCGCCACTCCCGCACCCCCGCCAACCCCGCCAATATCACACCTTCGGCAACGCCACCACCCATGCACCCCCTTGAACCCCTTCAGCGCCGCTTCTTCCCGCCAAACCCGACATTCCTCCCACTGCCTCTGCAGCAACCGCACGCCGTTAGCCGCAAGGCAAAAAACCACCAACGCCAGCCAGAGCACGATGAAAAGGATTGAGTATGACACATAGCAGCAGTCAGACGCGTGATCAGGGGACTGGCCGCTCAGCGACCAGGCACCGTAGCGCATTATGTGCACCTGGCTCCTGCAGTCAACACTCCCACCCACGCACACCACTTCCACTCTCATGACACAGCGACAGTGCAGAGGCTGACTTCATACAGGTGCAGAGAAGGCGTAAGCAGGACGACGCAGGCAGCCGACGACGAATACCGGGAAAGGGGGGGGGGGGCAGCGACCGGTGATACGGAATAGGTGGCGGACTGAGAGAAGGATCGTCGGCAAGCTGCTGGGCGACACATGCGGGGAGTCTGGTGGCCGAATGGGGGACAGGGGGCGAGAGGGACACAAAGAGGGGTCCGAAGCGGTTAGGGTAGTCACGCACTGACCACGGATGGGTGGACGGCTGCGAGCCAGGCAGATGAGACAGTGTATCATACCATGATGGTCGCGCCGACCCGTTGGGATCCCGAAGCGGGGGGAAAACACAGTCATCGAAGACTGAGAAGTTGCGGGAGAGAGCCTTCGTTGCACGTGGGGGGGTGGTGGCGGTTGGTCGATAGGCTATTAGCGTAGCGGGGGGATCGAGTGGGCTCAGCAGATCTGCTGTGCTCTGCAGATCTGCCCACTCCACCCCCAGCTACGCCAACTGCTGTTGGATGCCGCCAGACGGCCGTGCTCAACGGCTGCACGTGCCACCGGCAGGCGCTCGCGGCGGTGGAAAGATTGTGCGTGGCGGGATTGAGTGTGCGACTGGTGATCGCGCGCCGTCGGGAATTGCGCGAGGGAGTTCTGATGAGTGTGAGCGAGGGTCCGCGATTGGCGACGGGAGATTCCCGGACGGCCCGCCGGGCCAGCTGGGAAGGGATACAGGGTAGGCGTGGCGCGGCCACAGCCACCCGTCGTAAGGAACCAACAAGCACGACTTGAGAGGTTTTTGGCCCAGTATAGACGGTGGCGGTACTTACGCCCCCGTCGAAATCACTGCGCTCGGTGCGGCATAATTCCCCCCCGCGCACGTTCACACTCCTTCCCGACTAGAGTTGGCACGGTGTCGCGGTGACATTTCCCTGTCCATCGATTCCCATCAGATGTCTCGACTAGGGAAGGCACATGTCATGCCACGTTGTGACATGTCAATGACATGTCAGTGTCACGCCCCACGGGGTCGATTTCGCCGATGTCATGACACAGGAAATGTCATGACATGTCACCACGTGT
>Ga0114957_1003830_pt1 | contig 13322 bp, 11 predicted proteins | sample BantaG_FD_87175 | JGI IMG/M metagenome (GOLD analysis project Ga0114957, IMG submission 87175) | Marine algal microbial communities from Bantry Bay, Ireland - BantryBay_4 metaG | ecosystem: Host-associated > Algae > Red algae > Unclassified | place: Bantry Bay, Ireland | collected 2014-11-21 | reverse complement strand
TGTATAAGCAGAGTAACAATAATTACCTTCTAACACCATGTCAGGAGTAATAATAGCTTGACATCCATCGCCTAAAGAGACTTGGATTCCATCATTACAAGCAATACCCGTTGCTGCAGGAAAACCTGTAACAAAGAAGATACCTGTATCCTCTAATTGTCCACTGTTGGGACCAACAGCAAAGTCAAGCTCGTTGACTCCTACATCTAGAGTAATGGTTGTTCCAGCAGCTATTGGTGGATTCACAATGACTCCGTTAATCTCTGTTATGTAGGTATTACATGTACCACCAGCTGGATCAGCAGCAGTTGCCGCAGCTACAGTGTACATCACTGTACAATCACTACCAGTAGCATTGACCTCAGCATCTGGCGGTGCTGCTGAAATCTCACATTGTGCACTTAAATTGGTGACACTGGAGACCAGTATCAGGGAGAAACACAGGTGCAGTGTTCGCTTCCACATTAATTTAATCGGTTTCATGGTTAAATGTTTAATACTTAAAATACTTTTTTGAATAAAAAATTAATTCGGGTCGGTCTAAGTATAGTTAGCGCATAGACTTTTCCCACTCGGTAGTAATTAGGCAAACATTATACCAATCTTATATATATCCTATACCGAATACATTTACATCAAGTCTTTTTTAAGTATCAACACAAAAATAAACAGTCACAAAATACTGATTATCAGTTAATTATAAATTACAGGAAATGTTAAGAAAAAAAATACCCCTTAGGAGCTAAATGAGGAAGAATCAATGAATGATGAACAAAGTTTGAAGTCATTCTCAGCATTTGAAGCTAAGATTAATGTCCTATGCCCTAACTCCTCAACGATGAGATTGAAGTACCAATCAATGTAATATTGATCAAGATATGAAGTGGGTTCGTCAAGCAAAAGGACTTCAGATTTACAATCGATAGCGATAGCGAGACTCAGTCTTTGTCGCATTCCGTCCGAAAACTCTCTGAGATGTTTATTCTTTTGAGACTTGAGTTCCGCTTTGTCTAAAAATTCATTGACATGAGTGGATGTAAATTGACGATGTTCGCTGAGGTGAAGAAAGACCTCACTAGGTGTAAAGTCAGGCTGAAAAGTAATATAAGGTGCTGCGTATGAGAGATAAGTATTGACATCATTTCGATGAATAGGTTGTTCATCAAGATGATATTGAATAGTACCTTCTGTCATTGACAAAAACCCACTTAAGAGCTTTAATAATGTAGATTTGCCTGAGCCATTTGCGCCTCTTACTGCTACCCTGTCACCAGATTGAATGGAATGACTCAGTCCTTTTATCACCCAATCATGTCCAAATCTTTTACTGAGATTATCAATCTGAATTTGCATTACAAGATTTAGCTGGTATGACCTTTCATAATACCTCTCTCGGATTGAGAAATAAAGCCTAGTATCTCATCCCTAATATCGCTCTGTTTAAAAAGCTCAGTGACATCTGTAACACCATTGGTAATATTAGATGATTTTTGGTAAAGCTGTCTATAGATATCTTGGATCTCACTAATCACATCTTTGTCAAAGTCTCTTCGTTGCAGACCGATTGAATTTACTCCAACAAATGAAAGTGGCTCTCTTGCAGCTTTGACATATGGTGGGACATCTTTACGAACCAGTGATCCACCACCAATCATGACATGCTTACCGATACTAGCGAACTGATGTACAAGTGTACCTCCACCAAGAATGGCATAGTCATCAATCTTGACATGGCCTGCTACATTTACAGTATTAGAAAGTATAACATTATTACCCAAAATACAATCATGTGCCACATGTGTATAGGCCATCAGTAGACAGTTACTCCCAACCACAGTTTTATGACGGTCTATCGTCCCTCTATTAATCGTACAGAACTCTCTTATCACCACATTATCTCCTATCTCTAAGTATGTCTTTTCACCTGCATACTTAAGATCTTGAGGATCACCACCCACTACTGCTCCTGAGTGTATTTTACATCCACTACCAAGACGCGTACCGCTCAAGATCACTGCATTAGGACCAATAACAACGTTGTCTCCAATCACCACATCACTCTCTATAGTGACATAACTTCCAATCTTTGGGTTAGATCCAATATTAGCGTCTTTATGGATATTATTCATGCTTAAACTGTTCTTTTTTGAATACGTGCTGTCAGTTCACCTTCGGATACAACGGTGTTTCCGACATAAGCTGTGCCCTTCATGTGGACTATTCCTCTTCTTATTGGTGACAAGAGCTCCATCTTTAAGACGAGTCTATCTCCTGGTCTGACAAGACTTTTAAACTTTACTGCATCCATCTTAAGAAAATAGGTGTCATAGTTTTCAGGATCAGGTACCGAACTGAGTGCTAAGATACCTCCTGTCTGTGCAAGTGCTTCCATTTGGAGTACACCAGGAAACACTGGGTTACCAGGGAAGTGTCCTGGAAAAAAATATTGGTCACCTGACACATTCTTTACTGCTACTACTTGATTTTTTGTACACTCATACACTTGATCTACTAGTAGGAATGGAAATCGATGCGGTAAGAGTTTCTTAATTGCTTCGTGGTCAAGAAGTGGTGCTTGATTTGGATCGCATACAGGAACGACACCAGTTTTTTGCTCATCTTTATAGACTTTAAGTAAATGTTTAGCAAAGTTGACATTGGCTGTATGTGATGGTCTATCAGCTGTGATGACCCCATGTATCTGCTTACCTAAGAGGTAGAGATCACCGATCACATCGAGTAACTTATGCCTTGCTGGTTCATTATCATATGTCTTAATAGATGCATTGAGAACTGGTCCTTCACTCAGTCTCGAGATGTCTACACCAAATCGTTTTGCAAGACTTGCAAGTTCTTCTTTCTTATATTCATTCTTAGCATAAATTAGTGCACTATCAAAACTTCCACCTTTAATCAAACCAGCGTTGAGAAGTTTATCAAGGTCTTGAACGAGTACAAATGTTTTAGCTTTTGAAATCTGACTTCCATATTGAGACCAATCTGAAATCGCCGCATACTGTTGTCCGATGGCATTGCCACCAAAGTCAAGTGTACAAGAGATTGTTGTAGTCTGTGCTGGCTTGTAGGTATAAGTTGCACCAGATTGCTCATCATAGTATTCGAATGCATGATGAATAGCTATAGCTGATTGGTCATCTTCCAATTCTTCTATCCCCACATCCTTGATATGAGTGTAAAATGGAGATGAACTCCCATCAAGAATCGGAATCTCTCCCCCACTGACCTCTACGATTGCACGACTAATCTGATGAGCAGAAAGTGCAGACAAAAGGTGCTCAACTGTATGCACCAAACCTTCTCCTACAGTGATATTTGTTGACCTGTTAGTAGAATTGACCTTACGGAGACTCAATATGTCGGAAGATCCTTCATGATCTAAGTCTTTGAATATAATACCAGTTGAGTCAAGATTTGGTCTAATAGTCACTTGACATTGATTGCCAGTATGAAGACCAACCCCTTCAAATGAGATTGACCCTTTAAGCGTTTTGTGTTTCATAGTATAGACTTACAAATTATTAAAGTCTGCTCGCTAAGGTAGTTATTCTTTTTTGCACAGAGAATCCTCTATAGAAAATGATCCTCCCTATCCTTTCTCTTTAAGTTGCTTCTCAAGTTCTTTCACCCTTTTAAGTAGGTCTGGAAGATTCTTAAATGCAGCAAAAGATCGCATGTAATTGCTGTAATCAATCGCAGGATAACCATACCAAGATGTATCTGGTTTTTTGACAGATTTAATCATTCCACTTTGTCCTTGGATCTTTGTACCATCTGCAATATCTAGATGTCCGACGATACCTACTTGACCACCCACCATACAACCTTTACCTAGAGTAGTACTTCCAGCTATCCCAGTCTGTGCCGCAATAACAGTGTCTGATCCAATCTCGACATTATGTGCAATTTGGATCAAGTTGTCCAATTTGACACCAGTCCTTAGAATAGTATCTTTAAGACTCCCTCTATCTATTGCACAGTTACTTCCAACCTCTACACGATCTTCAATTATTACTCTACCAAGCTGAGGTATTTTGACCATTTCTCCATCAGGTGAAGCCGCATAACCAAATCCATCTGACCCTATCACAGTATTACTCTGGATAATGCATTGGTCTCCAATCACACAATTGTCCAAAATACGAACGCCTGGATAGATGAGACACTTCTTGCCAATCTTAACATTATTGCCAAGATAGACTTGATCCATTATCTGTGTATCGTCACCAATCACTGTACCTGACCCGACAATTGAGAGTTGACCAATTGCAGCTGTATCTGAAATCGTTGCTTCAGAATCTATCATTGCTGTTTCGTGTACTCCTGGTACCACATCCTTAGCCTGACCTAACATTTGATAGAGCTGACTTACTGCAGTGTAGACATCCGGGACATGGAGTACACTTGCGGTAAATGTCTCCGGAATATCTTCCAAGTCCTGTACTATGACAAGACTAGCCTCAGTTGTTCCAAAGTCCTTGAAATACTTTTTATTTCCATAAAATGAAAGCTGACCTTTTTTTGCTGTGTTCAAAGGTGCAAAACCTAAAATTTGCCTACCAATTTGTTGCTCACGATGAACGACTGATCCTGACAATGCTTCGGCAATAAATGATACATCATACATGACGTAAAGATATACATTAGATTTGGAGGATTGAGTCGTAGAAGCTAATTTTTCAAGTCCTTTCGTCTTATTGGATGATAAAAATCTAACTAAATTTAATTTCTAATTAAATATTTAGAACTATCACAGGAATTTCACTATTTCTTGATCTTCTTTTCATAGAGAGTTATCCACTCAGATCGTGATTGCTTTTGGAGTAACTTACTGATGAGTTCAAATGGAATGTCGTCCATCTTTTTGAGTCGAATGCAACTCTTCCCCATGTCTAATTTAGTCTTACACTGTTTGCCATACTCCTCGACAAACCAATCTTTGATTTCATCATCTGCATACATTCCCATATGGTAGATAGCAATGTATTTCTTCTGATTCCCTAAATTAACAAATGGAAGCGGCTGAGTTGGATCACAGTGATAGCCATCAGGATAATCAGCATGCGAGACTACGTAACCAAGCATACTATAATGAAATGTTTCTTCAAATTCACCTCCAAGCTCCTTCTTAAAAATTGCTCTAAGTTTATTAAATGCAGCCTTTCTTTCTTCAGGAATTTCTGCGATATACTCTTTGATATTCGTTGGCTTACTCATTGACGCCTACTTATTTTCCTCTTCTAAGATTTTATTAATGTCTTCTCCTGCCTCTTGGAGATCTACTTTGAGTCTCTCGAGTACTTCCTTCAACTCACCTTCATTAAATTCTTCTTTAAATTCTTCAATTGCTTGTTTGAATTTTCCATCGTCCTCAAATTCTAATTTGAGCTCTTCTAAAGTTTCTGACAAATCTCCCCCTTCATTTAACTCGTCTTTAAGTTGGTTGATAATTTTATTAAAGTCACCATCTTGTTTGAATTGATCGATAAAATCCGAAATATTAGCTTCCAAATTTTCTGATTCACCATTGAGAAGATTAGAAAGTCCTTTGAGACCTCCCTGAATGATATTCATGACATCACCACCTGCCTTATAACCCTTATACTTTAATGTGAGCTTATTGTAAAGCCTTGATTCTTCAGCAGTAAATTCAGATTTAAATTTAGGGTAACACTGTCGTGTAAAGACTTCGTACTTTTCATCCTTTGATTCCCAATCCTGATCTGTTAAGTCTTCTTCCATCTCTCCGATACGATCGACAAAGGCTTCAAATTCGTTGAGGAAGTATCCCTTACTACTGCATGGTCCTGTGCTGCAAGAGACGAAGACCATTAAGAAAGTACCAAATAGACAGAATGATAATAGATTTTTCATAGTTTGTTTTAATAGTTGAAAAATGTGATTGTGTCAATACACTATTGAATTGAGAAAGAAGGATTAAATCACTTTACTTCCAAAGTTTAAAGATTCCGAAGACAGAAATAGTTCCCACTCCTATTGCGATACTTGCAAATCCTAATTGTCCATAAAGCAAATATCCCACAAAGAATAAGCCGCAATAAATTGCTATACATCCTAAGAACATCTGCAGTATTTCTGTGCCCAAACTTGATTCATTCTCCTTGAGACTTACACCGTCTCCAAGTTGATTGATAATTGGTTTCCAACCTATGGGATGCGGTCTAATCTGAGTATAGAAACTTTTAAGTCGATTGATCTCCGTTGGTCTAGTAAGAAATGTAACTGCTAACCATGCTACAGTGGTAATCGCTACTCCAATGCACATCTTCTCATATGCTAAGAGATCGCCAATATAGATCAGCTCATAGTAAAGTGCCAATCCAAATGATACAACCATCGCTGCTATCTCGCTGTATGCATTGATCCTCCACCAAAACCATCTGAGTAAAAACAACAAACCAGTACCTGCTCCAATCTGCAAAAGTATGTTGAAAGCTTGCATCGCATCGCTCAGAAAGAGTGCCAAAATAGATGCTAAAATCATCAAGATAACTGTACTGATACGACCTACTTGCACTTGTTGCTTATCAGAGACTTCTCGATCTATAAAGCGAGCATAGAAATCATGTACCAAGTAAGAAGACCCCCAATTAAGATGTGTACTTATAGTTGACATCAATGCAGCGATCAAGGCAGCAATTACTAATCCAAGTAAGCCTTTTGGCAAAAGCGTCAACATCGCTGGAAATGCAAGGTCATCTCCAAGTATCGAGTCATCTATCCCGGGAAAACTCGCTTTAATATCTCCCAATGTTGGAAAGATTATCAATGAAGCCAACGCAATCAAAATCCAAGGCCATGGTCTCAAAGCATAGTGAGCTGCATTGAAAAACAATGTAGCCTTGACAGCATCTTTTTCGTCCTTTGCCGATAACATCCTCTGAGCTACATAACCTCCTCCTCCAGGTTCTGATCCTGGGTACCACACACTCCACCACTGCACAGCAAGTGGCATAAAGAAGAGTGGGATTGCAATATTAGGATTTGAGAAATCGGGAAATATGGATGTCTTGGGCAAAACAGCTTCGTGATTGATTAAATGTGATAGACCACCTATCTCTGGAAGATTTACGATATAGATACTGGCTGCGATCATTCCAATCATCCCTAAGGTGAATTGGAAAAAATCCGTCAATATCACACCTCTCAAACCTCCAAGTGCTGAGTAAAAAACAGTCACTACTGATACAATTAATACAGTCTGTACAGGAGACAACCCAAGCATAATTCCAGAGATTTTTATCCCAGCTAATAGGACTGTAGCCATAATCATGACATTGAAGAATACGCCTAAGTAGATGGCTCTAAATCCTCTGAGAAATACAGCTTCCTTGCCGCTATATCTCATTTCATAAAACTCTAAGTCTGTAGTAATCTCAGACCTTCTCCATAATTTGGAATAGATAAATACTGTAGCCATCCCTGTGAGTAAAAATGCCCACCAAACCCAGTTACCTGCAACCCCATCTTTCCTAATAATATTAGTCACTAAGTTAGGTGTATCAGCGGAAAATGTCGTTGCCACCATAGAGACTCCAAGTAGCCACCAAGGCATGTTTCGCCCAGACAGGAAGAAGTCCTTAGCACTCTGACCTGCTTGTCGAGAAGCGTACAATCCTATCCCTAGTGTCAGTACAAAAAACACCCCAATAATGATCCAATCTAACGTACTAATATTCATGAGTCGGCAAGTTGAGTTTTCGCTTCAGTAGAGAGTTCTGGTTGAAAGAGATTTCTGATAATTTTCAATATTATCATAACTATTAGAGGCAAGAAGGCAATATTGCCATGCTGTCCCGACCAAGCATAAAGCACACCACCAAGTATGAATGATGCAATAATGATGTAATTGAATATTCTACTTGTCTTCAATTTCCCTAACAATCCAAAATAAAGAGGAGTCAACCACATGATATTCCAGTTGCCTTTAGTCGTATAATGGTCTGTAAGTAACCACATGATGAGTAGTACCAGTCCTCCTAATCCCAAGACAAAGTACCAGAATCGATCCCAATAGATCACCACTTTATGAATGCTTTTATTCTGATATTTCTTAAAGAAAATAAAGACCTCAATAAGGAAAAATACTCCAAATAAATAGAGAGGCCATTTTGTATCTTTTTGCTTTCTCTCTTCTACTTTATCCTGAAAGTCAAGCACTAAATGCTCTGAGTATACTATTGGATTACCAGCACCATCCGTCGCTTGATCTAAATGGAACATCAGATAGTCTGGCAGGAACATTTCCTGTTGTTGATTTGCTATCTGATCTGTCCGACTCCCTACTAATAGGTCGATGCCAAATGTCAACCAAGCATTGGACTGAGTATACTGATGAAGTAAGTCTCTAAACGAATAGCGATCTTGTGAGTCTGCCCAATCTAGGTCTCCCTCACACCCAGCAGAGATAATATCTCTTAATCGAGTCGTACAGTTATCGAAAAAAAATTCATAGAGGTATTCTCTATTCTCTGCCCGATAATTGTTGGCAAGTGCTGAGAGGATAGATGCTTCTTGTTGATCAGTGAGTTGGAGGGTCTGTTCTGTAATTGATCGTTGCTCAGCATGGTAGCCATTGAGAAAAGGACCATAGTATTGCTTAGAGACTTTGTAGAGTAGTCGTCCTCTTAAAAAATTGAGGAGGAAGTTGGGCTGATCCCAACTGTAAGTTCCAAAGTTATAAAGGATGTCTTCTCCACCCTTCACACCTTTTACCCTGAGTGCAGAATGTCCAAAGATCGATGCGACATCTCCAGTGCCAGGAGACACCGTCAGTAAAGAAATTCTGGATTCCTTCTTTTTGCTATCACTGCTTTGGTTCACTGCAGTTTCTTGGCCTAGTATCGCATTTGGCTTAAAGCCTGCAACACTGAATAACCCAATTAATAGGAAAATTAAAACATTACAATATCCAAATTTCATAAAACAAAATTAATGAATACCAACTCAGGGAAATCTTAGAGAATTGGAATATCTGTCGTAAAATACAAAGATTCGCAATTTAACAAACAGGAATTCTCTAGAGATCAGAATTGACCTTTAGAAAGTCTACGTTGAGCACACGATCATAAATTCCTCCAAACTCTCTATAATAGACAAATGTTCGATAATCTTGAGTAGCTTCATGGTCATACTTCTCAGTATGTTGATATGATATCTTTCCGTCAATAATCTGCACAATGTGATAATCATATCGACCTTGCTTCATCAAGGCTGTTCCAATATAAGCGTTGCGTTTTTCATCATAATGAAGTTGGTACTCTGGGTAAAGTTTGTAGTCACTAAACCCGCCAATGACATAAACTGGTGCTTCTGGTAATTGTACAGATTCTATTGAGAAAACCACCCAAGCATATTCACTATAAATTCTATCTGTCTCATTATAATCTAATTCGGTGATTGCATTTTGTTCAGGAGTATTTAGTGTATTGCCATCACGACTATTGATAATAAATCTTCCATTTCTATCAAATACATAACTATAAGTCTCTCTTTGAAATGGCTTACTCAAGGGCAAAAGGGCAAAAATGGAGTCTTGTACTTCTCGGATCTCAATCAAATTACTAGAATTAAACTCTAGGGATCTGATACCACACTGTCTAAAGTCACGATAACTTTCAAAACTTGGATATTTAGATTGGTTAAAGAGAAATTCTTTATTTTGATAGAGAGTTGGTGCCATCCCTTCGGAGAGAGTTGACCAGTTCTTGTTTTGCATGACCTTGACAGTAATGCCCGCTAGATACATCTTGTCAGTAAACGATGTCGGCAAATCCCAATACTTCAATCCTATTCTATGGTGAGTATTATGACCACCCGGGTGAGTTGATTTCAACCTTTCGGTTCTGAGTTTACCCAATGTTTCATAAATTACAAATCGTCTACTCAGTACTGGATTGTCTTCTTGATCATAAATGACCAATACATAATTGCCACTGATAGTCCATCTCACTTGTCGAGTTGGTAAGGATAAGTTATAATGAACATAATCTACCTTTGTAAATTTTGAAAATGTTCCTTGCTCTTGGATTTCATCATAATTAAACCCCACTACATACTCTTGAGGATCAATCTCAGAAGGGTTCCAATCTTTGTCACAATGGACAATCATATAATTGTAATCATATCTATCTGAGTCAAGATCATCAAATGAAAGATATAATCTTCCATTCAGAGATGTGATGGGATCACTAAACTGAGATGTACCATCGTTGAACTGAATTGACTTAATGTAATTTACATAGATATAATCCTCAAATTTTATCTTAGAGAGTTCAGGTTGGGCAGATAAGAGAGTTGCTTGTAGAGTCGCAATCAAAATGATGAGAATGATGTAAGAGAGTGAAGTGTAAATTCGTATCATAATTTAAAAACGTAAGGAGTGTTTAATGCCTGTACAAACAAGTTGTTAAATGTACAAACAGAAATTTTAATCCGCTTAAACTGATTCAAAAAGTATTAAATTGACACAAATACAATTGAAAGGGCTCATTTTATTGCTAATTATCAGTAAATCATCAAATATTTAACATTTACGGCAAGTAGAAATGAAACTAAGAACAGAATGTCTTTGTTAAATTAAAACATCCTGATACTGCTCGCGGACTCCCAATCCCGATAATGAGTAACATTTATAAGTATATATTTTCTTAATTAACATCAAACAAAATGGCAAACGGTTTATTAGGACTGGTCAAAGATCAGTTATCGGACAAAATGATTGGAAAAGCTGGCTCACTTTTAGGATTACCAACAGGTGATGCTAGATCTGCAGTAACATCTGCGCTTCCAGCTATCCTCAGTGGAATTGGCAATAAGGTCAGAACACTAGACGGTGCTAAGTCTCTTCTCTCTTTGATCAAAGGTCAAAATCTTGGAGAAAGCACCCTCAATAACATGGTAGATTCTAAGGGAGGTGAAGTAGTCGATATGGGAACAAATCTAGCTTCATCAGTATTTGGAAGTAATCAAGATTCCGTATTAGACAAGGTAGCATCACTCAGTGGTATCGGTAGAGACAAGAGCACTAAGCTTATGGGCTTCCTAACTCCTGCGGTAATGGGAACACTTGGTAAGGCTGTAAATGACAAAAATTTAGATGCTAGCGGATTACAAAGTCTTTTAGGAGGCTATACATCTAATCTGAGTGCAGCTGCTGGAAATGTCAAAAACACTGCCGCTAAAGCGACAACACAAGTAAAAGAAACTGCAACAACAGCAACAGCTGCTACAACTGGAGACTCTGGTGGTGGAGGTGGAATGGGCTGGCTTAAGTTGCTTTTACCTCTCCTCTTAATCGGAGCTCTAGTATACTGGCTAATGGGTAGAAGTGGAGACACTGCTGAGAATGGAAGTATGGATAAAACTGAAATTAAGAATGGCGACACCAAAGCTCAAGGTCACGATCATACAGGACATGAAGGTCATAACCATGCTCCAGGAGAAGGTCATGGTAAGAAAGCGAAGACTGCAGGAACAACGACAACAACTGCTGGTGGAGCAGCAGGTGCAGTTACTACTACAAATGGTACTGTAAAGGCTGAGGGTAAAGCAAAGGTGGTTAAAATTGAAGGATTGTCAATAGATGCGAATGGTAACTTGGTAAATAATGGTGAGATCATTGCTAAGAAAGGAGAATTTAAAGAAGTTGATGGCAAATATTTAGATGCTTCTGGAAAGGAATTAGGTCTCATCCAGAAAGTAGGAAAGGCTATCGGTGATGCCGGTAAGGCTGTCGGTGGAGCAATAGCAGATGGAGCAGATGCTATCAAAGACAAGTTTTCTGATGCATTTTCAAAGAAGGATGTAAAGTTTACCTACGATCTTACTAATATTAAATGGGAAGAAGGTGGTCATAAGATTACATCATACTCTAAAGGTGAAGTGATGGGAATCGCTGCTGCCCTTAAGGCAAATAAAGATGGTAAAATCGAAGTGCAAGTAAATGGAGACAACAAGGCGCTTTCTAAGAAAAGAGCTCAAGTAATCCATGATCAACTTGTGACACTCGGAGTACCTAGAGGACAGATTTCTGCTAAAGGAATGGATACCGGAGATGCAAGTACTGGATCTAAGGTGAAAATTGCTGTAAAGTAATCTGATAATAGATTACAACAGACAACTAAAATTTAAGGCTTGAACCGTAATGGGCTCAAGCCTTTTTTTATCTAGACTGCAAAGTGTCAGAGTTTATTCCAATCAGAAACTCTTTAACCTGAAGATATTATGAGACCAGAAGAACAATACATCCATATCAATAAACAAGCATGGAATAAGCGTACCAAACTTCATGTCAAGTCAGATTTTTATAAATACGATGAATTTGTAGCTGGAGCTAACTCCCTCACAGAAATAGAACTCGATATCTTAGGTGATATCACAGGCAAGCGGATACTCCATCTCCAATGTCACTTTGGTCAAGATAGCATCTCTTTAGCTAGACTTGGAGCTCATGTCACTGGTGTCGATCTATCAGATGAAGCAATTAAACAAGCTGATATACTCAATGAAAAGTGTGGGACAGAAGTAGACTTCATCTGTTGTGACCTCTACGACCTACCCCAACACTTAGAAGGAAAATATGACATTGTGTTTACCAGCTATGGCACAATTGGCTGGCTACCTGACTTAGAAAAATGGGCTTCTGTTGTCTCACAATATCTCAATACTGGTGGTGAATTGCTCATCGTTGATTTTCATCCAGTTGTCTGGATGTATGATAATGACTTGACAGCACCGACATACTCTTACTTCAATGGTGATGCGATCGTTGAGGAAGAGCAAGGAAGCTATGCAGATCCAAATGCAAAAGAAACTCTTACTTCAGTTTGTTGGAATCACTCGACGACTTCAGTTATCAATAATACAATCAAGCATGGACTCCAAGTCAAGGCATTTAACGAATATGACTTTACGCCTTATGACATTTTTCCTGGAGGGATCGAGGTTGGTGAACGAAGATTTCAAGTAGAGAAGTGGAAGGGTATTCTACCACTTGTCTTTGCCTTGCATTCTGTTAAGGTCTAACGGAGAAATAATCGTCTACCACAGAGGTAACTGTTAATCCGAGTGCCGATTTATTAACACCCACAATAACTCCACCATCTCTTCACGTTTATACTACTTCAAATATCCTGTAGTGATTGCTCTCTATTTCTTAGGAAGCTTAAGACTATTTTTGAACCTATTCTATCATTCAGCCAACTTAATATGAACAGAGTCATCGCATGGTTCTCTGAAAAAAGTCTCTTCAACAAAATATTTACCTTAGGTTTAATCTTTGG
>Ga0114957_1003829_pt1 | contig 13323 bp, 9 predicted proteins | sample BantaG_FD_87175 | JGI IMG/M metagenome (GOLD analysis project Ga0114957, IMG submission 87175) | Marine algal microbial communities from Bantry Bay, Ireland - BantryBay_4 metaG | ecosystem: Host-associated > Algae > Red algae > Unclassified | place: Bantry Bay, Ireland | collected 2014-11-21 | reverse complement strand
TCTCTATAAAACGACGAATAAAAGTGATAGAAAATATGGCAAGGCAGGTGAAATATTAGAATGTGAAGATTATGCCTATAAATACAATGCAGAAGGCTATCTAATAGAAAAAAAACACAAAAGAGAAATATTTGAAAAATGGCAGTATCTTTGGAATGCTTAAGGGATGCTGGAGCAAGTGCTTCGTCCAGATGAGGAAAAAGTAGCGTTTGAGTACGATGCATTGGGCAGGCGAATAGCGAAACATTACAAAAACGAAACGACTCGCTGGGTTTGGGATGGCAACACTCCAATCCACGAATGGACGGAAGTTAATGATGCCGCCAACTCAGCCATTGCTATAAATGAAGATGGAGCGAGTCTAATACAAAAAGTCTTTGTGAGTCTCTTTCTCTAAACCTCAATAATATTTGCATTTAGCACAAAATCGTTTTCAAAAAGATAAGCTCCTAAGTTAAACCAATTTTCTGCATTATCCAATATCCAACCATCGGATGAAACTACAATATTGCTGCTCTTGGCCAGTACTTTATCAGGATCATAAACCAGTTCTACTTCCCAATCAAAATGATGTTCTGTGCTAATTTCTCTTAGTCTTGTCTTTAGTCTTCCACTATTTGAAACGGGTTGGTCTAGATACCATTTTACAGATTTTACATTCAATTTCTTTAAGCAATTGCCAACGATGAGAATTGCTTCTTCTGTTTTCATGACTCTTTTATATGATCCGTGTACACTGGATATATCTCTATAAATTCCATCTCTTGCTTTAAATATAAATGCACCTGATAAGGCACTCTCTAATAAAATTAATAAATTGAATCCGTCTATTTCAATAATTTTATGCTCTACATCTTTCGCTTCACATTTTGATTGGTTTCTATTTGTTATGGCATCATTGCTACAACTAACTCTTAAAACTGCATTTCTTTGCCTCTTGTTAAGTTTATAACGGTTTCCTACGACTCGCAAGGCTGAATTATTCGAATATTCTCTCGTTAGTAGAAAGCATAAATCATCTATTGCTTTTGTGAAAATTGGAAACCATTTTGAATTAAAATATTTATCATCATTTGGTTGCTTGCCTCTAATTCTTGTAGTCATTCATTGTGGTTTGGTATATTCTATGTGTCTTGAATGGTAAATATACTATTTTTAACTCAAGTTTTGCATGTTTTTTAGCCTTGATAATTCATTAGTTCGAAAGGGACGAGCGGTGGCAAAATCTTACCGACAAAGCAATTCCCTTGCAAAACTACGCCCGATTGCAACGGAAAGCCCACAGCCACAAATGCATTGTTTATGACTAAACTTTACAGATTATCACAACTGTAAAATTTAGGTATAAACAATGTATAAAGGCAAGGCGAGGACTTGCAGAGTAAAGCGGGGAGCCACTTTAAATCGGAGCGGTGAATGTTCCGTACAAAAAAAGTGAATAGAAATCTATATAGTCAAAAAACAAAATAGAAATATTTGAAAATTGTCAGTATCTTTGAGGATGACAAACAATTCAATACTTCGTCAATTCAGGTATATATTTGATTTGAGCGATGAGCAAATGGTCGATCTTTTTGCACAGGCGGAAATGGTTGTAACGAAATCGGAGGTCTGTAATTGGCTTAAAAAGGAGGAGGAGGAAGATTATCAGGAAATCTCTGATCCTCAATTGGCGACTTTGCTCAATGGATTTATCAATCATAATCGGGGAAAAAGAGAAGGTCCACAACCAGCTCCAGAGGAAAAGTTGAACAATAATATTATCTTTAGAAAGTTGAAAATTGCATTGAACTTGAAAGATACAGATATTTTGGATGTATATGCTTATGTAAAAATGAATATCAGCAAGCATGAGGTTAGTGCTATTTTTCGGAATCCCAATCAGAGACAGTATCGAGCTTGTCACGATCAATTTTTGCGTAATTTTCTTTATGGGCTTCAATTAAAATACCGACCAAAAGAAGATTCTTAAATTTTTTATTTATCTTTTTAACATTAACCTTTTATACATTTCAATTGGCATCATACCCATTTCTCTTCTTCTTTTCTCTAGGTTAGCTTTTCAATCATCCGCCATCCAAGCCTCCAAGTTTCTTCATCGGACTCAGTATCATTCAACATTTTACAAGAAGAGACTGAGATTAATATCGAAATGATTAGAAGTATCGTTGTGTTTGCTTTCACGTTTATTGTGTTTTATGATGATTGCAGAATAGCGTGTATGCTGGCTGATCTGACTTCAACTTGATGTAACGATTTTAACCGATATAGCAAAGCAATAACTATTTGTGTAGATTATGTTTATGTTCAGTTGCTCATAATTAAATTTCTAAGGCTAGACTAATATCATCATTGGTTAAATCCAAGCCGTCAAGGATAGCAGGATTGTGAGTAGAAATCAGTGCTTGTTTTGTACTATTTATAGTTGAAAGGACTTCTGTAAGATGTCTACATAATTGAGGATTGAGTGCCGTTTCTATATTATCAATGGCAAAAAATAGTGGAGTTTTGTCACTAATAAATAAGACTAAATAAAATAGAACGTGTAAAATGCCTTCATTTGCATTTTCAATATTGAATTTAGTGCCTTCCTTCATAAATTTATCTGAAAAATAGATAGAAGAGTTGCCTTCTATAGTCAATCCAGATGATTTTAATGAATTGTCTTTATCCAAAATTATATCGTCTAACCAAGAAATAATATACCTAAAATCTTTTATTTTTTGTAATTCATCTTCACTTAAACTTGAAATAAGTACATCAAGCCTTTCACCATAAATGCCTAATGGATTCTTTAAACTCTCTGATGTTATTCCCCTTAATGCCTGACTGCTTAAATTGTAAATGACAAAATTTTCTATGTATTTTTTAAATGCTAAAGAATCTGTCAAATATCCAAGGGAGCTTTTTATTTCAGAAACTAAGTCGTTATCCTTTCTTTTATTTTTTTAAATGCACTAACTAATTTATGAGTTGTGTTAACTAAGTTTTCTAAATTTTCACTTTCATTATCAAACCATTTACCGTACAAATCATTTGGTAATTCACAGGATATGTTAGATTTTTCTTCAATTAGTTTTTTTATATTAGAGTCTTCAAACAAAGCTTTAAAATGAATCGTATTTTTCTCTTTTTTAGAAAGAAAAGAGCTGAAAGTTAAATTTGGTTTTGCAACTCTTATTCCTTGATTAGCTAAATCTTCAATACTTAATCTATCATTTTTTGCTGCTGCAAACATTCCTATTGCCTCTAATATATTAGTTTTCCCTGAACCATTTTCACCTATAAAAACATTGAATTTACCCAAACCCAATGTTAAATTTGAAATTGATTTATAATTATCTATTGTAATTTCTTTAATCATAAAAGCTTTTAAATTTTCCAACAAACTAACTAGTAACGAATATAATCAAATTTCATTAAAGTATAACAAACTCCCCAACTGCTTTCTCACAACCATCCCAATTAATATTAACATTTAAATCATTATACAAAAAATCCTCAGGAGTTAGCAAATCAGGAAATCCTTTCCAGCCTTCAATTGGACCATAAAAATTACCAGATTTAGCTTCTGGGTCTATAGCAGCACGAATGATACCTGTTGCACCATCCTCCGCAGATTGAGCTTGACTCATAAATGCACTATTTCCATCCATACCTCCATCCTTAGCTGTTGTCACTTGCAGATTCGTCAATGCGAGTCCAGGATGAGCTAATAAGGGAATAATATTTGTAATGTTCGCTTCTTTTAATTTCCTTTTCAAGCCATATGTAAAGGCTGCATTTGCCAACTTGGTTTGATGGTAACGCCTCCATCTTGGACCTTTAAAATTTTTATTTTCTTCTTCCGTACCATCGCCTCCTAAATTTCCACCTTTAGCTTCGAAATATTGAGGTTCTAGTGGTGGACCCAAACGAGCCATTGAAGTGTGATTTACAATTCTTGCCTGTTCGCTCTTTTTCAAAAGTGGAAATAACTCTTTAGTAATTAAAAAGTGAGATAGAACATTGGTTTGCATTTGTATGTCATAACCATCTGAAGTCACATTGTCTTGTAATGCCATTACACCAGCATTGTTGACTAAAATATCTAGTACTTTATATTTAGATTGAATGGTTTTCATTGCTTTGCGTACACCTTCAAAATTTTGTAGGTCGCAAGGAATCCAATCAAAAGTTGCTTCGGGAACGTCTTTTCGCAGTTGTTCCAATGCCTTCTCAGCTCTTTGGCTATCCCGATTTAGTAGGATGACCGTCGCCCCTTTTTTAGCGACTTCTCTAGCACACACAAACCCTGTCCCACTAGTTGTTCCCGTAATAGCAACAACTTTACCTGTCATATCCTGCGAGTGATTATTGATTATTTTTTCGAGATGTAGCGTTTGTACTTTCTTTTCCATTTTTTAAAATTCTTTTGAGTATTAATTATTGTTGAGCTGTTCGTAAGTTCAAGGTACAACAAAAAACAAAAGTAATCAAATTACCTCAAGATTAGTGATCTATTTTTTAGGACGGCGAGTATCCTCTTCGATTTAGTAGTGTCCCCGCTGTCCGTTGCAATGCATTTATGCGTGCCTGCAAAGTGTGGGCAACCAAAAGGATTGCTCCCACAGGCACGCATAAATACATTTCCACTCGCATCGGGCGTAGTTTCGCAAGTTTGGGTTCGCTGTCGGTGAGTTTTTCCTCCGCGCTTCCCTTTGTACTAATGCAAGAATGCCTGAATGCCTGAATGATTTTTGATAGATAACCACAATTTGTCAATTATCGCAAAATGTTATAAATAGGATTTTTCTTTGTGTTTTTTGTGCCTTAGTGGTGGTTCAATAATGACAATAATGATTTGCAGGTTTCCCCCATTCGAAGCAAAGGAAGTGCGGAAGCAAAACCTCACCGTCGAAGCAATTCTTTAGCGAAATTACGCCCGATTGCAACGGAAAGCCCACAGACACAAATGCACAATTTAAGAATGAATTTTGTAGATTGTCACAATTGTAAAATTAAAGATTAAACTGTGTATAAAGGCAAGGCGAGGACTTGCAGAGTAAAGCGGGGAGACTACCTAAAACGTAGAAGATAATATGCCGTTCAAAAAGAAAAAATCAAAAAAAATCCTGCCTAAATTGTCGAAATTATTATTTATTGCGTTATTGAAATATATGTCTAATAACTTCAATGCCATTATTCTAATAATTTAAATGTAATTATCATGAAAATAACACTACCGTATTTTAAGCTACAGACGATTGTCCTGATTTACTCAATCCTGTTTTTAGCTGCTACCAGCATAGCAGTTTGCCAGGATATAGATGAGACAGAAAGCCCTTACTTTAACATATCCAGTGCTGATACAACAGGAGTTGTTTTTTCACTTGTATCTACAGATGTAAATGCGACAGTCAGTGGTGTTATTGCTAATGTTGTTGTGGAGCAATTATACCTGAATGCTGGTGACTCTGAAGTTGACGCTACCTATGTTTTTCCGATGTCCTCCAATGCCGCTATCTATGGAATGGAAATGGATGTCAATGATCGAACAATTGTGGCAGAAATACGAAGAAAAGCGGAGGCGCAGGAAATTTTCGAGAATGCTGATAGTTCAGGACTGACCGCCTCACTGCTGGAACAGGAAAGGCCTAATGTTTTTCAAATGAGCCTTGCAAATATTAATCCTGGAGATTCTATAAGGATACGAATGGTTTATACAGAATTGTTGGTTCCCAAAAATGGAGTTTACCAGTTTGTATTCCCGAATATTGTAGGACCAAGATTTACCGTAAATGGCGAACCTTGGGTGTATCAAACTGAGTTGGATGCTGTTCCGCTTTCAGAGACGGATTTAAATATAAAATTGAAAATAAATTCAGGAATGCCAGTTGCTGCGGAATGTACGTCTCATGAGGCAACTTTCGATGATCAGGGAAACTCAACAAAAACCACTGTGTTTACAAATCCAGGGGATGACTTTATTGTGAATTATACTTTGGATGATAATCAAATTGAAACAGGCTTATTATTATATGAAGGGGAGGAAGAGAATTTCTTTTTATCTATGATTCAGCCAGCTAAACCAGATATACTTTTTGAAAGCCCTGAGCGCGAATATGTTTTTATTATGGACGTCTCTGGTTCAATGAATGGTATACCACTGAATATTTCAAAGAACCTTATTATCAATTTGTTAAACGACCTGAATAGCGATGATAGATTTAATATTATTTTCTTTGCTGGAGGTTCTAATATTTTATCCCCTAATTCACTTGCCGTTACAGATGATAATATTAATATGGCTGTTGGAATGATAGAAAATTTAAATGCTGGAGGTAGTACGCAATTACTGCCAGCTTTGCAAACGGCACTGGACATGAATGGTACGGAAGGTTACGCCCGAACTTTCGTTATACTTACTGATGGTTATGTTACTGTAGAAAAAGAAGCATACGATTTGATTCGTGAAAACCTCAACGAAGCCAACTTTTTTTCCTTTGGCATTGGTGGTTCAGTTAATAGATATATAATTGACGGAATTGCTTATGTTGGAGAAGGAGAGGCATTTGTAGTAACTGACCTATCTGATGCAAGTGAAACGGCAACCACATTTAAAGAGTATATTGAACGTCCCGTTCTTACCAATATTGAGGCTACTTTTGAGGGTATTGATGTATATGATGTAGAACCTTTAACAATTCCAGATGTATTTGCTGAAAGACCAATTATTATATATGGTAAATACAAAAATGCTGATCAGGGAAATATTACTGTTGAAGGTGACTATGCAGATGGTGTAATATCAAGCTCATTAGACTTTGCTGATTATGCAGCAAATGCAGATGAAAATATAGCATTGAAATATTTATGGGCTAGGAAAAAAATAAAACTAATGTCAGATTATGGTATTGCGAGTAATGAGTCAGATGATATTAGTATAGAAGAAGAAATCACTTTGCTGGGATTACAATACAGTCTTATAACGGTATATACTTCTTTTGTAGCGGTGGATAGTAGTGCTGTATCTACAAATTCAGCAAATGAAGAGCCAGGATACGATGATTATGATGACAGTGTTTTTTTTGATATACAAAGTTTAAGTATTGCTCCCCATTCAGAAAAAGAGTACATTAAAGTTATAGGAACGATCAATGATGGAAAAGGACATCTTAGGCTCAAATTAGAAAATCTCAATGCTTTTGAATTTAGCGACTTGAAAATACAAATAACAAATATTAATGGGCACACTATTGTATACGATGATTTAGACCTGACAGGAACAGAAGGTGAAATAACAATTCAATTGAATCAGTTGCCACCTGGTATTTACTTTGTCTCTCTCTTGTCTGATTCTGAAAAACTGGATACGGAAAGATTTGTAATTAAGTGATTGATGGGAGAATGCCTAAATGCCTGAATGGCTTTGTTGCTGGCTCACTGACGTATTTATTTGATATTTTAATAGATTTTAAGCTTAAATGTTGATCTTGTATTTTGAAATAAAATATAACTACTAAATAATTATCGCATTCAAGCATTCAAGCATTCAAGCATTCAGGCATTCAAGCATTTAAGCATTCTCGCATTCTCGCATTCAAGCATTCAAGCATTCAAGCATTCCTAAAAAGCTGTAATTGGCAACTCAATTTTGAAAGTACTGCCTTCACTTTTCTTACTCTCTAGACTTATGCTCCCTTCAAGATTTTCAATGATTTTTTTACAAATAGCAAGTCCAATTCCTGAACCTTTATATTCACTTCTACTGTGTAAGCGCTTAAACATTTCAAAAACACGATTGTGATGTTCTTTTGGAATTCCGATACCATTATCCGAAACGGTAAAAATGGCATTTTTTTCATTTTGCTCATAGGTGATCTTAATACAAGGTGGACTTTGTTCGTTGTATTTTATTCCGTTTTCAATTAGATTTTTAAAAACTTGTGTGAGTTGTATAGGAAATTTTATCAAATCTAAATCTTTTTCTGAATTGTTTTGATTGATTAATACTTGTGCATTTTTTTCTGTGAGTGTTGTCTGAAGTTCTGTTTTTACCTGATTGATGATAGCTGAAAATGGCTTCATTTTCTTACCATCTACAATTTTTCCAGCTTTTGAAAATGTTAAAACATCTTCAATCAAAGTTTCCATTTGTACTATATTTAAATTAATAAACTTAAGAGGCACTTTTAATTGTTCGATAAGGTTAGGGTCCGATATGGTTTTTAATAGTCCTGTAAAGTTTGAAATATTTTTCAAAGGTTCTTTCAAATCATGGGAAGCGATATATGCAAAACTTTCCAACTCTTCATTCGCTTTTCTTAATTGTTTGTTAGTGGCATTTAAATGTTCAGTTCGTTCCTGAACTTTTTGTTCCATTTGTATAACATTTTCTTTTTTTCTTCTATTATTTAAATATAGATTCATAGTGAGTAAAGAAAGTAAAATCAATCCTAATCCAATACCAATTGCTATCAAAGTGCGTTGCTCAATAATAACCTGATTTTTTTGGTTGACTAATTTTAAGCTTTCATTTTCTTTGTCTTTTTTATCTACTTGATATTGTATATCAATTTCAGCAAATATTTTTGTACGTTCTTGGTCAACCAAGGAATCCCTTTTTGCGTTATATTTATTATAATAATAAATGGACTTTTTATATTCGTTGATACCTTGATAACTATCGGCAAGTGCTTTATAAATTTGGGCTTGAATATCCTTTGAAGAAATATCATTAATATAACTTAATGCTTTGGTTCCCATTTCAATGGCTTGTCTATAATCTTTCTGTTTATTTAAGAATTTTGCAATGGTAATAGCCGATTCTACAATTGCTGGTTTTTGTCCAAGTTCTATCGCTAGTAATTGGGCACGTTGACTATAATCGAATGATGTTTCCCACTTATTTTTTTTAGCATATATTTGTCCAAGTCTGGCAAAAGAATGCATTACCCCAAATTTATTTCCCAACGAATCTGCAATTGAATTGGCTTTTAAATAGTACTCAATGGCTTGATCGTATTTTTTAGTACTTGAACTCACATTTCCCATATTCGATAATGAAACAGCTTGACCAGAAAAGTTCTTAAGCTTTACGAACATTTGATAGTTTTCTTTGAAATAATGATTTGCTTTATCATAGGCCTTTAAGTCCAAGTATATTAATCCAATATTATTATTGCATTTTAATACTCCAATTGTGTTATTGATTCCTAAATAAATATTTCTGGATTTCTCCAAACATATCATGGATTGATCATAAACGTGAAGCTTTCCATAGATCAGTCCTTTCGTCATATAACTATACCCCGAGATTGAATCTAACTCAAGACTTTCCGCAATCTGAATAGAATTATTAAGGTGCTTAAATCCATTTATCGTATCCTGTATCCAGCAATAAATTCTTCCTAATTGTAATTCAGATTCTGCCTCTATCGTATCGTTTTTTAAAACGTTAGAGCATATTATATCCTGTGCCTGATAGGAATAAGATAATGCACTATCTATATTTACATATTGATAATGACGAGCAAGTTCCATTAGCAAACGGGTCTTTTTTTCCGCATTTGTGGTTTCAGAAATCTGATGTATTAAATCGGTTGGATTATCCTTAGAAAATAAAGTTTCAGGGCAAAAAAGCAGCAATAAGCCAATTAGAATTATTTCCTTTGTAAAATGAGTCAGTAAGCTGATGTATTTTTGTTGCATTAATGAGTCATTTCGAAGTTCACAGTATAAATATATAGTATACGATATATGTATACGAATGGATTCAAGAACTATAAATAAATTTACTTTTTCTTTTTTACAGCTACGAAAAATTATGGAATGATGGTTTTGATAAGGGAAAAGAGAAGTGTGGAGGATAAAACCTACCGACAGAGAATATGTAAAAACGGCTGTGTGTGTCTATTACAACCAATGCAAGTAGAAATGCACCTAATGAATAATAAACGACTTCCTAATGTCAACTAAAATTCATATATTTATACATCTAACTTGATTTAATTGAAGGCGTACTTACTTTGTGTATTTTTCTCTGTATTGCTTTTTGCTTTGTTAAAATGAAATAGTTGAAGGTGGCCACCAGTATATCGTGTTCCTAGGTATTGCTTTTTGCTTTGTTAAAATGAAATGCTTGAACGGTTTAAAGAATCAGTCAAAAACCAAACTTATGGAAACTAAACACTTCCTTTATTTTATTTTTATTGTCTAGTGAAATATTAAATGGACAAAGCGAATCTGTTGAATTGGCTTTCAAGATCTATATTTCTGAAGAACTGAAAACCTCAAACATACTTTGGAACAAATGCAGAAAAATTTTGATAAAAAATAAAAACGTATACAGAAGAGACAAGGCATGCCTTGTCTCAATCTTGGCTACCTCAATCTTAGCTGTCAAATAAAATTGTAGACAAGTCATGCCTTGTCTCTACATTGATGTAAATTTATATTTGTGAATAGAACCATTATTTCACAAAATTTGCAACAATTATATTGCTAAATTCCCAATGTAATCATAAAGACATCTGTGCTATTTCTGTAATCCGTATGGTCTTTTTTTATAATGATCTATTTATTATAAATATTTATTGTCTTACAATAATCAGTTTTTTGCAACCTATACTTATCTGAATACGTAGATAATCCCATTAAATACCGTGATTACATAACCTTAGGATTATGAAAAACACAACTTCAATATTTAATATATAATTAATTTTAATAGAAGGTTTGAACCCTTTATTTTAGTAAAAACTTACCAGTTTAAGGCTAGCGTAATTGCTTGTAATACAAAAGGTATTATGGCAAGGTAAATGTCTATTTTTCATAGTTTTTGACGCAAAATTTCTAATGATTTGCTCTTTTTCAATAAATATTTATTGAAAGGACAATTCTGTTTTGCTATTGGAGATGTGTACTTACCATACTTACCACGTAGAGAAAATAATCTATCTCTATGATTGCTTTTTTTTATTGTAATAAGGGGAAAGAAATCAATTTCTCAACCCAAAAAAATCCTATAACAATAACTATTGAAACATGGTACTTAACTTCAACCTCCTTTTAAAGAATCGCAATGCGATTTTTCGATCTTTATTTTTAGTATTGATTTGTTTTTGTTTTGCAAACAAAGGCATAAATGCTCAAATGGATCTCGCCTTGACCAAAACGCTTGCTGCGGGTCAATCTCCAAATGTTACTGCTGGCGACACGGTTGTTTATACAATCACTGTCTTTAATCAGGGAACTGAACCAGCATACAACGTTCTTGTAAATGATTATTCTCCATTTGGATATAATTATTCAGGCTTCTTTACTTACAACCCTGATTGGGACACCGAAGATTTTAATGGTTTTGCAGACTATACTTTTACTGGTCCTTTAAATCCTGGAAGTTCTTTTTCTATAGACATCAAGTTGGTGGTCAACAATCCGTTTGATCCGAATACCATGGAGTTAACAAACTGTGCTGAAATTAGCGAGATTTATGATGCTAACGGTATGTCTGTAAATGATTCGGATGCTACCACTGATGATGTTTCAAACAATGATGTTTTGGTGGATAATGAGGTAAATGGTGCTGGCGGTGATGAAGACGATCACGATTGTGAAGAAGTCAATTATGTTACACCTTCCACGGATTTAGAATTAACAAAAACAGTAACTACTTTTCCATTTGCTGGTAATCTTCAAGCTATCTATTCTATAGTTGTTACTAATACTGGTGGGCAAACTGCTACTGGAGTTCAAGTAACTGATTATGTTCCTGCTGGAATGACAGGTATAGGAAATATAAATAATGGTGGTGTTTATAATGGCACAACTCTTGTTTGGAGTAATTTAACGCTTGCAGCTAATCAATCTATTACCCTTACATTTACTGGTTCGCCAACTACTGTTGGATTAATAAACAATATAGCCGAGGTAACAGCTTCCGATCAAGGAGACAGCGATAGTGCGCCTGATAATCAAGATCCAACAGAAGATGACCAAGATTTTGCGGACTTATTTATTGATGGTATTGACTTGGAACTTACTAAATCTGTGAGTCCTACAACTGCTTCTCCTGGAGACCAAGTGGTTTTTACCATAACAGTTTCAAATACGGGTTCTGTAAATGCAACTGGTGTTGAAGTAGATGATTTACTACCTGCTGGATTGACCTTGGATATGGTTACTCAAACACAAGGGGCTTATAATTCAGGAAACGGAAATTGGTTTGTTGGAAACGTTAATTCAAATGGTTCAGCAACAATAACATTAACAGCAACGGTTACTGGAACAGGAACGATAACCAATGTGGCAGAAGTGTCTGATGCAGATCAACCTGATGAAGACAGTACGCCTTCAAATGATGATGGCGATCAAAGTGAAGATGATGAAGATTTTGCAATATTAACTGTGACTAGTTCTTCAGGCTGTACAGATACTAATGCTTGTAATTATGATGCTTCAGCTACTACCGACGATGGCAGTTGTGATTTTGGCAACACTGTTTGCCCACAACCCTGTAACGTAATACTAGGTTGTACAAATGCAATAGCTTGTAATTATAATGCTTCAGCAAATTGCGACAATGAAACCTGTGATTTACCAGATGGTTGTACCGATGTAACTGCCTGCAATTATGACTCAACAGCGAGTTGTGATGATGGTTCTTGCCTTTTTGGAAATACCGATTGCCCAGATCCATGTAATGTAGTGACTGGTTGTATGGATTCAAAAGCTTGTAATTACAACGCTTCTGCTACTTGTGATGATGGTAGTTGTGATTTTGGAAATGCTTCCTGCCCAGATCCTTGTAATGTCGTATTTGGATGTATGGACATGACGGCATGTAATTATAATGAATCAGCAAATTGTAGTGATAATTCTTGTGATTTGCCAGATGGTTGTACAGATATGACAGCCTGCAATTATGACTCAACAGCAAGTTGTGATGATGACTCTTGTGATTATGGTGTTACTACTTGCCCAGACCCTTGCACTGTAGTGTATGGTTGTATTGATGCCGCGGCATGTAATTATAATGCTCTAGCAACTTGTGATAATGGAGCTTGTAATTATGGAAATGTAGGCTGTCCAAACCCTTGTGGTTTGACAATATTTGGTTGTATAGATGAAAATGCATGTAATTATAATCCAACAGCTACTTGCGATAATGGAACTTGTATAATGCCAGATGGTTGTACAGATATAAATGCTTGTAATTACAACTCCGAAGCCACTTGCGATGATGGTTCTTGTGATTATGGAAATGCAGCTTGTCCAGAACCGTGTAATGTAATATTTGGATGTACAGATGCCACTGCTTGTAACTATAATGTGGGAGCC
>Ga0114957_1003825_pt1 | contig 13331 bp, 8 predicted proteins | sample BantaG_FD_87175 | JGI IMG/M metagenome (GOLD analysis project Ga0114957, IMG submission 87175) | Marine algal microbial communities from Bantry Bay, Ireland - BantryBay_4 metaG | ecosystem: Host-associated > Algae > Red algae > Unclassified | place: Bantry Bay, Ireland | collected 2014-11-21 | reverse complement strand
CAGTCAAATCAATAGTTGCATTTGTATTGTTATAAATTTCTATCCAATCTTCAAATTCTCCATCTTGGTCTGCAATTCCACTAAGCGAATCATTGGAAGCTACAAATTCATTTATCACTACATCATTCCATCCAATAGCTGAAACTAAACTATTACAGGTATGATTCAGGTCTATCAAATTTTGTTGCAGCACAGGAATTCTATGATTGAAATATTCTTTCAAACTTGGAATCGAATTAGAACCATCTCCCTCGCTGATGTCATAATTGAATTGCTCAAAAGAAAATATAAAATTAGCATCCTCTTCCACCGCTTCAGCGATAAGCGCACCATTAAAATCAATAATCGGATCTAATCGCTCAGACGTAAAATTGTGCTCTAAAATCTGACAACAATAATCTAAATAACGTTCTCTAAAAGCAGGAACACCCATAATTCTATCGATCAATATCTTCTCTGGGTTATTAGTAATTAAAGGTAAATCAAGGAAAGAAGGAGCAGTCCCAAATGCAATAAAATCATATTGTACCTGACATTGGAAGTCCCAATTATCATTACAACATTTAGGATTATTATTAATCACTTCCAAAAAAATCGGGTCATCGGCAGGGTGTGGACAAGAGCCATTTAAGATACTTTGGCAATCCGCAGCATTGGCTGGTAAAGTGTCCGTATCAATTCCATTGGCTAGAATATCATCATATATTCCTTGACAAGAAATATCCCAAACGTCATTACAACATAATGGATCTTCAGCAATGGTCGCAATAAAAATAGTATCTGTTGATGGAAATGGGCTACTACCATTTAGAATAGTTTCACAATCACCAGGATCATCAGGAAGTCCATTTCCTCCGCCACCGCTAGGGTCTGAGAATAATTCTCCTCCCATGGATAAATTATAATCCCACGGAACCCAAAAAAACTGATCTGAAATAGGTTCATGATAAAGATAAAAATTCCGTCCATGCTCCAGATAAGAATCCCAATTGTCCGTCATGATATCAACGGCCAAAACTCGTAAATAATAATCTACATTAAATACCTTGACAATAGAATCTGCAAATTCCGCAGCAGGCGAGTTATTCAGTATATCTACAAATTCTATAAAATCTGAAAAATCACTTGTCGTTTTATTCGTACGCAATGCAATGGATGCTGAGTAATCACTCTGATTAGAGCCCATCCAATCTAACGAAGACCAGCCGATATTTTTATACAAATCTCCATCTCCGCTTACAAAATTATTTTCCACAAAAGTTTTATCCACTTGCTCTAAAACTAAATATAAGCCCCAATAGGTATCATTTAAAAATACTTTCGCATAGGAAGTCCTTGGTGCTCGAATGCCCGCTTCTCGCATCATATCATAGGCCAACAAATTTCGTTGCATAGCAGGATCACCTACTCCATTATTCAAATTTATTTTTTTCATTCCATCATAAGATTGGCCTGAAACAAATTCATTAAAATCTAACTTAAGCGATTTTTTAAATTGGTTGGAAGAGAAATGAGATGAAAAACCTTTTTGTCGAACACCTATGGAATCCAAGATATTACCATCAATACTAATTGTTCCTTCCAAATATGGAACGTCTGTTGGCACTCCATTAACTTGGTTATTAAAATAGTTACTGGTCATGGTCTGCCAAAAATCAAAATCGGCAAAAGTGATTCTAATTTCATGGACATAACTGGTGTCAAATATTTCTTCTCCAGGATTTTGAGCGAAACTTGTATTTGAAAAAAAGAAAAGTGTGCAGATAAGTAAGTGAAATTTTTTCATTGATATTATTTTGTTGACATTCAAATATGAACCTTGATAAATCCAAGTAACAAAATAATAATGAGTAAAAGAAGAAAGATTTAAAGAATGGAAAGTAATTGTCAATTTAGATAAACTATTGACTTCTATTTTTCAAAATCAACATCAGCATCTAGAACATGCTCATCCGTAAAACCAGATTGCACCTCCTTATCTGCAAAAACTGGAGCAACATTATCCATTTCATGATAGGCTTTTCGTAAAAAGAAAAAATTAATAATTGCAGTACAAACATCTGCAATTGGAAATGCATACCAAACTCCATATAATCCAAAATACTTTGGTAAGATCAAAATTAATGGAATCAAAAATATTCCTTGTTTTAATAAACTTAAAAATAATGCGGGAAGAGCTTTGCCTATCGCCTGATAGTATGCAGAACCTATCATTTGAATGACCAATAAAGGTGTAGCTAAAAAAACTGCCATCAATGCTGGAGAAGTTTGATCTATTAAAATTTGATCATTTGTAAAAATTGAACTTAGTTGTTGGGCTCCTAAAAAAATAGCTATAAAAATAAGAAAGGATATTCCTGTTCCCCATCCAATAGATTTAAAAATAACTTCCTTGACTCGATTATTCTTTTTGGCACCAAAATTAAAACCTGCAATGGGGATAAAACCTTGTACAATTCCTAGTACTGGAAAATTTGCAAAAAACATAATTCGATTTATTATTCCATAAACGGAAACACTCATTTCTCCTCCATAACTAAATAAGGTATTATTTAATACTATTGCCAAAACACTTATTGTTCCTTGCCTAGCTAAGGTTACTCCTCCAATGGAAAAAATTTCTTTAACAATATCTGCACGTAACGCTAAATTTTTCCACAATATTTGCATTTCTGATTCTCCTCGAATAAAAAACCAAAAGGTATAAACTGCACTTCCTATATATCCTAAAGTCGTAGCCCATGCCGCTCCCGCCATCCCCATATCAAACCATACAATTAAAATGGGATCTAAAAACAGATTCAATATCGCAGGAACAATTAAAGTGTACATCGCCATCTTGGGTTGCCCCAATGCTCGAATTACATTATTAGACATCATCGCCCATGCTAAAAATGGAACACCTAATAATACAATACTAAAATAGGTTCGTGCATAAGGTAAGATTTCACCTTTTCCTCCAAAGGTTTGAAGGATTTCATCTTGGTAAAAATATCCTGCGGTGACTACGCTTAAAGCTATAAATAAGGTAAGACTGATTTGATTTCCAAATGCTTGCAATGCTCTCTCTTTATCCCCTGCTCCTAATGCTCTAGAAATAATGGACGCTCCACCTATCCCAATTGACATTCCTATTGATGCTATAAAAAAAGTAATAGGCAAGACTACGGTTATCGCTCCGATCGCTAATGATCCAATCCAACGCCCTACAAAAATAGTATCTACGATTCCATAAACAGACATAATCAGAATTCCAATAGACGCAGGTATCGCTTGCTGCCGCAACAATGTTCCTATGGGAAGAGTACCTAAATCTGCTGATTGTCCTTTTTTACTCATCGCTTTTTTAGGAATCAAGAGTCAGGGGCGAGGAGTCAGGTGATGTAGTGAGTCGAATAACTATGATTTAATTTATTCGACTCACTACATCACCTGACTCCTCGCCCCTGACTCCTGATTCCTTATACTTTCAAAAGTGTTTTAAAAATATAACTTCCTTTTCTGTCAAAAATCGGAATCGTCCTCTTGGCAAATCTTTCTTCGTTAAACCTGCGAAAAATACTCGGTCTAATTTTTCAATAACAAAACCATGGTCTTTAAAAATCGTTTTTAACTCTTGATCGCTTCCGCCTCTTATCTCTACTCCGATTTCTTCTTTGCCCTCACCTTTAACGTGACTGATGGATGAGATGTTTAAAGTTTTGGAATTATTTTCAGATTGGATTTTTTCGAGTGATTCCTCTAAAATGGGTTGACTTAATATTAAATGATAAATCAATTTAAGTTGTTGTGTAGGGCTATTTATTTTTTCTATAAAAACTTCATCATCTGAAAATAATTGAAGTCCTGCTGAAGTGGTGTCCAAGGTATTGACAGGTAGAATTGGTGTTTTAAGTTTATCCCCAAATACATTTTTAAAAGTCTTTTTCCCTTCCACCTCTTCGAAACTAGGAATGTATCCTTTCGGTTTATTTAATAAAATGTAAATGTATTGTTGAGGTAATTTTAAAACTTTTCCATCATATTTTACTTCATCCTCACTTTTGACTCGATAAGCAGATTCCGTTACCACCTCACCATTTACAGTAACGAGTTCTTTTTTAATTAATGCCTCACAACTTCGACGATTGCCGATACCGCAATAAGCCATAAATTTATTCAGTCTTAAATTTTCTTGATCGTTAAATTTGGGAAAGCTAGGTGGGGGTGTTTTTTTCTTTTTAGAAAAGAAATTCTTCTTTGAGGATTTTTTCATAATTCATTTTTACCATAAATATTAAAAATGAATAACTAACTTAAGTTGCTTGCGGATATCAGGCAAGTCACAAGGTGAATTTTTATATTTATCAACCAACCTATGAAAATTAAGTTGATTTTGATGAATTATTCACCTTGTGACTAGTGCATCAAGTATCCGCAACTTGAATAATTAATAATTTCGATTGGTCGTAATTAACACGTCTAAGAAAATTATTAATTATTCATTTTTAATTATTCATTAAAACGGTATGTCGTCGTCATTCATTCGAGATGATCTCGTAATAATATTATCTTGAGGCAGCTGTGGTAAATCGCTAAAATCAGGATCATCTAAGTTGGTAAACTTAGCAAACTTATCAGTAAACCTAAGTTTTACCGTATCCAATGCTCCATTTCTATGTTTAGCAATAATGATTTCGCCTGTTCCTTTTAATGAGTTACCTTCTTCATCTTCCAAAATACCATAGTATTCAGGTCGGTAAATAAATGAAACAATATCCGCATCCTGCTCAATTGCTCCAGACTCCCGAAGATCAGAAAGTTGAGGTCGTTTTGTTCCCCCTCTAGTTTCCACCGCACGACTTAACTGCGATAATGCAATTACGGGTACACTCAACTCCTTCGCCAAACTCTTCAATCCCCTTGAAATCATACTAATTTCTTGCTCTCGATTTCCTTGTTTATCTCCACCTCCACTCATTAACTGTAGGTAATCAATGACCACTAATTGAATATCATGTTGCATCTTTAATCGACGACATTTCGCACGTAACTCGAAGATATTAATACCCGCAGTATCATCAATAAAAATAGGAACTTCACTCATTTTTTCAATCACACCATTCAATTGAGTCCATTCATAATCTTCCAGTTGTCCACTTCTCATCTTACTACCAGAGATTTCTGCTTCCATAGAAATCAGACGTTGTACCAATTGCACATTGGACATCTCCAGAGAAAATAACGCCACTCCTTTTCCAAAATCCATTGCTGCATTCCGAGCCAAGGCAAGTGTAAATGAAGTTTTTCCCATACCAGGTCTTGCTGCCACAATAATCAAATCCGATTGTTGCCATCCAGAAGTCAAGCGATCCAAATCGGTAAAACCAGTTGGTACACCTGTAAGTCCTTCTTCTTTTTGAGAAACTTCCTCAATTTGTTTTAATGCTCTAGCAGCCAAAGTTCCCATTGACTCATAACCACTATTCATATGATTTTGAGTAATGTTAAATAAGCCTTGTTCTGCATCATCTAACAATTGAATTACATCTGTAGTATCTTCATAAGCATCGCGAATAATATTCGTTGATACTTTTATTAATTCTCTTTGAATATGTTTTTGGGAAATAATCCGAGCATGGTATTCGATATTTGCAGCAGAAGCTACCCGGTTAGTCAACTCTACCAAATAATACGGACCACCTATTTTTTCTAACTCTCCAGCTTTTCGTAATTCTTCTGTTACCGTCAATAAATCAACTGGATGAGATTTCTCAAATAAACTCAACATCGCTTTATAAATCGCTTGGTGAGCATCCGTATAAAAACTTTCTTTGCTTAAGATATCAATAATGACAGGTAAGGCATCTTTGTCGAGCATGATCGCTCCAAGAACAGCTTCCTCAAGAGCACGAGCCTGTGGTTGAACTTTTCCAAAAACAAATGAGGAAAGTTCATCTCCAGTATTTCCCTTTTTTCCTCTTAAGGGAACCAAATCTTTTTTAGATGATTTGTTAGTATTAGACATGAGTGATTCTTTTCTTGATTAATTAAATTTAAGTTTTCTCATCAGACTTATTTCTTTTTTAGAAATGCATTTTTAGAAAAAGATTTTTCCAAAATGCTAATAAGTCTATTCTCAGCGGGTAGCAAAACTAACAGTTAAATCTTACATTCAGTAATTCCAACAATTTATTGAATGTGGATAACTGTATAAAAGTGTGGATAACAAATTGATTTCCTATCAACTTGGATTTTAGGTTTTTATAATCAGATAAAAATTGCGTTTAATTTTTTAAAACTTATTTCTTTTGATAAAAAAATCAATGTAAATCCTTTCTTTCCTATTTACTCTTTAAAAATTTTGTCTTCGCTATCGCAAGTTTTCTTTTTTACAAAAAAATAAAATTGGGGATAAGTTTTATAAAAAAAAAATATCCTTCATTTTCTCAAACGCAACTTGTTGAAAATCTACATAATTATAAACAAAAAGTTTTAAAAAGACAAGTTTATCTATAAATAGTTTTTGGTTCTTTAACAAAAGTAATTTCGCCCGCTTCGGGGCTTTCACAACTTTTGTCAATGAACCTAGTTTTTAACATAAAACAAGCTGTCATGCATAAAAAAACCACGCTTCACAGCGTGTGAAACGTGGTTAAAGTTTATGTAGATTGTCTTAAAAGTTTTTAAGTGATTTGGTAATCGAAAGTAAAATTAAAATATTTATTTATATATAAAGCAAAACAAATTATTTATTTAAAAAAAACTTTGAATATTCTAATTTCGAATGACGACTTTTGATCTAATAATTATTGAAATTTATTCTAATGAGTTTTGATTACAGAATTTTAAACCAAGTAAATACAAGATTTTCGACACATTCAAAATTCAAAATTAGCGCAGCGATCATTCAAAATTAAATCTACTAAAGTCCCATTGCTTTTTTCATCTTTCCATAAATCGCAGTATTCTCGTAAATTCCACTAAACATTTCTGACCCTGGGCCATAAGCAAATACTGGAATCATTTCAGCAGTATGATAATCAGTTGTAAATTTAGTGACCAAACTATCTTGTGTAGAACCAAGGTTAACTGAAAATCCACCTGTCTCATGATCGGCTGTTACAATAACTAAAGTTTCTCCATCTTTCTCCGCCCAATCCAAAACGGCTCCAATACTTTTGTCAAAATCCAACATTTCAGAAATGATATAATCTGCATCATTGGCATGTCCACCCCAATCAATTTGAGAACCTTCAATCATTAAAAAAAATCCTTTTCCTTTACTATGTGCTTTTAAAAAACCTGTCGCAACTCGACTTGCTCCATATAAATAATCTCGCCCACTTGCTACTGGAAGCGGATCATCATCTGCTGTGAAGTATGCAAAATTTTTCTTAGGATCAAATTTTATATCACTCATGTTTTCTTTGAAATAGTCACTTACATAGTAATCTTTTTTTTGCAACTCTTTATAAAGATCTCGCTCATCAGTTTCTCGACGGTCAAAATATTTTTTCCCACCTCCAATAAAAAGATCAATTTCTGTATTTAGAAAATCCGCTGCAATTGCTTCGTACATTTTTCGACTTGGTTGATGCGCAATAAAACTTGCAGGAGTAGCATGGACAATTGTAGATGTAGCTACTAAACCTGTAGCCATTTCTCTAGCTTCGCACTCTTCTAAGATGGTTTTAATTTTTTTCTTATCAGGAGTTACGCCTATTGCACCATTATAAGTTTTTTCTCCACAAGCAAAAGCAGTTGCACCTGCTGCAGAATCGGTAACTAAATTATCACTTGCGTGTGATTTGTGTAATCCTACAATTTTGAATCGCTCCAAATTGAGGCGATTATTATTTTTTATCATCCCTGCTGTAATCTGACTGATGCCCATTCCGTCACCTATCATCAAAATGACATTCTTAGCTTTGGCAACTCGAGGGGGGGTATCAGTAGTGGTAGAAGCCCACTTTGCAACAGGTTCTTGTGTTTCATTTTTTGGATAGCACCCAAAAAGAAGTATCGTAAATAATACAATGATCTTTCTCATAAATTTCTTTTATCCTAGGTTAATTTTGAACGTTCAGTAAAAGTGACTTACAATTATTTGAAACATTCAAAATTCAAAAATTAAATCAACATATATCGTTTTCCGGGAAGGGTTTTGACTAGGCCTTTAAATTCTAGTTCTAGCAGCAACGAAGAAACTTCACTAGGTTGCATTTGAGCGGTATAACTTATTTTATCAATGGATACCTCATTTTCTGATTTTAAAATATCCACTACAGATTGTTCTTTTCCAGATAATTCAACGAATAACTGCTTTTGAATATTTTTATTTTTTTCAAATTGTTCCCACCTCATCGTATTAATAATATCTTCTGCTGATTCTACTAAGAGGGCTTTATGGTTTTTGATTAAAAAATTACACCCTCCAAATCTTTTATCTCTTGCTCTTCCTGGAATCGCAAATACATCTTTATTATATCCATTTGCTAATTCTGCGGTAATCATCGAACCACCCTTTTTCTTAGTTTCTACAATTATCAACGCATCACACATTCCCGCAACTATTCTATTTCTCATTGGAAAATGTTCTCGATCAGGTCCTTGTAGATGAGTGTATTCCGTAAGTATCCCGCCATTTTCAATCATCTCATCCGACACTTTTCGATGTTCATATGGATAAATTGTTCCAAATCCATTTCCTAAAACTCCTACTGTTGGGATTTTCATTAAGACGGATTTTCTATGAGCCGTCACATCAATCCCATAGGCTAACCCACTAACAATCAATACATTATAAGCCTTCAATTCCTCTACAATTTCTTCGCAAATAGCTTTTCCATGTGCGCTTGGAGTTCTTGTTCCAATTATCGAAACTATTCGATGATGATTTAATTCGGCATTGCCTTTGAAATATAACAATGCAGGACTATCATTATAATGTTTTAGTCGTTGCGGATATTTATCGTCCGTATAAAAAAGACATTGAATTTTATTTGCTTTGATATATTCAAGTTCTTTTTCAGCTTCTTCTAAAATATTATGGTTTCTAATATTTTCTGCAAGGGTTCGTCCAATTCCAGGTATTTGAATCAATTCTTTTTGAGTAGCTTCGAATACATTTCGAGCACCTCCACAATAACTTACTAAATTTTTAGTCGTTATTGGGCCGACTTTGGGAACCTTGGTGATTGCAATTTTGTATAAGAGTTCGTTTTTCATACTTTTATTGGATCGCGTTTCTCATAATATAGCACAATTTAGTTTTTATTTTTTTTCAAAAAAAAGACTTGAACTATTATTTTGTGAATTAGTTGACTGGTTGATTAGTTTATTAGGATTAAATATTCAATCAGTCAACTAATTTACAAATCAACCATTTTAACGAATATGAAACATTATGGCTAAGAAAAAAAAGAGTATTCTTCCGAAATTTGAAGTACTAATTATATTAGTTTTCTTCTTTAGTTTTATGGCTTGGGCTGCATCTAAGTGTAGTGAAACGAAAGCGTTGTATCAAGATGAATCTACTGAAGAGGAAAATACCGCTTCATCAACGACAGAACCTGCTGAGATTCAAGATTCTACAGCAATGGCACTCACTAATGTACCGACTACAAATACTGCTGCGGTAGCTCCTGCTCCTACGACCACCGCTCCAGCAACTACTCAAAGTAATTTTGCTCCGCTGTATGTTACTATTGAAGGATTGAATATGAGGACTGGGCCTACTCGTGATAGTTCTATTATTCTTAAATTAAATTTATTTGATCAAGTCAATTATATGGGTGAGTTTACCGATTCGACGGAACAGATTAATCTAGGTTATGAGATTGCTGATGAGCCTTGGTTTAAAGTTCAACATAAACGTGGTAAGGTCGGATGGGTGTACGGTGCTGGTGTGAATTTTTATAAAAAGAAAAGAACGGGCGTTGTGCAATAGAATGATTAAGGATTATGGATTCAAGATTATGGATGTCGAATAATTGTGAATATACGCGTGTATAACCACGATTTTCGAAATCCATAATCCTTAATCTTGAATCCATAATCAAATAATTCTATTTAATTTTAATCCCCATCTGTTTCATCAACTGTGTGGCATTAAAACTTTGACTCACTCCTTTTTTGATTTTGTAGTCAAAAATTAATTTTGCTTCTTGCACTTCTACTTCCATACAAAGGTTTTCGATAGCACCTTCCGATGTCGCTTCCATACTTCCCAATTCCAAATCATGCGTAGCAATAATTCCAGATCCTTTACTATCAATAAATTGTTGAATCAATGCTTTTGAACCGGTGTGTCGATCATTAGAGTTGGTTCCTTTTAATATTTCATCTAGGAGAAAAAAGATATTTGGTTCAGATTCTACAGCTTCGATGATAACTTTTAATCGTTTGAGTTCTGCATAAAAAGAAGAGGTGCTTTCATGCAAGGCATCCACCGTTCGCATACTGGTATAAACTTGTAAGGGCGGTATTGAAAATTCTTTTGCACAGACTGGACTCCCACTCACCGCCAAAACTACATTCAATCCTGCGGTACGTAAAAAAGTACTTTTCCCTGCCATATTCGAGCCTGTAACTAATTTGATATGAGCATCGGTAGGCATTTGTAAATTATTTGTTATCCTTGACGATGCCTCTATTAATGGATGTCCCATGTCTATTGCATGATATTTTTTAGCATCATTTATAGTAGGAAAAATCCAATCTGAATTATTGTAAAAAAGAGTTCCAAGACTCAGTAATGCTTCAATCTCTTGTAAGGCATCAAACCATTTTGGCAAATGGTTTTTTTGTGAAGCTTTCCATTTTTCCAATCTTGATACCCAATGCAAATCCCAAAGAGTAAAAACATTTAAAATGATTGCAAATGCATTATATCGAACATTCAACTGACTTATGATATAAGATAATTGATCCACACTTTTGGAAGCCTTCTTTCCATCGACCAAAAAAGCAGTACGAAGATTTTTCAATTTTTCGGAAGTGAATTCTTGACTTTCGACATGACCAATCAAACGAGCATAATGCGCTAGGATTTTTCCAGCATTCGCAGTTTGAGTATGTGTTTGATTAACTTTATCTAGGGTCAATTTTAATGCAATTGCAGCAGGTACAAAAAACAAAATTGCCAATTGCCAAGGAATATAATAAACCCATAACAATACTCCTGCAATTCCCAAAAGCGGACAAAGATACATCGCTATTTTTATCCAAAGTGTATCACTTGCAAATGTGGGATGGTGTAACCATTTTTTTAATGCTTCGAGATGAGTCACATCATCTTCTGTTGCCATGCCAAGTGCTTGAAAATTTTGTCTCCAATCTAATTGATCTTTTAATTCTTGAATCGACTCTTGTCTTAATAAGATTTCATCTTTCGCAGCAGGAGCTTTTAACCAATCGGCTAAACATATTTTCCCAACAGAAGTAGATCCACGATTGCAATATTGAAAAAAGGAATAAGGTCCAAAAATATCTAAGTCAACTGAATACGGATGAAGGGGGTCCATAAATCTTTCTCCTGAATCAAATTGATTAAAATTATGATTCCAGTATTCGACTTCGTTTTGGTTGACTTGGGAAAGATTTTCATGGTGGCGTTGTCTTCGTTGAATATCTTGATGCCAATACACAAATCGAGCAAATGCAGCAATAAACAAAAAGGCAAAAAGCGCAGCTACCCAACCATACGACCATAAAAATGTAAATATTCCTGCTCCAACAAAAAAGATGACCAATCGAATTATTGCAAATCGATTGTATTTATTTTTTAATTCTGCGGCAGTTTCCGCAAATTCTTTAGCACGGGATTGATATAATTCTTGCATTATTATTTTTTCATGTCAAAAGAAGCCCACAAATTTACTATTTTTACCCTTTTAGAAAAGACCTAAATTTAATTGTTTTAAAAAACAAATAAGTGAGCAGCAAAACTCAAAATCATAAAATCATTTTTGGCCTTAAGATGAAACAACTGCGAACAGGACAAAGTCTTTCTTTTGCTCAGCTAGCAGAACAATCTGGTCTTTCAGTTTCCTATCTCAACGAAATTGAAAAAGGGAAAAAATATCCTCGTGCTGATAAAATTGCTTTACTCGCCAAGGCTTTAAATATTGACAAAGAAGAATTGACTTCGACAGAGTTGACAAAGGAATTGGCAGGTGTTGGCGTTTTGCTAAAATCAAATTTCCTCAATGAATTGCCACTTGATCTATTTGGGATTGAATTATCTAAAGTAACTGAAATTATTGCAAGTGCTCCCATCCGAGTCGGTGCATTTATTTCAACTCTAGTTGAAATTTCGAGAAGTTATTCGCTTTTGGATGCTCATTTTTTTACAGGAGCCATGCGTGCCTATCAGGAGATGCGCTATAATTATTTTGAAGAAATAGAAACAGCGGTGGATGATTTTTTTAAGAAAGAAAAATTGTCAATGGAAGGTGGAGTAAGTGAAGAACAATTAAAATCTATTTTACAAAAAAAACATAAGTACAAAATTATAGAAGACGAGTTATCGGGTTATCCTGAGTTGGAAAATGTAAGAGCCGTTTATCATCCCAAAGCAAAACGTTTATTATTGAATGATAAATTAACTTCTACAGAAAAGGTTTTTCAACTTGCAAAAGAACTAGGATTTCTTCGACTAAAAATTAAAGACCGAGGCCCTACTTCTACCCTGTTGAAAATCAATTCTTTTGATTTGGTTTTAAATCATAATCAAGCATCTTATTTTGCGGCAGCAGTAATTATTCCAAGGGATGCGCTCCTTGCCGACCTTCGGATTTTTTTCCAAAAAGAAAAATGGGACGCAGAAGCTTTGTTAAAAATTAAAAGAAAATACAATGCTTCTCCTGAAATATTTTATCATCGACTGACAAATCTACTTCCTCAATTTTTTGGATTACAAAAATTATTTTTCATTCGAACGATTCATGATACGCAAAAGAACAATTTCGAAATTGATAAAGAGTTGCATCTGAATCACAAACATCATCCTCACGGAAATGGATTGTTAGAACATTATTGTCGGAGATGGTCTTCGATATCTTTGCTCAATGATTTACATGAAATGCAAAAGGTGGGGAAATATGTGGGGACTTTTGTTGGGGCGCAACGTTCTAAATATTTAGGCACGGAGGATGAATATTTGACGATGACTTTGGCGCGTCCTAGTCATCCTAAACCTCATTTGAATACAAGTGTGACGATTGGAATTTTGGTTGACGAGGAGGTTAAGAAAAAAATTAAATTTATTGATGATTCTACCATTCTACATCGGGTGGTTAATCAAACTTGCCAACGTTGCCCTATTATGGATTGTACGGAAAGAGCTG
>Ga0114957_1003824_pt1 | contig 13336 bp, 12 predicted proteins | sample BantaG_FD_87175 | JGI IMG/M metagenome (GOLD analysis project Ga0114957, IMG submission 87175) | Marine algal microbial communities from Bantry Bay, Ireland - BantryBay_4 metaG | ecosystem: Host-associated > Algae > Red algae > Unclassified | place: Bantry Bay, Ireland | collected 2014-11-21 | reverse complement strand
GTTGTAAAGTTATTATTATCACTACCTATAAAGCCTTGTGTTATATACAAAGTAGAAGTGTCTACTTTACTGGTTATTACAGCTTGTGTTTTTTCCCAATTTACATTTGCGCGACGATAATAATCATCTGTTTTTATGCATTGTCTTACATCTAACCATGTGTTGGCAAAATGCGTCTCGTTTAAATATTGGCTAATAATAGTTGTAGACACTAGTTCTCCATAACCTATTACTTGATCGTAAATAAAATTATAGTTTGGCGATTTATTACTTTTAAAAAATTGTAATAACTCATTAAAGAGTGCATCAATCTTATTAAAAACTGGGTGTTGTTCGTTTTTAAACAAATCTATCATAATCTCTTGATGATAGCTTTTTACGTTTTCTAATTCCGCTTTAAAAGTATTGCTTTCAATTAAATATTTATCGATTACAATCTCTAATGCATTTGTGGTTTTTCCCATTGCAGAAACTACAATAAGTGTATTTTTATATCCTACTTTTTCAAGAACCTTAACCACATTTTTTACTGCGTTTGCGTTTTTTACAGATGCACCTCCAAACTTAAATACTCTCACTATATATTATTTAAATAATTATTAATTCCGTTTTCGTTTAAATGCACAATATCCCAATTGCGTTTAACATCTGCGCCTTTTTTTTCGTAGAATGTAATTGCTGGTTCATTCCAGTCTAAAACTTCCCAACAAATACGCTTTACACCTATTTGTTTTCCATACTTTACAACTTGGTTTAAAAGTGCGGAACCTAAACCATTGCCTCGCATACTTTCTTTAACAATTAAATCTTCTAAATGTAAAACCTCTCCTTTCCATGTAGAATATCGCTTGTATATTAATGCAGCACCAACAATATTAGAATCTACTTCGGCAACAAAACAAGTGAATTTTGGATGTTTTCCGTAACCATCTTCCTCAAGATTATTTACAGTAACCTCAACCGCGTTAGGTTCCTTTTCGAAAATAGCAAGCTCTACAATTAGAGCGTGAACGCTTTTCATATCATTTTTATTTGCTAGACGTATGCCATTTTTCATATTAAATTTATTGAAAAACAAATATAGTTTAAAGTTAAATACCCTTTATATTTACTTTTACGAAAACATAATAGTTGGTTAAAAAAACCGATATTTGTAAAATAGAAAGCTAAAATATGCCAAGAAAAAACCAAACTTTAGGAGAATTCATTATAGAAAATCAGTCGGCATTTAAATATACTTCTGGAGAATTATCGAGACTAATAAACTCTATTAGATTAGCAGCAAAAGTAGTAAACCATGAGGTAAACAAAGCTGGTTTGGTGGATATTACTGGAACCGCAGGAGATACTAATATTCAAGGCGAAGACCAACAAAAATTAGATGTATACGCTAACGAGAAGTTTATACAAACCTTAACAAATAGAAATATTGTTTGCGGTATTGCAAGTGAGGAAGAAGACGATTTTATTTCTATTAATAGCCAAGACGAAAATAACCAGAACAAATATGTTGTTTTAATAGACCCTTTAGATGGTTCTAGTAATATTGATGTTAATGTATCTGTAGGTACTATTTTTTCCATTTACAGACGTATAACTCCTGTAGGGACGCCTGTAACTTTAGAAGATTTTCTTCAAAAAGGAAATCAGCAAGTTGCTGCAGGCTATGTTGTTTATGGGACTTCAACAATGTTAGTTTACACAACAGGACATGGTGTAAATGGCTTTACATTAAATCCTGCTTTGGGGACGTTGTATTTATCGCATCCAAATATGCAATTCCCAGAAGATGGCAACATTTACTCCGTTAACGAAGGTAATTATAACCATTTCCCTCAAGGTGTAAAAAATTACATAAAATACTGCCAAAAGGAAGAAGATAATAGACCATATACTTCTAGGTATATAGGGTCTTTGGTTTCAGATTTTCATCGAAACATGATTAAAGGTGGTATTTATTTGTACCCAAAAAGCTCTAAAAATTCTGATGGTAAACTACGTTTGCTCTACGAGTGCAATCCAATAGCTTTTATCGCAGAACAGGCTAGTGGGAAAGCTAGTGATGGTTTTACGCGTATTCTGGATATTGAACCAACCAAATTGCACCAACGCGTATCTTTTTTCTGTGGAAGTAAAAATATGGTAGAAAAAGCAGAAGAGTTTATGCAATTAGCAAAATAAGTATTATATTCTAATTTAATTTGTTATTTTTACAACAGTTTTAAACACTAATATTGATAATGGCAAAGAACGATAAAACCACACATAGTAACATAAGCACTAACAATCCTAATTCTAAGATTGACGCGATTAAACAGCTTATTTTTGGTGAAAACATCCAAGAATACAATCACGAATTTGAGGCTTTAAAACAAGATATACTTAATAAGAAAAAAGAACTAGAGCATTTAGTTGATGGTGTTAAGGTTGAATTACTTCAAAATATTGATAACTTATCTACAGATATTAATATTAGAATTACAGAATTAGAAAACACGTTTCAAGATAAAGTAGATACCCTAGAAGATAAAAAAATAGACCGTAAAATTTTAGGAGATTTACTAATTAAACTTGGTGAGAAAATAAACACCTAATTTGATTCTCACATCATGAATCAAGAAGAAAAACTTTCCATTTTAAAAGACATCTTGTTTACAGATGAGCGAGAGTATGCTCAAAAAGTTGAAGAAAAATTAAAAGTTCTTGAAGACATAACAAATAAACAAAAACAATTATCCGAGCGTGTAAATCCACTTATAGACAAGAAGATTAATAATTTTGTTACAGAAATACCAACTACTTTAGGACCTACAATTACAGCAGCTTTAAAAAATGAAATTGAAAAGTCTCAAGAAACTGTAATAGAAGTATTACTTCCAATTATTGGTAAATTAATTAAAAAATATGTGCAGCAAGAAATGCGAATCCTGTCTGAGCAAATAAACTCTAAAATAAGTAACGCTTTTTCCTTTAAAGGTTTAAATCGTAAATTTAAATCTAAAAAGACTGGTGTTAGCGAAGGAGATTTAATAATTCAAGAACTTGCTCAACCTATAGTAGAACAAATTATGGTTATAGAAAAAGGGTCTGGTATAATTATTTCAGATTTTTCTAAAACTCAATCTATAGATCAAGATGTGGTTTCTGGTATGCTAACCGCTATTAAAATATTCGCCGAAGACGCCTTTAATAAAAATGACCAAGAATTAAATTATATAGAATACGATAGCTTCCATATTCACCTTCAAAACTTTTATACGTACTATATTGCTGTAATTATTTCTGGTCCATACAATACTGTATTTAAAAGTAAATTAGAAGATAAACTTTTAGACTTTGCTCAAAACCACATTAATAAGGAAGATGTTAAAGATAAAGAAACATTTAACAGAAAATTAAAAATGTATTTTAAATAATAAATATTTAATAAAAGTATTTATACTGTTTGGCTTTTCTTACTTTCGTATTGTTATTATAATTAAAGTTACATTGTCTATCATGAAAGTTTCAAAAAAAATAGTTTTATTAGGTCATTTTGGTGTTGGTAAATCATCATTAATAAGACGTTTTGTAGAAAACACTTTTTCTGAAAATTATAAAGTAACCATTGGAGTCCATATTTTAAAAAAAAATGTAACAATCCCAGAAAAAAATACAGATGTTTCTTTAGTTATTTGGGATTTGGAAGGTAACGACGATATTAATAATACCAGATTCTCTTATCTTTTAGGAACAAACGCCTTTGTTTATGTTTACGATGTAACTAGACCTGCGACATACGAAAATCTAGAAAGTGAACTAAATTTTTTAAAAGACAAACAGAAAAACACACCAATAACGGTTGTAGGAAATAAAGAAGACCTCGTAACAAAGGCTTATATAAAGCAGAATAGCGATAATTTTGGTAGTTTAACAGATTTGTATGTTAGTGCCAAAACAGGAGACAAAGTTGATGCTCTTTTTTCTAACTTAGCTGAAGTACTTATTAAATAAGTAAAAAAAATAAGCTTTATAATGTTAGAAGTTTACAAAAAAAAATATACTAAGACCGTATTACAATATTCTATATTAGACTTAGATGGAAAAGTTTTAGAATCTGACAACGCCCTGTTTTCAAACATAGAAAACAAAAATATAGGAGATATTCATCCATTTTTTGAAACATTAATTCCACTTCTTTCACATAAGGAGAAAGAAACTATATTTTCTTGTATTCATCTTAATGATGGAGAAAAAAGTATCACATCAGACATCATACTTCAAACATTTAGCGATGGCAAAAATCCACTTTTAATAATACATGATTTAACAAAACATTATAATAATTACCAGACAACAGCGCAGGTTAGAAATGAATCGGTAATTAATTCACAAATTTTAGAACTTAAAAATACATATTTAAAAGAAAAAGAAGCTTTTAAGAATATTTTTATTGCAAATTTTAGTCATGAATTACGAGATCCATTAACTGGAATTTTGACCTTTACAGATATATTAAGTAAAACAACTTTAAACCAACAACAAAAAGATTATGTAAAAGTATTAAACTCAACATCCGGCTTTTTAAAAAAAATGATTGACGATATTCTTGATATTTCTAAAATTGAATCTGGAAATTTAGAATTATCCATAGAACCTTTTCAATTTTTAGAATTATTAAACGAAATTAAGTTTAATTATAAAATAAAAGCTGAACAAAAAGGTCTAGAGTTTAATTACAATTTTGACAAAAGATTACCAAAAATTGTTGGTGGAGACGCAAAAAGACTAAGACAAGTATTAACAAATCTATTAGATAATGCATTAAAATTTACTAATACTGGAAGTATAGATTTTAATGTGTCTCTAAACCAAATTAGAGCACAAAAAGCGAGTATACACTTTGAAATAGTTGATACTGGAATAGGAATAAAAGAAGAGAATATTAAAGATATATTTACTAGTTTTAGTCAAGTAAGTTCAAAAGAAACCTATAAAGGTACAGGATTAGGTCTGGCCATTGTTAAATACTTAGTTGAACTTACAAATAGTAAAGTAACAGTATCGTCTCAACACGGAAAAGGCTCAACATTTTCAACAAATATTAACTTTATAGCTAATACCTCATTAGTTGTCAAAGAGTTAGAAAGTAAACAAACTGTAGAATTCGATACCTCAAAAAAATACAACATACTACTGGTTGAAAATTCTGAAATCACACAACTTTCCGTTTTAAAGATTCTTGCTTCTCAAGGAAATTTTTTCTTAGATATAGCAACTAAGCCAGAAGAGGTTCTAGCTAGAATATCTAATTACGATAACGAAGTAGATTTAGTTTTAATGGATATAAATTTAAAAGATTACGAAGGAGACGAGATTTCTAAGCAAATTAGAAAACTCCCGGAGCGTCACCAGCGAAAAGTTCCAATTATTGCAGTAACAGCTAAAGTTTTTAAAAAAGATTTAAAACGCTACAAGAAAGCCGGAATTAATGATGTTTTAAAAAAACCTTTTAACGAAAATCAATTACTAGAAATAATTGCTAAAAATTTAAAATAGAAAAAATTACTATTATTTTAAAATTCTGTATATTTAGCTTTAGTAAACTTTATCCTTTACTTAATGCTTGAAATCTATAATACATCCTACAAAAAAACTACAAATCAAATTCTATTAATAAATGCTGCGGGCATAATAGTTGATGCAGAGTCTCTTCTTTTTAAAAATTGCATTGGGAAACATATACACAGTTTACATCCTTTTTTTAATAGTGTTGTTGACTTATTATCTAAAAAAAATAAAACAATTAATTTTAATTGCGTTAATCTAGACATTGGTAACCAAAACTTTACTATTGATGCTACGTTATATTTAAAAGAAGCTAACGAACTTTCTATCTTTGTTTTTCAAGAATTAACAAAACAATATATATTATATGAGCAAGCCACACAAAAGAAAAATGTAGCAGAGATAAAATCTCAAATTTTCGATTTCAACAATGCTATTTTACAAGATAAAGAAACGTTTAAAAATAATTTTATAGCTAATTTTAGTCACGAAATTAAGATGCCAGTAAGCACCATTAATGGATTTGTGTCTCTTCTAGAAAATACCAATTTAGAACATAGTCAACGTTACAACTTAAACGTTATCAAAAACACCAACGACAAGTTAAAAACCATGATTAACGATATTGTAGATATCTCTAAAATTGAGACTAATCGCTTATCAATCCTTCCAATACGTTATAATTTACTAGAAGAATTAAATATAATTATCGAAATGTATTCTCAAATATGTAAAGAAAAAGGATTAACTCTAAACTACAACATTGACACAGAATGCCCTAAATATGTAATTGCAGATAGATACAGGTTAGCACAAGTAATAAATAATCTAATTGGTAATGCTATTAAATTTACACCTACCGGAACCATAGAATTTACAGTAAAATGTGAGACTAAAACTAACGATTTTGCAACACTAATATTTAGCGTAAAAGACACGGGAATTGGTATAGATCGAGACCAAATAGACTCTATTTTTAATGGATTTTACCAAATTAATAATAACGTTATTAACAATGGAAGTGGTTTGGGCCTTGCTATTACTAAAAAAGTTGTTTTAGCTTTAAAGGGCAAAATAAATGTAAAAAGTAAAGTTGGAGAAGGCAGCACCTTTTCCGTCCGCTTACATTTTAAAATAGCAGCAAACCAAAAAAATGATAAAGTAATTACCAAAACATCTAAAACTACAGCTAATAATGACATTAAAATTTTACTTGCCGAGCCCTTAAAAAGCAACCAAGCTCAAATTCTAAAAATTATTAGTAAGCTTAAAAATTGCGATATTGTAGTTGTAGAAAATGGAGACGAAGTTATAGAAGAACTCTACAAATCTACCTACAATATGTTAATAATAAATCTAAAATTACCAGTCATGGATGGTATGCATACTACACGTTTTATTAGAAACTCAGATTTTAAACAAATTAATAAAACTCCAATTGTAATTATAAGCGATAATCCTTCTAAAGGAGAAGAGCGAAATTGTAAAGAAAAAAAAGTAAACAGCTATATTGGCAAACCTTTTAACCAAGCAGAAGTGATGAGAAAACTCAAATATATTATACAAAAAAACAAGCTTAATCAAGCTTGATTTTTAAATTTTTTTGAGATTAAATGTTATCTATTCATTTTTTTTATTTCATCTATAAAAGTATCTAAATCCACACCATTACTTACTAAAGTTAATGCTTTATTTACAACATACTTTACGTTATCTGGATTAAAACCTAAACCAACCGCAATTTTACGTAATAAAATTTCCTCATGGTCTCCTTTAATATGATCCACATAAACCATACGTGACAAATCGAACAAACGTTCCAAACGCATATCGTAAGACGTTGGAGGATTAATTGGGTGAGCTAAATAATCTTTTAAAATTATTTTATAATCGTTATCTCCAATATCTAAATTTCTTGCCAAACGGTCTAAAAATGTTCTTTCTTCATCAGAGATAATTCCATCGTCCATTGCTACTCTTACAATTGCTGCAAAATGGTCTTCGTTACGTTTTTTAAATCCGCTATCAAATAAATCTGAAAATGACATATATTTTTATTGTTTTAGAGCGCCAAAGATAGTTAAAGATTAAATATTTTGAAAGAACTCAATTATCTTTTTTTGGGCATTCATTTTACTGCTTTTAATAGCAGTAAAACACCGCGCTTTCACTACTCGCTTCCAGCCAAAAAAGCTGGCGAGCTCAAACATACCATTAAATCCCTAATACATCTACCAATGGCTAGTTCTTAAACTAACAATTTTGTGTATAACCCTTTGTATATAACGCAAACAGACTTTTAAAAACACAAAATCTACTCATCCTTTTCATTACTAATTGTCCGTAATTAATTTATCAATATCAACTGTTAATTTAGGTAAGTAGTAGATAAAATTCCCTAAATATTTAAATCTAAACATTGTTATAATCATAAATTACTTAATTTCTAAATCCAAAAATTACTTTTGGCATTTTTTTTTATTATTCTATTAACTGGTTCATCAATTATTTCTAAATCTCTTATATTTGTTGTCCAATAAAAAAATAAGTGAGTAAATCTCTAATCTCGCAAACCTACGCACAGTCTTTGCAATTGCAAGAACTGCAAACTGCTATTGCCCAAACTCAAGAAAAAACAACTAAAACACACATAAAAGGTCTCGTTGGTTCCGCACTTTCCTTTGTAATACACGAAAGTTTTAAAACCGCGCAAAAACCTTTTCTCATTGTTTTTAACGATAAAGAAGAAGCTGCTTTTTATCTCAACGATTTAGAGCAACTTATAAACACCACAGATGTTTTATTTTATCCTGGAAGTTACAGAAGACCTTACCAAATAGAAGAAACAGATAATGCCAACATTCTTTTACGTGCCGAAGTTTTAAACCGTATAAACTCGCGTAAAAAACCTGCAATAATTGTAACCTATCCAGATGCGCTTTTCGAGAAAGTTATCACCAGAAAAAAACTAGAACGTAACACGCTAAAAATTAATGTTGGGGACGATTTAAATATAGATTTTGTAAACGAAGTACTTTTCGAATATAAATTTAAACGTGTAGATTTTGTAACAGAACCTGGCGAATTTTCTGTTAGAGGTGGTATTGTAGATGTGTTTTCTTTTAGTTATAATGAGCCTTACAGGTTAGAGTTTTTTGGAGATGAAGTGGATAGCATTAGAACCTTCGATGTAGAGACACAATTATCTAACGAGCAGATTAAAAAAATAGGCATTATACCAAATGTTGAAAATAAATTCTTAGACGAATCTCGTGAGAGTTTCTTAAAATATATTGCATCAAAAACAGTTGTTTTTACTAAAAATGTGGATGTTCTTTTTTCTAGAATAGACGAATTTTTTATAAAAGCCGACGATGCTTTTAAAAACCTTTCAACTCAAGTAAAGCATGCAGAACCAGAAGCGTTATTTTGTAATTCAACATTACTTAAAAAACAACTTTTAGAATATAGCGTAGTAGAATTTGGCACAAATTCATGGTTAAAGCCTCAAGTAGAAATAGTATTTAATACAACACCTCAGCCTGCTTTTAATAAGCAGTTTAATTTGCTAATAGATAATTTAAATGCTAACCACAATAACGGTTTTAAAAATTATATTGCTTGCGTAAGCGAGCAGCAGGCCAAACGTTTTCATGATATTTTCGACGATGTGGAGCAAGACGTTAAATACCAAACCATAACATTGTCTTTGTTTCAAGGTTTTGTAGATCATGGAAATAAAATGGTGGTTTATACAGACCATCAAATATTTGAGCGTTACCATAAATTCCATCTTAAAAATGGGTACGCCAAAAAACAAGCCATTACTTTAAAGGAGCTTACAAATCTTGATATTGGAGATTATGTAACACATATAGACCATGGTATTGGTAAATTTGGTGGGCTTCAAAAAATAGATGTCGAAGGTAAAAAACAGGAAGCTATTAAGCTTGTTTATGGCGAACGCGATGTGCTGTATCTAAGTATTCATTCTTTACATAAAATTACAAAGTTTAACGGTAAAGATGGTAAACCGCCAAAAGTTTATAAACTAGGCAGTAAGGCTTGGAAGGTACTTAAAGAGAAAACCAAATCTAGAGTTAAGCATGTTGCCTTTAATTTAATAAAATTATACGCAAAGCGAAAGTTAGAAAAAGGCTTTCAGTATAAAGAAGATAGTTATTTGCAACACGAGTTAGAAGCTTCTTTTATATATGAAGACACTCCAGACCAAATAACCGCAACCGCAGATATTAAAGCAGATATGGAAAGCGAGCGACCAATGGATCGCTTAATTTGTGGTGATGTTGGTTTTGGTAAAACCGAAGTTGCCATTCGTGCCGCCTTTAAAGCAGTCGATAATGGTAAGCAAGTAGCCGTTTTAGTACCAACTACTATATTAGCGTTTCAACATAATAAAACCTTTAAAGAACGTTTAAAAGAATTTCCTGTTACCGTAGATTATGTTAATCGTTTTCGTACCGCAAAACAAAAACGCGAAACCTTAGAAAAGCTAGAAAAAGGACACGTAGATATTATTATTGGTACACACCAATTGGTAAATAAAAAGGTAAAATTTAAAGATTTAGGGCTTTTAATTGTCGATGAGGAACAAAAATTTGGTGTCGCTGTAAAAGAAAAATTAAAAACCATAAAAGATAATGTGGATGTGTTAACATTAACAGCAACACCTATCCCAAGAACGCTTCAGTTTAGTTTAATGGCTGCACGAGATTTATCGGTAATTACAACTGCACCACCTAACCGTTATCCTATAGAAAGTAATGTTATTCGGTTTAGTGAAGATACCATTCGTGATGCTGTGAGTTACGAGATTCAGCGTGGCGGACAAATATTTTTTATTCATAATAGAATAGAAAATATTAAAGAAGTAGCAGGCATGATACAACGCTTAGTGCCAGATGCTAAAGTTGGTGTTGGACATGGCCAAATGGAAGGTAAAAAGTTAGAAATCTTAATGCTTTCTTTTATGGAAGGCGCTTTCGACGTTTTAGTAAGTACAACCATTATAGAAAGTGGTCTCGATGTGCCAAATGCAAACACCATTTTTATTAATAATGCTAATAATTTTGGACTTAGCGATTTACACCAAATGCGTGGTCGTGTGGGTAGAAGTAACAAAAAAGCATTCTGCTATTTTATAACACCAGAGTATTCTGCAATGACTACCGATGCCAGAAAACGTATTCAAGCCTTAGAGCAGTTTACGGCTTTGGGTAGTGGCTTTAATATTGCAATGAAAGATTTAGAAATTAGAGGCGCAGGAGATTTATTAGGTGGTGAGCAAAGTGGTTTTATAAATGAAATTGGCTTTGAAACCTACCAAAAAATATTAAACGAAGCTATTGAAGAACTTAAAGAAAATGAATTCAAAAATTTATACGATGAAGACCTAGAAGACAAAGAATATGTAAAAGATATGACGTTAGATAGTGATTTAGAATTACTTTTTCCAGACGATTACGTTAATAATATTGCCGAAAGATTAAAACTTTACACCCAACTTAATAATTTTGAAACTGAAGCAGAACTTGCCAAATTTGAAACTGAATTAATAGACCGTTTTGGAGAGTTACCAACCCAAGTAATCGATTTACTAAATAGTGTAAAATTAAAATGGATTGCTATTAAATTAGGAATCGAAAAAGTAATATTAAAAAAAGATAAGTTAATTGGTTACTTTATTAACGACCAACAAAGTAATTTTTACCAGAGTCCAAACTTTACTAAGATTTTAAAATACGTGCAACAAAATCCTAAAGCTGGGAAAATGAAAGAAAAACAAACCAGAAATGGTTTACGATTATTACTTACCTTTGAAAATATTAAAACCGTAGAGCAAGCATTAGCAGTGCTTAAACCAATTTTAAATTAAAAAATTTACTTTGGCAAAGTTTTTGCCTTATTATAATAAAACACATTTACAATGACTAGAAAATTACTTTTTTTACTCGCCATATTACCTTCGGTATTATTTGCACAACATACAATAAAAGTCACTTTTACTCCAGCCGAAGAGTTAAAATTTGCATTCTTATATCGTGTTACAGCAGAAACTTCATTGTTTGTTGCTAATGCTGATGTAGAAAAAGATGGAACGTTTGAAATTAAGTTAGATAAAAACACCATTCCTGGAACCTATCGCTTAGTATATGCACAACCTCAAGATGAATTTAATTTTGATTTTTTTGTGAGTAACAAAGAAGACATCGAACTAAAATTCGATTTAGAGAAAGGTCTAACCTTCGACAAGTCTAACGAAAACAAACTTTACAGTTCTTATAACCGCAGCATGGCTTTAGTAAACAAAAGCATTCGTAATTATTATAGTAAAGGAAAAGAAGACAAAAGAGGATATGCTAAGATTTTTAATATTCTTAAAGACACACAAAGTGAGTTTGAGAAAGCTTCAGAAGGTATGATAGCAAATCATTTTATAAAGGCTTGCAGACCTTACATTCCAAATGGATTAGAGGACGTTAGTACTTTTTCTAAGAATATAAAATCTAACTATTTTTCTAATATCGATTTTGGTAATAAAGCACTTCAAGATTCAAACTTTTTAATTAAAACCACTATAGATTATGTTATTGGTTTTATAGACCAAAAAGACCCAAACGCATCTTACAAAGAAAATATAGACACCGTTGTTAAAGCTATTGGTAACAATCCAAAAATAAAAGAGATTCTTTTAGAGGTTTTATGGAATCAGTTTTCGGTAGAAAACAACGAAGTTGTTGCTAACTATATTGGTTCTAACTATTTATTATCTATTGCTCGTGCAAATAATGATAATGAATTAGCTAATAATATTATCTATTTTAAAAATGCTTCTGTAGGTAATATAGGTCCAGATTTTAATATTGAAGTAAAGGATAAAGACGATAAAATAAAAGTGTCTAAATTAAGTAAATTAGAAGGTTCTAATAATTATTTAATATTCTTTTGGAGTACAACATGTTCTCATTGTTTGGAAGAAATTCCAGTATTAAAAGAGTTTATAAAATCTCAAGAAAAAGAAGATATTCAAGTTGTTGCCATCGCTTTAGATAACGATTTATACCGTTGGAAAGATCTAACATACCAATATCCAGATTTTCTACACGTATTTGGTGAAGGAAAATGGGATAACCCAATTGGAGATCAATACAACGTTACAGGTACACCAAGTTATTTTGTATTAGACAAAGACAAAAAAATTATTGCTAAACCTGAAGATATAAACGATTTTAAAACATATTTTGAGGCTTTAATTGAAGCTGAAAAAACAGCTTTAATTACTGAGAAAAAAGAATAGTTTTTACCAGAAATAAGTTAAAATAGCGAAGCATAAAGTTTCGCTATACTTATTTTAAATCACTAACGGGTTCGAGCTTTTTTTTATTAAAATAAAAAAAATACATCGAAAACTTATGTATTACTTATCATAATTTTTAATACATTGCTTTACACCTCAAAATTACTAGAATTGGCGATGCATTTTAAATAAAATAGAACGTAATTCTAGCTTTTAACATATTCTAAAATATCACTAGGCTGGCAATCTAAAGCTTTACAAATGGCCTCCAGTGTAGAAAATCTTACAGCTTTTGCTTTACCAGATTTTAGTATCGATAGGTTTGCGGTTGTGATATCTATAATTTCTGCCAGTTCTTTGCTCTTCATTTGGCGCTTGGCAAGCATAATATCGAGGTTTACTATAATTGGCATAAATTATATAGTTAAATTATTTTCTTGCTGAAGTGCATTTCCATTATTTATAAAATCT
>Ga0114957_1003823_pt1 | contig 13336 bp, 9 predicted proteins | sample BantaG_FD_87175 | JGI IMG/M metagenome (GOLD analysis project Ga0114957, IMG submission 87175) | Marine algal microbial communities from Bantry Bay, Ireland - BantryBay_4 metaG | ecosystem: Host-associated > Algae > Red algae > Unclassified | place: Bantry Bay, Ireland | collected 2014-11-21 | reverse complement strand
AAGGCGGAAGAAGAAGCGCGTCGTAAAGCAGAAGAAGAAGCAATTGCAAAAGCAAAAATAGAAGCCGAAGCGCGTCGTAAGGCGGAAGCAGAAGCAAGAGCTAAAGCGGAAGCAGAAGCACGCGCCAAAGCAGAAGCAGAAGCCAAGCGAAGAGAAACAACACGTTTAGCTGCACTTGCGGCCGCTGCTGCTGCCGTTCCTATCGTCAAGCATACGGTGAAGAAGGAAGCGCCGAAGGAAAAAGAAGATGATTACTTGCCTTGTAAGGAATACGCCAACCATCCAGTAACAGATAAGGAAAATAACATTGCGCTATTTAAGCATAGCAATGGCCAACTTTACTTCGCTGTTTACAATAAAGATGGAAGTGTACGATTGCGTTCTGAGGGTTTTAAAGACACGAAGAATCGGGATGAAGAACTAGCAGGTGTGATTAAGTATCTGAACAACCGCGAGATGTATTCTACTATCCGTCGAGGACAATACTTTATCAATATTCTGGAAAACAAAGATGGTCGTGAGGTCGGTCGGTCTTGCTTATTGAAAGATAAAGTAGCTCCGGTTCCACCAGTAGCCGCTGTTGCTGCCGTCGCTGCTGCACCCGTTGTTATCAAGAAGGTAATCGAGAAAAAACCTGAGCCACCTAAGCCGAAGGAAAAAGAGGATGACTACTTACCTTGTGAGGCGTATGCCAATCATAAAGTGACGGACAAGAAAAATAAAATTGCTAAGTTTACACACAAAAACGGGCAACATTATTTCGCAGTTTATCACAAAAATGGAAAAGTAAGATTACGTAGTGAAGGGTTTAAAGATAAAAATAAACTGAACAGCGAACTCAATGCAGTGATCAAGTACCTGAATGATAAGAAACGGTATGAAACCATTTCACGTGGTAAATACTATATCAATGTGCTGAAAGACGAGAAAAATCGAGAAATAGGTAGAAGTTGTTTACTGAAAGAAAAGATTTCTCCGATTGTACTCGCACCTGTTGTTGCCGCTGTTGCTGCACCGATTGTAGCAAAGCCACCTCCACCGCCGCCACCAAAAGTAGTTGCGGAGAAGAAGCGTGAAAAGCCTGTTGCTGCTGCTGCACCTGTTGCTGCCGCCGCTACCACGGGAGGTTGTCTACGTCTATGGCCGCTATTGTTACTAGGATTACTACTGTTATTATTGTTGCTCTGGTGGCAAGGATGCTTTGCTTGTGCGAAAGCTGCGCCGATAGTTGTACCACCGCCAGTAACGGCACCGCCACCACCACCAGCTAAAGTTGCGATTTGCCCTGCTGCGAAGGATCTCAAATTGAGCGGAGGAGTCGGTAGCCAAATTGCAGATTACTTAGCTGATCCTGAAAGTACTTTCCCGAAGCGTTTTAACGCAGGTGGTATTGCTTATAGCAAAAATGCGACTCGACTGAATAGCCGCGCTCGTAAAGCACTTGATGATTTGGCAACCTGCCTGAAAGGATGTGAAAACGTAGACGTGAACGTTTATGGATACATTTCTGAAAATGAAGGTACAGGAGGTAACAAGGAAATTACCCTGGATGATGTCCGCGCCCGTGGCGTAATTGATTATCTGAAAAGTCGGGGTATTGATACAGATCGCCTAAACTTTGAAGGCGGAGGAACAAATGACAAGGGTGGAATTTCCATCGAAATAGATAAACGGTAACAGAGAACCGTAACGAGAGATGAAAAGTCCCGTCAGTTTACTGACGGGGCTTTTTTTATTGCTGCGCTAGCGTTGAGGAATAAACATTATGCCTAAAATGACAAAAGCCTCTTATTCATTTTACTGAATAAAAGACTTTTTAGTGGAGGATATGGGATTCGAACCCATGACCTCTTGACTGCCAGCCAAGCGCTCTAGCCAACTGAGCTAATCCCCCAGATGCTGCTATCGCTTCCTATAATTGGACGCAATATCAGCAGCTGTGCAAAATTACCATTTATTTACAATGGTGCAAATAATTTGGTTGGGAATTGTGGGATTGTTATCTAATTTTCAAACAATCTCAATTAGAATTTATCGAGGAGTTCTTTTTTCTTCTTTTGAAATTCTTCTTCAGAAATAATGTTCTTATCACGGAGTTCACCGAGTTTCAACAACAAGGCATAGACATCATCGTCTTCTTTTTTCACCACTGCTGATTTTTCAATCACCTCTTCAATTTCTTCTTCGATCTCCGTCGCTTTTTCTTTGGCCTTATTCTTTAAATCCTGCGCTACTTTTTTCCCTTCCTGAAATTTTTCATCAAACATCTTTTTAGCACTGTCAATGTCTATATTATCCAGCTGAACATTTCCGCCTAAAAAATTAGCCGTCACCTGTCCTACTGCATAGGTGGAAGCACCCGATAAAGCCACCATAGAAATACCACCTAGCAAACTTCCTATTCCAGGAATAGCTTTGACAATAGAAGCACCATAACGCGCAAAGGCAGATCCAGTAAGAGAAGCGACAAGTGCTTTTCCAGTCACATCAGAATAGTCTTTATCATATAAATCACAGAGTTGTCGGATCATGTCCATTTGTACCGCAGTAACGGCGGTAAGGTCAAGCAATGGAATAGGAATGGCTCCAGCACCCATTGAATAGAGGACATGTGTTTGGACAATACGGTTTGCTTTTTCACTAATATTATTCATAATCAATGTTTTAATAGAAGAAAAAATGGTCAAAGAATAACTGCTTCTTTATGAAAGCTTCTATCCTTTTAGATTTTGTTTCAATGACTTCAAAACGAATATACAACCATTTATGTTCTTCCTTTTTCGATTTATAGATAAACAAAGGTTTTTTTCGGATTAACAACGATGGTCAACCGTTTTACAACTCGTAATTCGGCTTGAGCTTCGCTTCGTTCTTATAAAATTTGTTAATGATCGCTACAATCTCTTCCGGATCATCCGTGATCGGAATCAGATCCATATCCTTAGCACTCACATTATTATGTTTTTCCAACATAACAGTTTGAATCCATTCACGTAATCCACTCCAGAATTTCTTACCTACTAAAATAACAGGTACAGGAGTAATTTTTTTGGTTTGGATAAGTGTCAGTACTTCAAATAATTCATCCAGTGTACCAAATCCGCCAGGCATAACAATAAAGGCTTGTGCATATTTAACAAACATTACTTTACGAACAAAAAAGTAGCGGTGGTTCAGATTGAGTTCGGTATCAATATATTTGTTGTGGCTCTGCTCAAAAGGCAGATCAATATTTAATCCAACAGAAAGTCCACCACTTTTTGAAGCTCCTTTGTTGCCAGCCTCCATGATTCCGGGGCCGCCACCTGTGATTACACCGTAGCCTTCCTGCGTCATACGCTTGGCAATCTTAACGGCGAGTTTGTAATATTTTTGGTGAGGCTTTGTCCGAGCCGAGCCGAAAATCGAGATACAAGGCTTGATATTATTCATCACCTCAAAGCCATGTACAAATTCTGAGATCACTTTAAAAAGCGTCCATGAATTCTCACCTTTTATTTTACTCCATTTCTTTTGGTTGGGAATGGATTTTGTTTTTTTTGTTAGTTCTTGTTCACCTTTAGTCATGATGGACGTTTTTATTTTAATTAAAAAAAATAGCCTGCTGAGTTAAATTTCTCAGCAGGCCAGTTATATGTAATTAGCTTATTGCAAAGCAGCAATATTATTAATCTTGATTGTGTTTTTTATATTCTTTAGCAACGTGCTTGTAAACTTCTTCAAGTGAGTCATATTGGTCAAAAATCTTTTTAAATTCTGATACTTCTTCCGAACTCATCGGAACTACATATCGTAGTACATCATCTTCCGTAATGTCATCCGCACTTAAAATAATAAGGCGTTCAACGACATTTCGTAGTTCTCGAATATTTCCCGTCCAGTTAACATTCTGTAAGGTCAACATCGCCTCAGGCGTTACTTTCTTACTTGGCAACCCATGGTCAGTACAAATATTTTTAATAAAATGATCTACCAGTAAAGGCACGTCTTCCCGACGGTCATTCAAAGGCGGAACTTTAATTACAATTACCGCCAAACGATGATACAGATCTTCGCGGAAACGTCCCGCATTGATTTCTTTACGTAAATCCTTATTCGTTGCTGAAACGACTCGTACATCTACTTTAATTTCCTTTTCTCCTCCTACCCGAGTGATTCGACTCTCTTGTAAAGCACGTAATACCTTAGCTTGCGCACTCAGGCTCATGTCTCCGATTTCATCTAAAAAGATGGTACCGTTATTTGCGAGTTCAAATTTACCAATTCTTTGCTTATGCGCCGAGGTAAAAGCACCTTTTTCGTGTCCAAATAGCTCACTTTCAATCAATTCTGAAGGAATAGCAGCACAATTGACCTCAATCAAAGGAGATACAGAGCGTGGGCTTCGCTCGTGAAGGTAGCGTGCGACCAGTTCTTTTCCCGTACCGTTGGGTCCGGTTACTAGTACACGTGCTTCGCTAGGAGCGACCAGCTCTATGGTTTCTTTTATTTCTTTCAATGCATCGGAATCTCCTACCATCTCCTGTCGTTTCTTTTTACTGACTTTAACCTTTAAGGTTTTATTGTCAGTAATCAACGATGACTTATCCATTGCATTCCGAACGGTAATCAACATCCGGTTTAAATCCGGTGGCTTAGAGATAAAATCAAATGCTCCTTTTTTCACTGCATCTACGGCAACATCAATATTTGCATGACCAGAAATCATAATCACTGGTGTATCTGGTGCTAGCAATTGAACCCGTTCCAAGGCTTCCATCCCATCCATCTTTGGCATCTTAATATCCATGATCACGACATCGTAATCCGCCTTTTTCAATCTTACCATACAGTCCAGACCGTCTACAGCTTCGTCTACTGTATATTTTTCAAATTCCAGAATGTCCCGCAAAGTCTTACGGATGGCCTGCTGATCATCTACTACTAATATTCTCGCCATAATTGAGTTGTGATTTGTTATTTTTTAGGTAAAGTATTCATAAAAACACATTTATAATTATAATATATTATAACGCTATTATTACGGCAAGGTTACTATTTCACTAAGAAAATAATAATCTTTATTTGCTTTGATCCCAGAATTTTCAAAGAAAGACAAATTACACAAAAAATAATCATAAATTACATATACAAGTTAGAATAACTATATTTTAAAGATTCCTTCCATTTTTTAAGAGCTTATTAAGGATTCACGCTTAAAATTCAACCGTCCAGTTCCCTAATGGCAAGCCATGCCATGAGTCCACTGCCGACTTTTAGGCTATCTTCATCCACATCAAAAGTAGCCGTATGAACAAGCGAGTTGATTCCTCGGCTTATGTTACCGGTGCCGAGTCGATAAAAACAAGCCGGAACTTGTTGTGAATACCAGGCAAAGTCTTCTGATGTCATTCGGATAGGTAGGTCGACTACATTTTTTTTGCCCAAATATTCGATGGCATACGCTTTAGCGTTAGCGGTAAGTGGGACATCATTTTTTAAAAAGGGATAGCCAATTTTAATATCCAACTCCGCTTTTCCATTCATACTTTTCGCCAGATTATGCACCAGTTTTTTCATTTTCTGATGGGCTTGTTTCCGCCACTTTTCATCCATAGTCCTGAATGTACCTTCAAGGTTGACTTCATCGGGGATAATGTTGGTGGCACCTCCGACAGCGTTAATTTTACCAAAGGTCAAAACAGTAGGGGTGGTAGGATTAGCCATACGGCTGACCAATTGTTGCAGCGCGGTGATGAGGTGCGCGGTGATGAGAATCGTGTCTACACAGTTTTGGGGCAACGCTCCATGACCACCCTTGCCCTGCACTTTTAAAAAAAGCTCATCCGCTGAGGCCATATACATTCCTGAACGGAATCCTACTTTTCCAGCAGCTAGTGGAGGATGAACGTGTTGCCCAAAAATTTTCTGAGGCGCTGGATTTTTAAGTACACCTTCTTTTATCATAATGGAGGCGCCACCCGGTAGTTTTTCTTCACCGGGTTGAAAAATCAATTTTATAGTACCTCCAAATTCATCACGCAATTGCCAGAGAATGCGAGCGGTACCGAGAAGGCTCGCGGTGTGTACATCGTGTCCACAGGCGTGCATGATCCCCTGATTTTTTGAGCGGTACGCCACATCATTGGCTTCCTGAATCGGCAGTGCGTCCATATCCGCTCGTAATGCAAGTGTTTTATTACTTTTTATTTTTCCTTTGATGATGGCTACTACCCCGTTTTCAGCGCATCCATGTTTGAATGGAATACCGATTTTTTTCAGTTGGCTGGCAACATATTTTCCGGTTTTTTTTTCTTGAAAAGACAATTCGGGATGTTGATGTAGATACCTTCGGGTAGCAATCGTATCCTGATGAAAGTCTTGTGCGAGTTCTTTTATTTTTTGGAGCAACATAGTTTTATTTTATCTTCCTAAGTTTCGGTATCCTTTCCAAATAATATCAAGGTCCCGTGAAGTTGTATAATCTTTAGCGTAGAAAAAATTAAGGCGCTCAATGGTTGGATCGTTGATGTCATCAATTTTTAATTCGTCAATAGGGCTAAGTACTCCAGGACGTATTATCGGCAAAACATTTTGCGCTTCTCTTTTTTGATGATAACTCACCCAGCTTTTTTTGCCAAGTAGTACCAGAAAAATATTTTTTATAAATCCTGATTTTTGTATAACTAAAAAAAGCATAATTGGCGAAAGCAACAAAAGAATCAAACCAGCCAAAATATCCAACAACCGCTTACTTCTACGGTAACGATAATCGGCTACATTGTATTGGATATCAATTGTATATAGTGTACCAGAACTATTTTTAGAACTGCTCCCGATAATACTAAGACTTTCTTTCGGAACGATCTTATAACTAAGGTTGGGGCCCAAATGCGTCATCCATTCCATGATGTCTTGTGAACGAATATCTTCAGAACAAAAAATGATTTCGTTGACTTTATAAATCTGTACCACTTCGTCGAGTTGTTGAAGATTACTTAGGTAGACCTCCGGTTGTTGTATACCTGTTGGAGCGACCGTTCCAATATAATTTTTTCGTACTTGAGATTGTTGAATCAAAGATTGTACGCGCTGACTTTCTCCCATGCTTCCTACGATCACCAAATTTTGTTCACCAGATTGCTCTAGGTTGAAATTTCTTTGGGTGATAAATTGTAATAAAAATCGCACCCCCACAGTAGACAATACCGCCCAAATAGCGCCGAGAACAATCAGTATTCGAGAAGGACGATAAGCCAGATCTAAAAATCCATAAACGGCTGATAACACAAAAGTTCCAATAAATAACCCTCTTACCAACTGTTTTATATTACTTCTACGATCATAGGCTCCACTAAAGTAAGCTACCGTGAGCCAGATCAAAATGTACAGCGGTACATTAATATACATAAAAGAGGCATCGTAATAATCGGGATTATCAAAATAATAATTAGCCCAAAATTTTTTTAAATAGTACATGCCTGCGACAATCACCGTTGCATCAAGTATTGGTAAATACCATTGTCGAACCAGATTCCCCAATAAGGTAATAGTCGCTCGAAAATAAATAGCCGCTTTCAGCATCATAATATATAACCAAGCTCGCTCTCCCTGAAAATGTTTTCGAGCAAAAATGATCATTGCGTTATAAAACGTCCTGACATAGTTTAGGCTTCCTTTTCGGGTACTCTCTCCTTTGTAATGGATAATACGCGTATCGGCCAGATAATAATTTTGATAGCCTGCTTGCACGATTCGATAAGAAAGATCAATGTCTTCTCCATACATAAAAAAGGCTTCGTCCAATAATCCTATTTCATCCAATACTGATTTTCGCAACCACATAAATGCGCCTGCGAGTACTTCTACTTCGTGGTTTTCATGATGATCTAAAAACCCCAGATGGTATCGATTAAATAATTTTGATTTGGGAAAAAGACTGGACAGGCCAAAGGTTTTACAAAAAGCCACAAAAGGAGAGGGAAAGCCTCTTTTTGATTCGGGTAGAAAATTACCAGAACCGTCAATCATCTTTACGCCCAGCCCTCCGGCTTTTGGATGTTGGTTCATAAAGTCAAGACAAACTTTAAAAGTGTCTTCTTCTACTACTGTATCAGGATTGAGTAATAAGATGTATTTTCCGGTGGCTTGGCGAATAGCCTGATTGTTGGCGGTAGAAAAGCCGGGGTTATGATCATTTGCAATTAATATTACTTCGGGAAATTTTTCCGTCACCATTCGTACCGAATCATCTACCGAATTATTGTCTACTACAAAAACCTCGACAGATAATCCCGTAGAGGCTTTTTCTACGGATAGTAATGCCTGCTCTAGAAAGTACTTGACATTATAGTTGACAATAACGACGGATAATTCCATAAAGAATGGCTATTGATCCAAGTTCATATAGGGCTGCCGGGTGGCAATAGAACGCCCCAAAGTAAGTTCGTCTGCATATTCCAATTCTCCACCGAATGAAATTCCCCGAGCAATCGTACTAATATTCACCTCGGTATGTTTGATCTTTTTTGAAATATAAAAAATAGTGGTATCCCCTTCAATCGTAGGACTAATAGCCATAATGACTTCCTTTATCTTTTTATCTAAAATTCTTTTTTCCAAAGAATCAATATTAAGGTCTTCTGGCCCCACCCCTTCAATGGGAGATATGACGCCACCGAGTACATGATAGACTCCCTTAAACTGTCCGGTTGCTTCAATAGCCATCACATCTCGGATGGTTTCTACTACACAAACCAACTCGTCATTTCGCCGTGGGTTACTACAGATACTACATACATCTGTATCCGACACATTATGACAAACCTTGCAATGCTTAATATTTCGGCGCATTTTTGTGATGGCTTCTGAAAATTGACCACTTATCTCTAGTGGTTGATTCATCAGGTGCAGTACCAGCCGTAAAGCTGTTTTTTTGCCAATTCCTGGCAAGCTGGCAAATGCGAGGACGGCCTCCTCGATCAGTTTGGAAGAAAAATTCATAAGTTATCTTTCAAAATATCAAAATATGAAAAGGAATAATCGTAAAAATAGATTAAAATATGCATTTTTGCAGTCGATCCAAAAATTATCTTAAGAACTAAAAAACAAAAATTATGGCAGATGTCATCAGAATGCCCCGGATGAGTGATACAATGGAAGAAGGAGTGATTGTAGGCTGGCTCAAAAGTGTAGGAGATAATGTAGAACCTGGCGATGTATTGGCAGAGGTAGAAACAGATAAAGCTACTATGGAATTGGAGTGCTACCAAGAGGGAGTCTTGCTTCATATTGGAATCAAAGAAGGAGCTGTTCCTGTGAATGGGATATTAGCCGTAATAGGAGAAGAAGGAGAAGATTATAAGGCTGCTCTGGCTGCTGCGGAAAAGAACGGCGCAGATCAATCTAAAGAAGAAGAAACAGAGAAGAAAACAGAAAAGAAAGAAGCATCTGTATCACAATCAGAAGATACTCCTGCTCCGAAGAAAGAGGCTGAACCAGCTTTGGCTATTTCAAATACACCAACTACTTCTGACGCTACCAGCAATCGTATCAAGGCGTCTCCCCTCGCTAAAAAAATCGCTAGCGACTCCGGCTTAAATTTATCTAATATTAATGGTAGCGGAGATAATGGACGTATTGTTAAAAAAGATGTAGAAGCATATCTTAAAAATCCACCTACTCAGCCTACTAAATCAGGCACTGCGACCAAAGCAGACACAATAGATGATAAACCTGTTGTAGCCCCTTTCGTCTATGGCAGCAATGGACAACAGTCTGAAGAGGTTCCTGTCAGCCAAATGCGTAAAGTAATCGCCAAACGACTGGGAGAAAGTAAATTTTCTGCTCCTCATTTCTATCTAACCATTGAAGTAGAAATGTCCAAAGCTATCGCTACCCGAAAGCAACTTAATGAAATCGCACCTACTCGTATTTCATTTAATGACCTGGTAGTCAAATCCTGTGCTGTAGCGCTACGTCAGCACCCGGCAGTCAATAGTTCATGGTTAGGTGACAAAATCCGGATTAATTCCGAAATCAATGTAGGAGTGGCGGTAGCCGTTACAGACGGGTTACTTGTTCCTGTGATTCGTCACGCAGATATGAAATCACTATCTCAAATTAATGTAGAAGTGCGAGAATTGGCAGGAAAAGCGAAAGAGAAACGCCTCCAACCAGATCAAATGCAGGGAAATACATTTACGATCTCTAATCTAGGTATGTTTGATATCGATGAATTTACAGCGATTATCAATCCACCAGATGCCTGCATTATGGCGGTTGGGTCAATTGCTGAAAAACCAATTGTCAAGGATGGAGAACTCGCTGTAGGGAATGTGATGAAACTTACCCTAAGTTGCGATCATCGGGTAGTAGATGGAGCGACAGGAGCTAAGTTTCTACAAACGGTTAAATCCTTATTAGAAGATCCTGTACGAATGCTGGTATAAAAATTCATATTCCGACCATTTTCGTGGAGCTATCCAATAGCTATTATTATCAAAAGCGGGCAACAGAACAATGTTGTCCGCTTTTGGTTGTAGTGGCATGAGTAAAATAATGAGTAAAAAGACGGTGGTTATTGGTGCTTCAGAAAATCCAGCCCGATATGCGTTTCGTGCAGTTCATCAATTAAAAAATAGTGGTCATGAAGTGATACCGATTGGAATAAAAACTGGTGTTATTGGAGATATCCGAATTCTGACTGATTTTCCAGCACTTGAAGCGGTGCATACGGTAAGCTTATATATCCGTCCTTCAGTACAGCAGCAATACGAAGATTATATCATTGGTTTGAAACCAAAGCGGATTATCTTTAATCCGGGGACAGAAAATCCGAGCTTTATTCAAAGAGTACGGAAGCATGGTATTGTGCCCGAAATCGCTTGTACGCTCGTGATGTTGAGTCTTGCTGATTATTAAAATTATAAAGTCTAATAGCTAAAAAAAATTATAAATAAAAAAGGGCCGTAGAAAAATCTACGACCCTTTTTTTATTCATTAGCAAAGTACGATTTAGTACCCAGCTTCTTTATTTCCAGAGTATCCTTTTCCTCCACGTCCAGCGTTGTTAACTCCGCAGTTAGGACGTCCCATATCACTTTCAGAAGAAGCGATCATGAATTCTACACGACGGTTCATCATGTTAGAACCACTAGCAGGAACAAGGTTATTGTTTTCACCACCCCAGTTAAGGATAAAGCGATCACGAGAGATACCATATTTACCTACCAGATAATCAATAGCGGCATTTGCACGATTATAAGATAATACATCATTATAACAGTTGCCAGCAGTTTGATCTGTGTAACCAGCAGCTACAACTCGTATACCTGGGTTTTGCTTCATAACAGAAGCTACATTGTGCAGCTTACCATATTCCGTATTTTTAATACCGTAACGGTTGTTATTGAAGTGAATCATAGGTAAGAACCAGTTCATAGGAGCAACATTTCCACCCAAATCTAAGCCAGCTAATTTGGCATCAATCAGACGATTTACATCACCTTCGTTCATTGGATCTGGACCGTCAGGAATAATTGCTACTCCTTTAGGATCGATATCATAACCAGGAGGAGAGTAATTTTCTTCATCCTTGCAATCAACGATTCCGTCGCCATCACTGTCTAGCGCTTCACCACGGGTGTTTACAGGACAACCTTTTTCGGTGCCCTCTTCTTTATCAAGCATATCAATTACACCATCTTCATCTGTATCTGTCAGGTCTAATTCAGGACGAGCTTTTACTTCTGCTATGTCTTCAGCTAGCATGTCCATTGGACTTGCCCACCATAAAGGAACAGATTTGTCGTCTTTCTTACCTAAGCTAATACCTAAGCGTAGGTTAGTATAATGACCTAAGTCATCCTTTGGAGTAAAACCAGCTCCTACTAATTCAGCAGCATCCAGTAAATCACCTCCACGGCCAACTACACGGAATACTTTGTGCTCTAGACTCAGACTAGCTTTCTTGCCAAGTCTAAATCCTAAGCCAGCTCCTGCATCATAGTGAGCAGAAATTTCCCATTCATCATCGAAACCATTCTTTGCAATATTAAGTTCATCAGAACCATCAATTGCATTAGCTTCAATGCTTGAAATACCAGCACCAACGAATACGTAAGGGTTTAGTTTATTATTTCGATTGGTACGGAAATTGTTGAGACTAGCTACGATATTAATGTCTCCAGAAATAAGCGTAGTTTCATAAACAGGCATCCAGCCCGCACCAAAAGCGCCAGGGGATTGTCTTGCCCATCTATTACCGTCTGAGCTACGAATGTCATCTTCTTCTTCGCCTTTTAGTTTGGTATAATTAGCATCCAGGCGGATAGAAAACATGTAATCAATTGCTTTACGCAGATGAAGGCCGGCGCCGAAACTAGAATTCCAGTCTACATCTCCGGTAAGTGCTGTGTGTCCAACGTTGATACCAAGTTCCCACATATTTTTGGGTTTGGCATTGATCTTTAGATTATTCGCAGGGCTTTGAGCCGCAGCTTCAAAACAAAGAGCTGTCCCCAACATGAATGTCATTAAGAGAAAAATTTTCCTTGTCATAGGGTTTTTACTTTGATGATTAAAAAATAGGTGAATATTGATTTATAATAATATGCAAAAGTATCTAATTTTTTTTAGGGTACAAATATTTGCCAATATTTTTTGAGGATATTCAGAATAACAGACAACAAAATCAGTTATTTTTTTTATTAAATGCGTTTTGACCTGATTTATAACCTATTATTTGACGTTTATCTAAGTCTTAAGCTAGAACTAATACGCCTTAAGGAGTTAGTTGTTTCACTTAAGACCCCATTCTTGTCGAAAAGTAACCAATATTTTATATTATGTTTGCTTTTATTATTTGATATTAAAACACAATAATATAACTAAAAAAAAAATGCTTAAAAATTGGCTAAGTCCGCTCCCTTTGGATGAATTTTTACCACAAAAAACATATACCCGCTCTCAATTTGGTCGCAAACTTCTTTTTTATTGGAAAGATATTCCTAGCTTGGAACGTGTCCAGATCGCCATCATTGGCTTAGATGAACAAGAAGCTAATACTATACGAAAACAATTATATCAATTGGAATTTCCCTTCCGCTCCCTCCGTATTGCGGACTTGGGGAACATCCGAAACAAAGATCATTGCTTTCTAATCCCAGTTATAAAAGAATTATTGGATAGTAACATTCTACCTATTATCTTGGGACGAGATATCCAGCACAGTCTCGCACAATATCAAGCGTACCACCTACGTAAATACGTAAACTTGGTAGTTGTAGATGAAAAAATACATCTTAGTACTAACGCAAAAGAAAGAAAGTCGACAGACTATCTCAATACTATTTTT
>Ga0114957_1003821_pt1 | contig 13339 bp, 15 predicted proteins | sample BantaG_FD_87175 | JGI IMG/M metagenome (GOLD analysis project Ga0114957, IMG submission 87175) | Marine algal microbial communities from Bantry Bay, Ireland - BantryBay_4 metaG | ecosystem: Host-associated > Algae > Red algae > Unclassified | place: Bantry Bay, Ireland | collected 2014-11-21 | reverse complement strand
CGCCCGGCGGGCGGCGCCGGGGGGGCCCCCCCGGTCGCGCGTCGCCCGGCGGGCGGCGCCGGGGGGGCCCCCCCGTCCGCGCGTCGCCCGGCGGGCGGCGCCGGGGGGGCCCCCCCGGTCGCGCGTCGCCCGCCCCGCGCCGGCCCCGCGGGCCCGCCGCAGGCCGGCGCGCCCGCGGGGGGGCGCTGCCACCCGCCGCGGCACCCCCCCCCGGTCGGGCGGGGCGGCGCCGGCGCGGATGCCCGCCACCCCCCCGGCCACCCGCCAATGCCGGCACCCGGCTGTGGGGGGCGGCGGCGGCGGCGGCGGCGGCAACGGCCCCGCCGCCGGCGGCGCGGCGGCCGCGTGCCCCCGGCGCCGGCGCCGGCGCCGCCCCGCCGCGCCGCGGGCGCGCGGCTGTGGCGGCCGGCGGTCTGGCTTCGGGGAGCCGTACGACCGTCCCGACGATTATTGCCGCCTGTCGCCGTCTACCATCGCGGAGGCAACCCGGCACCTCACCAACCTCATCGTCGACAAGTGGGAAACGACGTACCTGCGCCGCCCGACCGAAGACGAACTCAAGCACATCCTCACCCGCAACGCGGCCCGTGGCATGCCGGGCTGCATCGGTTCTATTGACCGCACCCACTGGCAGTGGCTCAAGTGCCCCAAGGCTCTGGCCGGCCAGTACCATGACCGCAAGGGTAAGCGCTCCGTGGTGGTTGAGAGCATCTGCGATGAGGACACGTACATCTAGCACTTTTTTATTGGGGCTCCTGGCAGCTACAACGACATGAACGTGCTGGCGTCTTCCCCCCTGATGCTTGACGTGAACGCGGGTGTGTGGCCGCCGCGGAACATCAACTATACACTGAACGGCCGTACCCGTCGCTTGCTTTATTACACGGCCGACCAAGGATATCCCCGGTATGCTCTGTTTGCAATGACCCACCCCAACCCGGTCACCCCCAAGCGGCGCGTCTACAACAGGCTGCAGCAAGCTGTCCGGAAAGACGCTGAGCGCTTGTACGTCGTCATGCCGTCGCGCTTCAACATCATTTTACGACCAGCACGATTCACGACGGTGTTGCGGATGATTAACACCGGCAAGGCGGTGGCCATCTTGCACAGCATGGCCATTGAGTGTACGCGAGGCGACGTTTTGGCCCATCGGCGCATGAACGCGGATGCAGAGGTGCGACAAGCTGTTTCTGAGCTCCAAGGGCAGCTCCAAGGACCGGACAACCTGAGTTTGGGCTGTGGGAGCAATCCAGGGCGTCTTGCTTCTGCCCGCGCTGAGAATGAGCACCAACCGGCGTTTTTCATTGACGATGGACCAAGGGGCCCGGGTATCTGGGGGCCACCGCAGCCCGTGGAGTCCCTAAACGGCACGGTGGAGACCGGCACAGACCAAGACGTGGTCCCTGGCTCCCTACAGTACACCGACGGGGCCGATTGCGAGGCCAAGGACCGTGCCGCTCACTTTGCGCTTCTCCACGACCTCTCTGAGCACATCTTTGCGGACAGGGGCCGCCTACTGTTGCCCTACTCTTGATTTTTGCCAGCTTACCGGGGGCGGGTGTGTGTAGCGCGCGGCTTTCGTGCAAGAAACGATTTTTTTTTCCCCGCTGGGCAGGGTTTTTTTTTTCCTTGACACACATGTCTTTCCCTCCAGGGGGGGACGCCGAGCGTGAGTGACCAGAAATCATTTGCCTTCGTCGTGTGCGTGGCGAGTGGTTATGGCCAGGGGAGCCATGGCCAGTGAGTTGGTCGGGGCCGCAACGCGAGCGTGAGCCCAGTGCGTTGGCCGCAAAGCGAGCGTCAGCATAGTGCGTTGGCCGCACCACGAATGTGAATAAAGATACAAGTCTCCCCAGACACTTGCCAAGAATGATGGAGGAGAGATAGGGACGATCTTTGTGTGCTTTCTGCTTTGGGTTTTGGCCGTGTCGATTCCTGTGGGTGGTCCATGTGATAGCGGCCTTTGCATGGCGGACATTCCGACATTGCCTGGCCTGGCCGTCATCATTTCTTTAGCCTGAGCTTGGGGTAGTTGCCAGCCCCTACTCCTGCGTCAGTGTACATCACATGTGGCTCATTCGTGGCTGCCTTCACCCCTTTGCCTCCCTTTTACTCCCTCTGCCAGCCATTGCCTAATTTTGCGTCCGTTGGCCTGGGCCTAGACCTTCGACACGACCCATAGTTCTCAGAGAACACTTCTTTCGGCTTTGTTGTAAAGATGTCGGCCCAAAGAGACAGGCCATTTGCTGTACAGCGCTTGACGCAACGAAAAAGCAACAACACGCAGAGAACAAGCCCAATGCAAAGTGGTGGAGCAGGACAATAGAGAACGAGATACAAAAAAGAAACAAAGCAAGTACAAAAACAACAAGAGGCAAGTGGTGCAACGGAAACTGCTGCCCCAGACAAGGTATCAGTCTCAGTGTGATGATACGGCCGCGACACGCGGCCGTCCTCCTGTGCGGCATCGATCTACGCGCCTTCTTCATCCGTGAAGCCCGAGTAGTCAACGGACACGGCCGGAGCCAAGGCCGGTGTTGAACAATGTTGCGGCGCCGGCCGCACTTGATGGCTTGGCGCGACCGCGTCGGCGTCGGCTGTATTGGCGCGACCGCGTCGGCGTCGGCCGTCCACCTCAGCATCCAAGTCCTTGTCTGTCAGGGAACCGTCTTTGTCCACGCCGTCGCTGCTCCCGTCGTTGGCGCTGTCGCGCCTGAGAGCGCTTGCCACCAGCGCGGCGGCCGCGTCAGCGGCCGCCTCGACAGATGTGGTTGGCGCCACTTGCGAGCAGACAGGAGTCGGCGGTGGTACTTGGTGGTTGTCGTCCCCCATGTCGTGGATCTCATCGTCACTCTCATCGTCGTAGGGAGATGCAGGAACCTTCTTGGAACGACGCGGCCGGCTTAACGATGGTGAAGACGGGGAGGCAGGCATAGACAAAGTCGAAGAGGAAGAGGAAGAAGTCACCTCAGCAAAGTGCACCGTCCTCGTCCGCTTGCTCCGACGGCCGCGACTAGGGGCAACACAGCGGCCGCGTCCGCGGCCACGAAAGTTAGAAGGAGCCCGACCGCGGCCTCCACCACTGTGTGTCGCTTGCAAGTCCTCCTCCTCCTCATCGCCATGTGGAGCACCTTGGGGCTCAGCACGTGCACGGCGGCTTCCGACGCTGCGGCTTGGACCACCTCGGCCACGACGCGCCGGCGCCTCGGACATCCTAAAGTGACCCCCGTCTTGTGGGCGGCGCTCGTCCTTGTCCTTGTCCTCAGCATGCTTCAGGCGGCGGCGCATCTCAAGCTCCCACCATCTGCGGCCGCACTCCGAGTTGACCGCCGTCGGCGTCGACAAAAACGCCAAAGCCGTGCGCTGCGCCGCCGAGTCGGCCAGCGACTCCAGGGCGGCCGTGTTGGCGGCCGCCTCGCGCATGAGATGGACCTCAGCTCTTGTGACGGCCTTGGCGGCCTTGCAACCTGTAGGCCGCGCTTGAAAAATACTCCGCTTGCCACGGGAGAAGGTGGAAGACAGCGGGGCGCTCCCGTCACCATCGTCGTTGCCGTCGGTGGCAAGGTCAGCGTCCTCTCCGTCGTCATTGTTGCCAACTGATAGTGGATCTGAATCTGCAACCTCGGCCCGTGAGGTGCCCGGCGTTGTAGGGATGTGGCGCGCCGCCGCGCCCGCCAGCGCCACGACCGTCGCCGCACCACCAAAGCGGTCAATCTCCTTGAGGATGCGCCAGTTGCTCAGTGGAGGGCACGGGAGCTTGTCCGACACAGACGGGTTGAGCCCATCATAAGGGTTCAGGCCATTGTACTTGGCCTTGGCCGCGCCAATGAGTTGCTCGGGCATTGCGTGACCCGTCATCTTGAGCCTCAGCACCGCCAAGTAGCACTCCTTGAAGCGATTGACGCCGGGGAAGATGCCGTATCTGAGCTCCTTCATGATGGCAGGTGTTGAGCGTGCGCGCCGGCGCTGAAATTGGTTCATGTCGCCTGGAAGACGGCGGCGGAAGCGGTCAGACACATCCTCGTCAAAGTTCTCCAGTGTCTGGTCCACACCCACGGCCGAGTTCAGCGTCGCCTCCTTGTAGACACAGGCGAGCACATTACGCTCGGCCTCGATCCAAGAAACGCCGCGCGTGCCGCGGCCGCAGCCGCTAGCATTTGCTCGGGGGTTGGCCTGCTGCTGTCGCTCTTCCAAGAGGCCGCGAGATGCTGCGGCCTCAGCACGGAGCCTGGTAACTTCGGCACGCAGCAGCTCCTCCTCAAACCGGGGTAACGTCCCCTCCAGTCGCCTAGGAACATGCCCGGCGAGCTCGGCGTTGACCCCCGCCGTTGCCCGCTCCTCTCGCTCCGGTCGGGTTGTCAATTCGGCCGCCGACCTTGATGAGGTGGGCCGTGCGGGTGGCGCCACAACCGACGCGATCTCGTCCGCCGGCGCTGGATCTGTAACAGTATCTATCGGACCATCATTGCAGGTGAAGTCGGCCATGTGCTGGCCGTCTGAGGCGACCATGTGTTGGCCGACAGACGTTGAAAAAGCAGAAGAAGATTGCAATCGCCTTTAGTCTCGAGGTTGAGTGTAGGCGTCAACACGGACGGCGCGGCCGCAGTCACAGCGGCCGCCGTGAAAAAGTCGGGAAAGGCCGCTACTTGTCCCGAGGCAGAGGCAGTCTGCCCAAGGCCTTGGGCTCCCACCAGAGCGGCGGCTGGGGCAGGTTGAGGTTGACCCAGTGCTCCTCGCGCCGGCCCTCGGCGTGAGGCAGCGCGAGACGGCGCTCGCAGCGCGGCGGCTCGGCTCGTGCGGCCTCCACCTCGGCCTCGCGATGCTGGGCCAGTCGACGCTGGTGGCCTTCCCAGTTGACGGTCTGCTCACGGCCCTTCTCGTCAGGGGCAATCCTGATGTCCGTCGGGGACGCCCAGGGGCAGGGGCACCACGGCGGGCACGTCACGTGCTCGCTGCCAACAGACGCAGCGCACCGACACACGAAGCACATGCGGTGATGCGCACGCCGCTCCTCCGTGCGGCTATAAAAGCCACGGTCCCCCTGCGGGATCCACTGCCACCCCCAGCCCGGCTGCGCCGCGGGCCGAACAGCCCAGGGGCACGGGCACCCGCTAGGGCACATGGCGACGTTGGAACTCACCCGCTGCGACCGCTGACAAAGGGTGCAGATGCTGCGCAACCCGCGCTGTAGCTGCGACTTGGAGATGGTGGGGGCTCGGGGCCCATATCGCACGCGGGGAGTGTACGCCGGGGAGTCGTCACGGGTGCCACTCCTCGGCCTCTGAGGCTCGGCCGCCGCGGGCTCAGTGTCAGCCGCCTCCGGCATCACCGCCGCAGCAGCAGGTCCCTCCGCAGGAGCTGGTGGCGAGCAACCATCGGCGCCGACAGTGTCGGAGCCGGCCGGCATCGGAGATGAAGGGTGAGGGCGCGACGCCTCAGCTGCGTCACCAGGGGCTTGCGCCGACGCCGGCGAGGCTACGCGTGGCGGCGTCGGGGGGGGCGTCGTACGAAAAAGAGGGGGGGGGGTAGCCATGTGGCCGGCCCGGGTTGAGTTCGGAAGGAACCGTAGGGCGTTGTTGGCTCCGCTGTTCCACAAAACCGCAGCCACAGCGACGGGTAGGTGGCTAGGTGGCTGCCGCTCTCAGTGTAGACGTGATGGGAGGCGAGGCCGGCGACGGCCCGGAAGTGACCCCTGTAAAAAAAAAACGGCCGTCGCTCGCAAGCGGCCGACGCAGAGGTGGTGGCAGCGCAGCGCCTCGGAGGGGGTATAGGAACGGGGGTACAGGAGCACGGGGAGGGCACGTTGCGGGTGTGTGGTGTGGTAGCGGTAGTGCCGGCCAAGGGCACGTGGGCGGGGCCGAGGGGACGTGGGCGTGATGCCGTCACTCCTGGGCCCGATCATCCACTGCACTGGTGGAAAGCCGCAGGGCGCTGACGGCCCCCTGCAAGCGGCAGGGTGCTGACGGCCCCCTGCAAGCGGCAGGGTGCTGACGGAGCCCTGCACGAGGCTTTCGACCCCTCGGCCAGAGCGCCACACAGAGGAGTTGGGCCCCAAATCGGTCCCCGCGCTGAGGGGGTGTGACTCAAACAGGGCCTAGCGGAGGGGGTGTGTGACTCAGAGGCCCGAAGCGAGGCGTGCAGGCCTGACGAGACTGGGCGAAATGAGGCTGGGAAATCTCTTTCGAGGCCCGGGAACAAGCGGCACGCCGTCGAGAGGCCTCTCAGAGGGTGCTGATCGATCTCGCGCGAGAGGATGCTCGCCTCGTGGGCCTCAAATTGGGTGTCCCGCAATCTGGATTGCATGATCTGCCCCAGCTTACACTGCAATCGTCTGAGCCCCTAACAGGAAGGATCGGGAAGCCCCGTCCGAAGGATTGGCTGTCGAGTTCGGGCCAGCCTGTCTAGGTGTGTGATCTTTCAACTGTCCACGAGCAGCGCCGAAGGCCACCCTGACAGAGATGCGTATTTGGCCCGAGAGAGAATGGTGAATCACGTGAATGCATATGATGTTGGCATTCCTTGCTGTGTTCGCAGCGCAGCTGTAGACAGCAAGCGGGTGCCACCGAGGTCATCTCACGTGGCCCGACAAAGCAGGGGCAGCCACACATCTAAAAGCGTCTCGTGCGGCAACAGTGCGGAGATATCTGTGTGCAGGCCGTAGCCTGCCGCCATGCGGGGCCTGGCCAATCCCATCGGGTCCACCGTGTAAGAATCAGTGTGGCACAGGAGCCTATGGCCACGCCAAGAGCCCACCAAGTGCCACCAAGAAAGGCCGTGGCCACTGCCACTCCTCACGCTTCTCTGAACGCAAGAGTCGAGATCGGACGCAATGGCGGCCAAAACGCTCAGCTGTCCACGCACCAGGTCTTCCGTGCTGCCAATAAGAACCACCGCTTCCATGCACGGGCCGCCAACGATACTGGGCCACCTGCTGCCACGCGGCCGGGCCACCTGCTGCCACACAAGTACGTGTCTCGATCGCGCATGATCTCGAGGCTGAGCATCCAGATCACGCGCAGCGCCCTCATGCGTAGGATCGTTAGTCGGCATTCTCATTGGACAGCTCTGCCCAATGACGGAAGGTGAGATCCAGGAAACGGAACGAGTGCGAAACGGTAGTTCTGACGCCTCCCGCTGTAAAGCCTGAAATATCTCAATGCGAAGATGCACAAGGCGGGAGAAACGGCCATGCGGGTGCCTCCCAAACCAAGTGTCTGACTCAGTCTCCGCCACATCTCTAGCACTAGTACCTCACCAAGGAGAAGCTGCCTCCCTGGGAGCGGAGCCGCTGAGCGTAGAGGACCTGCCGCCGAGCCACTGAGAAAAAAAGGACCTGGCGCTCTCGGACCAAGCGGAGTTCTAGCATGCTCCTCGCGATATTGAGAGCAAACGCACTGTGCCGACGCCCTCGTGACAGAGAGAAGCACAGAAAATCCGGAAGATGGCGGCCCCGTACGGTGCGGCCGCCACATTCTATTACACGACAACAAAGCCACGACTAGTGCACAGCACTACACTACGCTTTCAACTGACGGCAGCAGAATCACCGCGGCCGCCACGTACAGGCGGCCGAACCAACCTCCCGACGGCGGCCGCGTCGTACAGACGGCCGCGCCAAATTCCCCATTGCGGCCACGTCGTACAGGCAGTTCCGCGCTACCCTCCCGGCTGATCACCAAGTCCATAAACAGACCCTTCGCATCACCCAGAGTCCCTCTTTCGTCCAGATCTCCCTATGAATCCGCCCACTCAGGATCGTCGTGCTCAGCATACCCATACCCGAGAACCCCAGCCTTGCCAGCAGCGGACGCCAACGCCGTAGGCAAGCTCGAAGCCGGCTCGGCCTTGGCCTTGACCTGCTCGGCCTTGGCCTTGACCTGCGTGGCCAGCGGATTGGCCAAAATCACCTTGACAATGACGACGTCGTCTGCGTCGTCGTCTTCAACAGGGGCCTCCACGGCCTTGGCCTTCCCCTTCCCCTTCCTGGACCCTTGAGCGGAGGCCGGACTGGCCTTTCCCATTGGCATCCCCGCCACCCCCGCAGAGGCCGCAGCGGCGGCCTCGCCCTTGCCCGTCTCCGGCGCGCGGGCCGAGGCCGCGCCGGTCTTGAAAGGCCCCTTCTCCTGCACCACCGACTCGGAGGCGGCAGTCGAGCGGATTGCGCGGATGGCGGCCGACGCGGCAGCCATAGCCGCGTCGGCCACCGCCACCTCCTCCTTCCCCACGCCGGTGTAGCCTTCGCGGATGGCCGTGCAATTCACGTAGGCCATGCCATGTGGCCCCGCGTCATCAACCGCCTTCTGGTACTCGACGCACTTGCGCCTCTCGGCCCAGTACAACTTGATGGCCGCCCACCGACGCATCTTGGCCGCGAACAAGCGCTCGGCCAACAGGTAGGCGACGGCACGCTGCTCAAAAGTGGCGCCGCGTAGTGCCGCCCGCTGCTGCCTCGTGGTCCACTGCAGGCCCGGAGTCTCAACGGCCGCGATAGCACGCTTGAAGTCCCCGGCCAGGAACTTGTAGGTGGCCGTGAGCTGCTCCGCATGGGGAGTGGGGGAGGCCGACAAGGGCCCCAAAACCTTGGCCGCCTGAACGGCCACATCTCTACCAGAGCCGACCTTGCGTAAATCTTCAACGTTCATCGCGGCAGCATTGGTGTGCACCTGGCCCGTGGTCTCTCGGCGCTTCGCCACCTTGATGGCCTTTCCAGCTGTGGCCGGATGCTCTACGGCCTTGCGCTTGCAGCGGCAGGAACCGGCCTCGTCAGAGGCTGCGCCTCCCGCGTTGGCCATCTTGTCCTTTATCGGGTTATCCACCGCGCCCGTCTCGGCGTTGCGGGTGCTACCGGCCTTGTCAAAGGCCGCTGACGACTCAAAGTCCTTGTGGATGATAGTCATGATCTTCTTGGCCGCGTTCTGGCCACTCTTGGTCGCCTCGGCCATGTCGCGCTCGTACATGTCGAGCGAGCGCTGCGCGCGGAACGGCACGGCTGCGCAGGAGCCAGAGGGAGTCCGACCCCAACCGCTTGGCCTAGAGAGTGGCCAACCTCGCGATGAAGATCGCTGAAGCGATGGCCTGCGCGCAAAAGGGAGCAGCGCAGTTGACAGTCGTGATGGCCTTGTGGAACGAGGCCTCGTGCATACACGATGGCAGATGCACGGAGAGGTGCGAGTGGAAAAGAGGTGTGTGCGTGCGTGTTGGAGGTGAGCGAGAGGTGAGCGGATGGGTGGTGTGGGGGGGCGAGCGAGGCGTGGGGTGGTAGGTATGGCACAGTGGTGAGCGCCGTTGTGGAAAACTGGTGAGCGCGCCGTTCGGAAGGCATGGGAAACGGTCCGCTCCGCTGGCTAACCCGTTTTTGAGCGCCCCCTCTGTGGCCTGTGGCCTCCCTACCCCAAAAGCACCGTGGGCCTTCGACAGGTTCCGTGCAGGATGCCCAAGTACAGCGGCTGCGCGGACGGGCCACTAGGCTCCAAAGTCATTATGGCTGTCAGCTTTCTACGATGCTCGGAAGTTTGTTGTGATTGCGTTTTCTTCTCCGCACCCCTGCACGCTCCAACGACACCCGAAAGGAAGTCGAGCTGCCTGTTCCCCGCCCCCCTGCCGGCCCCCTAGAGGACAGCGCCTGCGCGAATGGACCCCTCGAGAACACTGCTTGCGCCAATGCGATACGAGGCTCCACAGCCACGGCTGCCGCCAGGCTGCAACGATTCTTGTTCTGGATTGTTCTATGCCTGCAAACGTGACTATAAATGGAGGGCCATCTCGGACGCACGTGCAATGCTATCAGTGCTCAGATTCCGGGCATCGTGAGGTGCTGTCTGGATGTGTCAACAACCACTGTGGGGCTGCGAAGAGGAGCTCTTCGACTGTTTTTCTGCGGCTCGCGCCTTGCTGGCTGGGCCTGCCAACAAAAAAGCTGCGCCACATCAGACTGGAGGGAGCAAAACAAGGACCCACCGACAGAGCTCCTACGGCTCGTACGTTGCGGCGTAGGCGGAATGGGAACGTATCAGGGCCAGCTGTCGCCCGAGGGCCCTCAAGTGTGACAGGCGGCGGATATCGCCGCGTCTCGTGCGCTTCTGTCAGCGTCTCTCGGCAACGTAGCTCGGCCGACCGCAGCCTGCTGATGCCGGAAAAGGGTGTGGAAACGAGATCTTCACGACTCGTGCTCAGTTTGTGGATCTGTGAAGCAGCATCGCCAGGTCACCGGTCTTTTGGAAGTGTCGTCGTGAGTTTCTTACACAATCTGGCGACCTCAGATTGCGTCTGATGCCTGTGGGACACGTGGGGACCTGAAACGACGTCTCAAATGGCGGGACGATCGCTTCATAGCAGGCGATTTCTGGGCAAGTGGCCCTCTGCTCGGAGACGCTCGCCTCGAATTCAAAGCTGATCGCCTGCATATTCCATGACAATCGCGCTACTCACACCTGGCACCTCGAGCGTCCCACAGAAGGCATCTGAGCCTGCCCCTTGTGGAACCACAGAGCCAACAGTGAGGGTTCGGATTTCCACAAATGTTCATCTTGATTTGAAGACGTAGCCCCCTGTTATTCAACAAATACACCTCACCTGCTCACCTGTGTTGACATCAGGGTCGGATGAGGCTCGACACCCAATCATTTCTCTGCACGTTTGAGTACGTGGCGCTGTTAAATCTGATGGGATGTGGACTCGATACGGATTGTTGGGTGTGCACATAGGAAGCTCTTTGTACCGCGGCGGTCACGTCCATCGTGCCCGTCGCGTCTCACCCGCAGGGTCAGTGTCGAGTGTAGTCCAACGCAAAAGCTTGATCTCTTCTCTCCGCGTCCGAGACTAGCCCTCTGACGCTCTATACTTATACCCCTCCAGACGGTGCTCGCCCCTCCCTCGGCACTCGCCCGCATTCGGGCCTTCCAGCCTGCATGCGCCGCGGCCTTTTCCCGCGGCCGTCGGGCAGGCTGCCCGCCGCCGCTCCTCCCTGCGCCTCGGCTCCCTCCAGCCGACTGCTCGGGCCCCGGCGGCCCTGCACTCGTTCCGCTCGCCTCTCCCTGCCCACTCAGTCGGCCGCCTCAGGCGCACCCTCCTGGGTGGGACGCACCCGCCGTGCAAACCGCCGCCCGGCCGTCGGGCCAGGCGGCTGTGCGCGGCAAGGGGTGCGGCAGGCTGTGGGGAGCACGGGCAATGCCGCCCGCAACTCCCCACCGCCGCCTAAGTGCCGAGGCCGCGGGGGTAGCACAGTGTAGTTGCCCCCCGCGTCCCAACAGCAACGGCCCACGGCCGTCTCTCCGCGGGCGACACGCCAAGAAGCGACCAGCGCGAGCGGCGAAGCGTCCGGGCTGCTCGTGCGACACCGTCCGGCAGTACCAGGGTGTGCCACCACCTGCTGGAAGGTGTGGGACGGGGCGACGGACGTGCCAGAAGTTCAGCTCTTGCCAAATCTCGTTTCTCACGGCGACACACCTCAGCTCTAGCCGAGGCTGCTCGCTGACCACCCGCGCCGGTCGTCCCGGTCACGAGTGGTCGTTGCGGAGAGAGCAAGGAACGGCCATCGGCGGCCCTTGGCCGCAGGACAGCCCGAGGGGACCTCTATTTGGCTCGTTGCGTGGAACGAGTTGGCTGGCTGCCGCACGACGCCACTCGTGCAGTCGTGAGAGCAAGCCCTGCAACGTCGGCCCCAAGTCATATTTGCGAAACGTGGCGCAACGTGGCGCAAACGTATCTCATTATTGAAGAAATCGGGCCGGAACGCTGCCGCATCAACGTCGCCGACCCCATTTACTTTTCGTTTCAACGAAATCAAGTGTCGTCAGTACAACGCATATGTTGCTTTCAGAAATGGGGCCTGAGTCGGACCGACCCCATTCTCGACCGGAAATGGGGTCGGTCCAGAGCCGACCCCATTCTGCTAAGCTCTCTCATTGGTCGAACGAAACGAAACGGTATAGTAGATGGGACGCTCAAGCGAGCAACGTGTAGCCCTACGATGAGCCTCAGATTTAACAATTTTCAGAAACGAGAAATCGCCGATGTGGACCACTTATCTTGAGAGCGGACCCATGGCGCTTGCAAGGTATTTTGGATGAGGCGCGCACAGAGGGAAACGCTTTGGATATTTTATTCATCTGCATGGCTCCCACGCATCCCTCACACGGCATTCTGAGAGGGGGGGGGCTGTCGAGCGATGTCTGCCGCGCCTGTGGTGGGCCCCCCGAGGCCCACAATAGAGGTACCCAGCCCAGCGGGGCGGATCTTGGGGGTGGGTGCCGGCGTGCTGGTCGCGAGTCCGACCGCCAGAAATCCGAACACGCTGGGCTACTCAACGTGGCCGAACGTGCCTGACGGGCGTCAGCCCTGGCCGAGCCAGTTCCCTCGATCGGCAACCCACAGGACACGCCGGAGAAACATATTGTATATAAAGTCATATCTACGTCAATCGAGCCAATCTCGAATGAAGCGAAGTGCCACATGTCAAGGCTGCAGCCAATCAGGTGGCCAGAAAGAGGTCTCGGCCGTTGGCTCGGAGCCAACGCCGAGGCAATGGGTCGTTTGGCAAGGACCCCTCTTTGGCTCGGCGTTGGCTCCGAGCCAACGGGCCGGCGGCCGATACGGGAGCAAGTACATTTGCGTTCTCAGCCCAATTTGAGCCGTTTTGCTCGTCCGACATTGCTGATCTCTCTGTCGATCCACCGAACAAGCCAAACTTGACACGTTTCGCCAACGTGGCGCGAATATCCGTTGGCTCGGCGTTGTTGGGAATGCCCAGACGCGGCTCGGCCAGTGGTCTCGGCGGCTCGGGACGACGATAGTGGCACTCTTTTTGCGTGTTCGGCCACAGCGCGCCCAGCGCGGGCGCCAGTGGCGTCAGTTGTGAGGCGCTCTTCTGTGCGTGAGGGCTTTGGAGTGGCTCGCGCGGTGCTCGCTCGCACGGTGGAGTGCTCGGCGCTCACCGCGCGCTCGACAGCCCTCTTCTTGCCGAGGTCGACAAGCGAGCGGCGAAGCCGGCGGCCCGCTCGGTTCGCGCGTAGCCGCTTGCCGACACTGTGACTTCTGCACGTGGGCTGCCACCTGCCAACCTACGCTGGTGGTGGAGGCAACGGGCGTCAACGGAATGGATGGCGGTTCCCCCACCCCCCCCCACAGCACCGATGTGGTGCCTGGAGTCGGTGCTGGCCGTGACCGCATGTATGGTGCCCCCCCCCCTCCCTCCCCTTGTGCTGCCGCCACGCCCGGGGTAAGAGCATTGTTAACAATGAGATGCTATCCCCATATTCAAGCCACGTTGCACAACGTGTCCCATTAAGCACCTGAAGTCCGATGTAACACCACTTTTTAGACGAAGAAGCCCTTTTTTTGT
>Ga0114957_1003820_pt1 | contig 13340 bp, 4 predicted proteins | sample BantaG_FD_87175 | JGI IMG/M metagenome (GOLD analysis project Ga0114957, IMG submission 87175) | Marine algal microbial communities from Bantry Bay, Ireland - BantryBay_4 metaG | ecosystem: Host-associated > Algae > Red algae > Unclassified | place: Bantry Bay, Ireland | collected 2014-11-21 | reverse complement strand
TCACGGCTCAAGCGACGGGTCGAGACTATCGAGCAAGAGGGCTACTTGCAGAACTGCTGGATCGGGCAGTATCGGCCACGAGGAACCGCACGCGGAGACAACGTCTATTTTCAGTTGCGGAGCAAAGAGCCGCTGCCGCATGGCAAGCGCTCCAAGCACCTGACGCCGGACGAACTTGACCACTATCAGCAGCTTGTCCGCAACGGCAGGGAGTTACGCAAGCTGCGCAAAGAAATCGCCTATCTCGAAAAGCTGACCCGTTCCCCACGGGCTACCATCTGCGCCTCGGCCAGCGATGAGTGGTACACCCCGCCTGAATATATCGAACTGGCACGGCAGGTCATGGGCGGCATCGACTGCGACCCAGCCAGCAACGAAGTCGCGCAAAAATGGGTTCAGGCAGAAACGTGGTACGGCATCAAAGAGAATGGCCTAACCCAGCCTTGGCACGGTCGAGTCTGGCTCAACCCACCCTACGGAACCGGCATCCAGCAATGGACGGGGAAAGCCATTACTGCCTATGATCAAAGCGAAATCAGCCAAGCGATGCTGCTGGTCCGGCCTGCGCCGGGGTCTGCATGGTTTCAGGAATTGGCGGGGAAGTTTGCGTCCTGCGTCACCAACAAGCGCATCAAGTTTATCGATGCACAGGGCCAGCAGCAAGCCAGCCCCGTGCATGGGAATGTATTTTTCTATATGGGGGAGGATGTGGAGCGGTTTCGGGTGGTGTTTTCAGGGATTGGGGTGGTGGCGAGGCCGATTTGAATAGCATTAACGAAATAAAAATGAATCTATTATCCATTTCTAAGGGAGGCTGTGAAATTCTAAAATATTGGCGTTCAAGACCCCAATCTTATTTTAATAGAAATTACGGCACGGTTTAGAATATCCCAAAGCGGGGTTAACATTTAGGCTGAATTGAGACAATTGAAAAGTAGCAGTTATCCATCATATTCACTATACTTCCAATTCTCAGAGTCCATCCAAAAGCTAATCTACACCACCACTGAGATTGAAGGGCTGCAGTGCCACACCCCAAAATACACTAAAACTTAGAAGGGCATTTACCTCCGTAAGCGCCCTCCTAAAATTCGTATATTACACCATGTAAAGCATCAATGTAAAAGTGGAGCAAGACGCCAATCTAAAACTGGACAAGCATCATGTCACAACTTGTTACAGCATTCCACGACAGGATCACTTGAGTGGGATAAAAACTAACCTGACACAATTCAGTGAACGCTCTCAATCAAAATGAATTCGGTCCAAGGCCACCCACCTGAATCGTTCTCAAAATACAAATACAAGCCTTCTTCTATCCTCTTGACTTCTACTTCATCTCCTAATTTTACGCCAAACATTTCTATGTTTTGGTATAGGCCTTTTGTTCTCGTACTTGGCTCAAAACGAACTATATCTCCGACATTAAATGGGCATTTTTGTATAGTTTCCATAGTAGACCTCAGTTAGAACATTGTTGGCAAGGCAACGGAAACGGGCCAGAAATACTACCTGGCGGTGTTCCTTCAGGGAAAATATATTCTATGCCCCCACCAGAGCGTGGTGGATTTACAGTTGATTGGACAACAGACGGTCCAATTACTGGAGTCGAATCAGTGACCCTCACAACATAATATGAATCTGGCGGAAGCCTATGAGGCAGAGCAAGCTTGTCTTGGGCAGTATCTCCGCTCATTATCGGACCCTTTGTTGCATATGAGTTAGGATTGAGTCCGCCTACGAAGTTGGAAGCCTGCTCTGCGTAACCGTAATGAAAATATGTACTATAGTTTCCATTATCACACAAATCATAAACGGCTGCACCACCAAGAACAACAGCCCATGCAATCCATTTTGGCAAAAACGCATCTGAAGGTTCAGGCGTGGATACATCTACTCCAAACCCACCTAATACACTGGCCGAAACAGCCTGTTGCCCAGTAATATCTATAAAGTTAATAGGATCAGTAGTATATAGATATAAATTAAGTGTGCCTCCTTTGAATCTAAGTGGATCTTTAGCTGTCCATCGACCCGCCTCTGTATCATAATCTCTTGCTCCAAACCGCACCAGCCCCGTGTCCACATCATACAACCCTCCAGCAAATCCAAATGGTTGGAAACCTGGATTGGTGTCTTTGATAACATTGCCCCAAGCGTCGTATGCTATCTCCTGCACAACTTCACCAGTCTGCGCATTGACGACCAGCCGCACACTACCCAGATGATCAGTAATCAGACGATAGCGAATGGCTGGGCCGTCTTCTGCACTTGCTGCAATATAATCCGGCACGTGAGGATGACTTCCGTAGATATATATGTGGTCAATTTCACCCTCTGCATCAAGCTTGGCGACGGGATTTAGCTGGTCCTTATAGAGAAGCCCATATTGCAACCCTCCATTAATTCTTTTACCGATACGTCGATTCTGACCATCAACCAGATAGGTGATGGTGGTTCCGTCTGGCAGGTCCACACCCATCAGATTGCCCATCACATCGTAATCGTAGGTGGTTGTCTGGTTTCCCGCGGTTTTTGTTAACAGTTCGCCATTAGCAGTATAGGTGTAGCTAGCGTTGCCATATGTAAGCACTCTATCCTGTACATCGTAGGTGCCGGTTGCGCCATTGGGTCCGGTTAGGCGGTTGCCGTTGACATCATAGGTATATGAGGCAGTTTCAGAACCGTTCTCGGCCACGCTTTGCAGACGGCCCGCTTCATCATAGCCGTAACCAAGCGTTTTGGTTACGCCCTGCGCGGTTTCGGTGATGGTTGTGATGCGGCCTAAGTCGTCATAAAGATAGGATGTCTGGTAGAGAGAATTTGCCTCATCATATGTCGCCTCATAGCTGCTCATCTCTCCAAAAGCATTATATTCTCTGTCATCACTGATATCGTCGAGAGATGTGGTGGCGAGGAGTCCAGAACTTTCGCCGTAGGTCAGCTTTATCTGCCCAGCTTTGGTGAATGCATCATCGTCATCATGTTGGTAGTAGATGGAACGATTGCCGCTTTGACCAGCACTGATATTGTAACTTCCAAGCACGCCATCTGGCCGCAGGTCAATGCCAATATAGCCCTCTATCGCCCCTTCCCATCGTATGCTATCGACCCGATCTCCATCATACCTGTAGCGAAGAACCACATCGTCGGGTGAAGATATTCGGTTTAGTGTTCCAGAAGTTGAACCGTACTCAAAACTAATGATTCCACGCGGTTGCGTCTGTGTGATTAGCCGACCACCGCTATCATAATCATAGGCAATCTGCTTGCCATCCGGTCGAACAACACTGGTAAGTTGCTGTGCTTTATTATAGCTATAGGTTGTGCGGTTATCACCAGAGCCGTTAACAGCAGGAGGAACATATGCCGTTACTTGTCCCAATCCGTCGTACTCAAAAAGATGGGCCGGTCGTCCAGGTGGGGTAACGCTTGTCAGATTCCCCTCGCTGTCATAAGTATAAGAAACCGTTTGGCTTCCTGGCAATGTTTCACTGCTCAATCGTCCCAGTGGATCATAGGCAAACCCAAATGTTCTGCCCAATGGATCAGTCACGTTCTGCACGTACCCTTCAGGCGTATAGGCCATTTTGGTGATGCGAGCGTCTGCATCTGCCCCAATGGCGATCTGGGTTGGATTCCCATCGGCGCTATAAATGAAACTACTTTCCGTACCCAACGGGTCTACTATCGTCTGCGGCAGACCACGCTCATCATAGGTAAGGCTCACATCACGTCCCAAGGGTGTCACAGCCTGAGTTAAGTTGCCGTTTGTGTCATACTTGTATGTTGCTACGTTACCACCCCAGTCGGTAACGCTGGTCACTGCACCGCTGTAGGTATCGTATGAATATTGATTATCAATGACGTTAACGCTTGAATTATTATATTCAATGACGTTCCCTTCGGCGTCATACTGATAGCGGATATCACCACGGCTAGGCAGCGTAATTCGGGTTGGATTGCCGTCGTCATCTCTTTGGGTGGTTGTAACCAGATCGTTCGGATCAGTGATCTGCACTGGTCTGGCTAGCGCACCTAACTGATAAGTGGTTTCCCGTCCCTCACCATCCGTGATGCCACTGTTGACGTCGGCAGCTAATTTTAGTGTAGTCGGGTTGCTCGTTGTTCCAGTGCCAGCAGACGGTAGGCCGCTAGAGAGAGAATACTCTAGCTCACGTGTCACACCCTCCGGCAGGGATGCCCTATTAATGCGACCCTGATCGTCAAATACACGTTGTACAAGTTGGCTCCGGCGGTCCGTTTCCATGATCATCAGGTGGCGATCATCATAACCAAAAGACTCGGTGGTATTGTCCGGCAGCGTGACCTGTATCAGGTTGCCCGTATTATCGTGGGTAAAGCTCGTACTACGCCCTGTGGGATCAGTAACGCTTTTTAGATGTTTTCCCGAATAGGATAATGTGGTTGTCTTATTGACTGGATCAGTGATATCCGTTAATCGCCTATCAGTGTCGTAGGTAAAGGTGGTGGTGTTGCCATTGCGATCAACCACCGCAGTCTGCATACCATCGGCGTTAAAGCGATATTCCAAGCCACTCTTCATGTAGCGGGTAAAGGAACCATCGGCAACCTTAATGATGCGCGTAAAGTCTCCGTCCGGCCCATCGTAATGGATCTCTGGCGAGGGTTGCATATTCTCTAAACAGAAATTCAGGGTGTTGAGAAAAAGTGCCTGATGTTGTGTAAAAAAGCCACCGTTGTCAAAGACAAAGGTGTTAGTAAAGATCACCACACCACCCGATCCAGGTGAAATAGCATTGGGTTCAATTACAGCTAGAGCCGACCCTATTGGGCTATCAGCCAGTGATGTTGCATACGGCCCCAATTCACTTATGCCGCCGATAATGCCGACGCCCCACTCCATCATGGTTACTTCACCGAACGGTCCACTTGTAACAGAGCTTGCCGATGGATCTGTGATTGCCAGACCGCCACTCGGACTGGTATACCCTTGGACAGTCATGCCAAAAGGAGCGACAAAGCTCTGATTAACAACCGGAAGATCATCATCACCAAGATTGTCACTAACCATCAATATCGTACACCCACCGCGCTTTACGAACGCCAATAGCGCATCCTGCTCCGTATCCGTTAGTGGCGTGATAACGTTGTCTCCCAGAAATTCATCGTCTCTCTGTACAGATGCAAAAAGGATGTCAGAATGGCGAAGATGTTTGGCAGATATGGTACTCACACCTATCTGAGAGATTGTCTTATCCACAAAATTCTCTTCAATCGCGTTGCGTGCATCAATCAGATCACTACCGCTAACCAATGAAGAGTTTATAGTTCTTCCCGCGTCCAGACTTGCCAAGCCAATATCAAATGAGTCAAAAACAAGTGCGGAACCATCGCCATTGGTAAGAAGAAGACTGCCATCCTGTTGCGGATAGATACGCTGTAGACCAGATATATCCCACCCCGCACCAAAGGGGCTATCTTGTCCATTTACGATGATTTTACGTTCGTTGAACTCTGCTGCGGATATTGACGATTCATAATACTGGTTGACGCGCATGATGTAGGGCCAAACCGCTGTTTCAAGTTCGGATCCATCAATAGTTGTTGCGGCTCGGAACCGCGCACCTGCAGTTCCGATATCTTCAACGTCGAGATAGGTTTCCTCCACTGTGGCCTTTATTCCTCCAAAGTCCTTCAAGCTATAGGAAAGCTGATTTGGAATAGGGCCTCTATTTTGAGCAACATCCGCATTAATAGAGAAGATCGGTTGTGGATAAGCCCGTTTAGAGTTATAAACAAAAGACAACCCTCGTGTTTGGCCTAAAGAAATATACGATGGAAGATCGATTGAGGTACTCAGGCATCCATCAGCCGTAGAAACCCTGGAGGAGAATGAGCAATCAGGGGGGTCTTGATTATCATTAGAATTATCAGGAGACGGGCCAGGCTCCGGCTGTGGTGGAGAGGGGAAGTGCCACGAAGATTCCTGAATACCCCCCTCAATCGTTTCAATAATACTTCCATCACTGCTTACTTGGCCCTTTCCAGCAACAAAGAACTGGGAAGTTTCATGATCCATCGACCAGATATCCACAACTGAACGTGGGGCGAGGTTGTCAAAATTGGGAAATGTAATCGGTGCTGTCGTACTAAACGTCAACCCCATCGGCTGGATCGTCAGTACCATGCCAGGATCGAGCGTATCGGGTAGTGACCCAGGCGTAAAATCATCCGGCACTTCGGATACAGAGATCGGGCCAGCGTAGAGATTGTCGCTATCGTCCATGACCGAATTGGCTGGAATTTCAATAGTCGTGTTGATATTCGGATTAGTGACGATTGTTTCCTGATTAGGATTCACCATCGTTTGGCCCGCTATATCAATCGCCATGATGTAGATGGGCCGCTCAATGTCCTTGACGACATTGGCAATCAACATCTGCTGACTGCGATAGGCCCCATAGGTACCTGCTGGATTAGCTGTTGCCCCATTGAACTCAAAATAGTGTTCGCCTGCATCCAGGCCAGATATTTCAAAATATCCATCAGTATCTGTTGTTACGCTCTGACCGCTCTCGATATGGCGCACGGTGGCACCAAGCAGCGGGGTCGTGATTCCGTCTTCTGCATCGTTTGCATCCAAAATGCGGCCACTTAATCCAGTAGCACCATTCGCATTCAGCTGGGGTACAGTGATGGTTACAGTTTCAGATTGTTCTTGCTGTCCCTTGCGTGCCGTGAAGGTTAGCGTAAAGCTGCCTATTTGCTCTGGAGATGGGTTAAATAAAAATTCACCTGTTTTGGCATTCAGCGTAGCATTTTTCGGCAACGGGAGCGGTGAGACATCAAAAGTGACATCGGCTACATTTTCGGAGGCTAGATCGATGCGGAGCGTATTGCCTAGTGGGGCTTGTTGATCGCCGATGGGCTTTAATAAAGCCTGCGTCGGTATGTCTGTAGGTGGCGGGTCGGTTGGCTCCGTTGTTGGTTCTTTGGTTGGAGGAACATCAGTAGGAGCTGGATCTGATGGCTCCACAGTAGATTGCGGAGTTGGCTCTTTGGTAGGCGCTATGGGTGTCACTGTTGGAGGCTGGATGGGCGGAGAAAAATTATCGTTATCTCCTGCCATGAACGGTATAAATATCTGGGCCTGCTCACTGTTCTCCTGTCCATTAACAGGAAGAGGAATTGTGGGAGTTGATTTTACTGTCGGGATCAGGGTTATCGTTGGTACTAGAGTTGCGGTTACAGGTTCACTAGTAGCAGTTGGTGCTACAGTGGGCGGCATCATTGTATTTATAGGGATAGCCGTATTTGTCGGTGGAACGGGTGTAAGTGTATCAGTCGCAGAGGGAATAGATGTCGCCGTAGGCATAACTGTTGGAATTTGAGCCACTGTAGATGTCGGCGGCACAGGCGTACTTGTTGGCACAACTGTATTCGTAGGCGGCACGGGCATTGCTGTATCCGTCGGCTGAGGTGTGAATGTCAACATCGCTGCTGGGGTATTCGTATTTGTAGGGATGGGAGTATCTGTTGGTGGAACTTGTGTGAGTGTGTCAGTCGCAGAGGGAATCGATGTCGCCGTAGGTACAACTGTAGGTGTTTGAGCCACCGTAGATGTCGGCGGTATAGGCGTACTTGTTGGCGCAACTGTATTGGTAGGTGGTACAGGCGTTGCTGTGTCCGTCGGCTGAGGTGTAAACGTCGGTGCAGGGGTATTTGTATTTGCAGGGACGGGAGTATTTGTGTCGATAGGTGTGGGTGCTACTGGCTCCTCCCACGAGATTCGAACATAACCATGCCCACCATCAGAGTTAGGAGCGCCGCCATACCCATTGGTTTCAGTGATAATTGGCCCTCCAGGAATGCGATCCTCGCCAGCGATTGTGACATCTCCAAAACTGGACCCGCCACCACCGCCTCCGCCGCTTCCCACTAGAGTAATCGAGAGCTGACCACCGCTACCACCACCACCACCGCCATAGTAGCCGCCACCGCCATCTCCACCGCCACTACTACATCCATCTTCGATATATCCACCTGAACCACCTACTCCAAAACCACCAGAGCTTCCAGGCATACCATCTACACTCTCATCTTCGAAATCTCCAAAACCTCCTTCACCCCCTTCACCTCCTGTTGTTTGAGTGCCTCCTTGACCGCCCTGTCCCGCAAAGACGGTAAACTCGCTAATGCCATTCTGCCCCATAAGACCGACCTCGCCACCGCCAGCCCCACCATTTCCGCCGATATTGCTGCCAAAGTCATGCAGGCCGACAGCAACAGTACCTGCACCACCGCCACCGCCAGCCATGAGTAAAAATATTGAATCCTTTTGAACGTGTGAAGCTTCTCCACCGCCTGCTCCTCTAGCGTCGCATGTTGTAGATGTAGCGATACCTCCACCAGTACCAACATAAATTTCTACGATATCGCTTGGATTTACAGATATCTGTGACTGAGCGTAACCACCACCGCCTCCTTGAGCACTCTGCACAGCACCACCACCGCCAGCACCCCATGCCTGAACAGATAGCGACGTTACGCCTTCAGGTATCGTGAATGCATACGAACCAGGAGTGTCGTAGATGATTTCATTTGAGCCTTCGTCCGCCTGATTTACAAGAGCATAAAATGGCGCGGCAGTTGTCGATTTGAGACTAAAACCAATGGAAAAAAGGAAAGACAGAACAACAGCAACTCGTAGAAGGTGGGGAACGCGAAGTTGGGTAGACATGTTGGGCCAGGGCATCCTTTCGATGAGAACTGCTTGAAATTTTTGGGTTAGAATTTGTTTACCTGAACAAATTAAGAATAGCGGAAATAGATACGTGTCTTGTGGGCGTCCCCGAGCACATGAGATGTCAAATTCTACTTGATAGAATTTTAGATAATTAAATCATACGCGTCGCGCAGTTGGTGCGTGGATATTGTGCAGAAGACATAATCCAGATCTTCAGAAACTGTTCAGAACAGGCGTGCATATTCATCATATTGTAATAATCATCGATTAATATGTTGACTATTATGTCCAGCACTTCTTCTCCACACTGTGATCCACATTTTAGATGGATAGATTACGTTGAAATAAGCAATCTACCCGAGAATGATATATCTAATGAACTTGCGCAATACTCAGAAGATGTCATTGTTGCTATGCTTGATCAATTCGCTGCCACCGCAGAGGGGCAGGCGGTAATCAAGGGTCAATATGAGCTGCACGGAAAAAAGCTAGAGGTCAGTGCAAGCTGGGATGATCGATATAGTTACTTGCCCGACGTATACTCACGGTATGATATTAATGAGCATAGAGTTTTACTCAATTTTGAACAGGCTCGACATTTTGCACATGGAAACAGTGGAGAACATGTGTCTTCTGGACAGGCATTTGCTGTACATCCAGAATTACGTGAAAGAATCAGTTTTCAAGATCTCTTCTTTCACGAGCTATTGCACGCTGCCGATCCAGATTTGGTAAAAACTAATGATGTCTATCTCGTATACAAAAACTGGAGAGCGGTATACAATTCACCCTTAGACATTGATCCAGGCGAAGCCTATTTGGAGAATTTATTTGACACTATTGGACTAGACGTTTCTGACATGGAACTTCCGAAAAATGCGTATCATTTGGCAGAATACAACTTTGATATTCTCTATCGAATGCAGGAGCATGTCATTCAGAATATTGAAGAACCAACCGTTGATATAACTGATCTGTTTAAGGCTAAATATTATGCGGAAAGTCCCAGAGTACATTATCTTGAAAATATTGGCTATGCACCGGTTTCCCACGATCAACCTGATTATTTTCATGCATCGTTCGGCACCGATGCCCAAGCCTTAGCCTGCATGGAACTGGAACCTGTTAACATCTCGCGAACTCTGGAACCAGCTCCTGATAGCAAAGCATCACATCCAGAACTGTACAATGTAATCACAGAAACTCTACCTGTAAAAAATCGTTCGCCTGCACCATCAGAGGAGAATGGCCACCTTGATGCAAAACTAGTAAGGGATTTTGAAAACATAGAGATTGATACAAGCACACTGCGACTAATTCGATCCTGTGAGATACAGATATCACAGGACGAATTATCTGCCGGGTCAAACGTAACCCCAACAGCAATATACAATGCTCAGCCCTCTTGCTCCCAAGACCGCGATATTCCTCGCTAATCTTTGGAACGGAGGGTTAAATCGGACGTTACAGTCAGTCTTATAGCGTATCGTAAGTCTCTGCCGTTTCTGCTTGTTATCGAGTGCCTGCTGCAGCTCTTTCGTATGAGCTAAGTTGTCCATCACAATTTTCATCCCAAGATTGGCAATTCTGGTCTTGGCCACCCTGCGTGTAATCTGGCTGTGAAGGAGAATATTCCTGTGGGAAACGAGTACAGGGCGCACGCGAAAACACTGAAAGCAAGCCATTTACTGACAGGTGAAGTGAGTTCGCACGGTCACAAGCATGTCGTGTAAACCATGAATCTCTACGATCCGAGTCAAGAAACTGCAAATAAGCATCATAAGCATCTTGTCGCTGGTTTAGTTCATCATATGCACGGGCAATACCAAAAGATACACTACGATTGTCTGGTTCTAATCTTATGGATTTTTTGAAGTTATTAAGTGCTGCACGATATTGCCCTTTTTCTTCGTATGAAAAACCAAGATATTGATACGAATAAGCAGTCTCATAGCCCATAGTAATGGACTTCTCATAATTTGTAATAGCTTTATCAAAGTCTCCCATTTCAAAGAATGCCGCTCCACGAGTGGCATAATAGTGACTGCGGTTTGGACTTATGGCAATTGCCTTATTAATATATTTAAGTGCAGCCTCATTTTTCTCGTAAGCATTATCAGGTGAAGTAAAAAATATTTCATTTAGTAAACTTATGCTCTTCTCATAATATGCATAGGAACTAAATGGATTTAATTGGATTGCCCGAGTGATGTCACCTGATGCTGCTATCCAGTTTTGCTGATCTGCGTAAAAAGAACCCCGATAGGCGTGCAGATTACTGTTATTCTGGTCTAAGTCGATTGCTCGATCATAGTTTGCAAGTGCCGCTTCAATATTTCCTTGTCCATTATAAATATATCCCTTAGTGTAGTATGCAAACGCGTAGCTTCGATCTGACTCTATTGCGCTTTCTATATACTGAAGAGCCGCTTCGGTATTACCATCGCCATTAGCCAAGAACGCTAATCCTCTGTAAGCAGGCGCATAATCTGAATCTATCTCAAGAGCTTTTTCAAAGTCCCTAAGCGCGCCTGCCTCATCGTCGTCTAGGCGCAGTGCGTTGCCACGACCTACTAATGCTTCTACCGAACTTGGATCAAATCTGAGCGCTTGATTGAATAAAGCCAATGCATCTTCATTGTGATTACTCCGGTAATACTCATCGCCGAGTTCTAATAGGGTAGAAAGCGATAGGTCAGTAATATCGAGACCAGAAATCAACAAGCGTGCATCTAAGCTCTGAAGATTCCAGTAGGTTAGATTGTCGAAGGCCACGCTTACATTAGGCTCTTCAAATGATGAGATTGTTAAGGCAATATCACCAAATTCGAGGCTATCGTCCTCAAAAGAGGAAAGCACTTCACCATTCACGGTCAGAATAAACTCAGAGTCAATAGCCATGACGCCCAATCGGTTAGTCTTATCAAGCCCTCTTTTGATTACTGGTGATTCGGTCCATGGAATTATGTTGTACCACTCATCATTCATCATCTTGTCAACGGAGTATGTTCCAATTCCAGATACACGATATCGATAAAAATTACTTGGGTCAATATATCGAAAAAAGAGGCCATAAGCTTGCCCAGGTGTTTCGCCTTTTAGGTTAGCATCAAACTCGGCTAGAAAATCGCCAGCTACAAACTCAGCTTCTTGCCAAGCCGTTAAGGACTCCTCATTTCTGCCTAAAATATATCGCCCATTGTCTACTTTAGATATTGCACCTTCTACTTCATATTCACTCCATCGCCCATCCATATCGGTGGTGAAATCAAAGTAAAGCGTTGGGTCTAACTCTCTGATTTCAGCAATTAGAGATGCCTTATCTGAATGCTCACCGCGGTCTGCATCTGTGTTGCTATCCTGTGTTGCATCACTTTCAGCTGAATCATCCGAGAGATCCCACATTTTTAAGTTGTCAAATGAGATCTGTACAGGGCCGTCGGAACTTGATTTTGCAACGAGCGCAAGATCTCCCTCTGCTAACGATGCATCATTGACTTGAGCCATTATTTGATCATCAACCAACATCGTGATTTTGCTACCTTGTACAAGCAAACCTAATTTTGTACGCTTCCATCGACTCGAACTGTATGATTCGATCGTATCATCAAGTAATAAATTTTCTTCGTTACCGACAAATTTATCGAGAGAGAATGTTCCATTGCTGTTCACCCAGAAACGATAGAGATTATCATCATCTGAACGCCGAAAAACAAACCCCTGACTATACTCGGTAGAGCCATCGGTTCGCTCAGTATTTATTTCAATAAGGAAATCCTCCATACCTCTGGCTACATAGGTTCCCCCGACATAGCTCTCCTTAAGAATATCAATGATATATTTTCCGCTCTCGTATAGGTGTGATGCACTCTCATTAGAACCAGTAAAAAGAATGCCGTCCTCTTCCTCAAAGGTTAAATCGAGGGTTGGCGGCTGAGACTGTATCTGTTCAATTAGCTCAATGGTATCGGCAGTATCATCCGATTGTTGATGTTTATTCGTTAATTGACTTTCGTCAGACGATAGCGTGTTAAGACGTAACGTGGATGGCATAGAGCTGGCGGACACAGAGGACGTAGAAAATGCCAGAATGCCACAGACAATGCTGGTACAACATAAAATGAGTGTAGTTTTGAACTTATGCACGTGTTTGCTCCTGCTTATTGCTCTATTATTGTTGGGTATGAGAAACTGCTTGCTTAGAGATGAACAACTTAGAATTCGTTAGGAAATCGTAATGAAATTAAATCATACTCATCGCGCAGTTGGTGCGCGGAAACAGCGCATTTGCTGCGAGTTTCTGCAAAAATTACTCTGTTGCTGAAGCGGTGATGAGGTTTGATCGAACAATTGAGGAATAGTTAAACTACGCGTCAACAACAAAAATTACATGCTGACGCGTAGCTAGAGGTAAACGTGGGGATGGAAGGTCGTGCGATGTCTGGCTGCAAGGAACAGATTTTACTGCTGAACCACTGGCAACCAAATTTGTTTGTCCAACTGGACAGGTTCGATGACGCGGCTTCCGGATGCAACCTGCGCCTTGTTCCAGTAGTTCCATGCGGTTGCTTCAAGCTCAATCTTATCAAAGCTTCCATCTGGGACAAAT
>Ga0114957_1003817_pt1 | contig 13346 bp, 9 predicted proteins | sample BantaG_FD_87175 | JGI IMG/M metagenome (GOLD analysis project Ga0114957, IMG submission 87175) | Marine algal microbial communities from Bantry Bay, Ireland - BantryBay_4 metaG | ecosystem: Host-associated > Algae > Red algae > Unclassified | place: Bantry Bay, Ireland | collected 2014-11-21 | reverse complement strand
CTCTTTTTTCAGGTCAACTAAAGCATACCACCACGTGCTAAAATTGATACTGCACTTGTATATCAACAGCAGATCTAATATTCCCTTCAATAAGAGTATTGCTACTACCAATAGTTTTTTGCTTTTCTAAAGATCCATCCACGAATCTTTTTTCTAAGTTAAAAAAAGTACGTTCATAACGAGCTTCAATTGACCATTTAGGATGCGGTCGATATCTTAAGTTTAAGTAAAAACGAGAACCTCTACCTGAGTAAGCAGGAATAGAAAAGGTATATAATAAATCATTCTCGTAAGCATAAATACGAGTGTCAAACTCATTGTCAAAAATAGCATATCGAGTTGACATCGAAATTGGAAATTGGTTGGATTTAAAAACGATGTCCTGATACAACATATATCCTTTCTTAAAATCTTCCACTTCATTATCGAAAAATGCCCACTCTGCCCGAGTTCTTAATTCTACTGTTTTTGAAATTTTATTGGAAATATGAATTCGGAATCTAGTTTTAGTTTGGTCTGTTAAAAAATCAATAGGCGTTTCATTTTGAAGCGCATCTTGAGGAGCATTCTGCCCTTTGATTTCATTTCTATATTCTAGATAAACCTCCATTCTTCGCTTACGTTTGTAAGTTAAACGAGTAAAATATTCTACCCCTTTGGATGGCGCATTGGCTGTTGACCTTAACCAAGGATGCTTCCAAGTATCGAAGTAAAATCGCCAATCCCAATTTTTAGATAAGAACAATTGTAAACCTATGTAAAGTCCATTTTCATTAAGGCCTTGCGTAGTTTCGGCGAAAGGACGAGCGTTCAATGAATGAAAATCAGCTGGCAAATGTCGATGTAGAATAGACAAATTCACCCGCCGATCCAAACCAATATTAACACCATTGACAGAAGCAATACTTCCATTTTGGCTAGTGGCTGTTTCTCCAAAAAACTTAAAATTTTGAATTAAAAAACCGTAGTCTAAACTTGCATTAAATAACTTGTCCCCTTGAAATACAAATTGATTGTAAGGTTGACTACTTCTGTTAAGTGGCTTATCTAGTTTGTGATAAATAGTATTAAAAGCAACGTGCCAAGTGTTTTTATGATATTTAATTTTTGCACCAGTTTGAAGTAAACTGATTTTTTTTTCATCGTCAATTTCCCCTTCCGTTCTATGAAAACCAGAAGTTTGCAGAGAGCTAGTTAAAAATTCAAACTCTTCAAAATCAAAATCAATATTGATAGAATCATTTTCAAAAACATTTCCATCAACGTTTTTATAAGAACCAAAAACAGTCATTTCTAAATTATCGGTTAATCCAATTGTTGCACCCAATCCTCTTAGAAATAAAGCTTCATTAAAAGAAGCAAATTGTCGAAGCGTTCTTTGGTTCCGATTTATATTTGACACCTCCGAACCTTTCCCTCGTGCAAATCCAGAATAGGCGATTAAACCTTGGCCCATGCTGACTGAAAAATCACCTAATGCTAAGGTTTTTAATCGGCTAGAATAATTTTTCAAGAAAAAATGAGCAGAGTAAAAGTCAAATCCATTTTTGTTACTTCCTTTAAAAAAAGCTTCGCCACTATCTTTTTCAGCGGTGAATCCATAGCTTAATCTATTTTCAAAACGTCCTCGAACTCTCATTGAAAGTTTATCGGGCGAACCTTCAAAACCAGGTTTGTCTTTCCCTTCTTGAGTGATGTAACCTCGCTCTAATTCGAGCGGTCGCACCCATTTCATTTGCAATGCTCGATTACTTTCTCTGAACATGGAGCCAATGGATTTTTGATAATCCTTTTCCCCACTAACTTTTATAAAAGAAGAAATTGCTCGAATGGTTTTTAAATCAAAACTAGGAATGGCTTGCAATTCATAGATAGAAATGAGTTCGCCGACCTTTTTTTTATAAATAAAAAACTCTTGAATTTGGATTTGATTGAGGAGAAAAAGGTCTTCGAGATCGGCAATGGTTGCATTATTCAAATTCAGCGGACTTCGAGCAAAGCCTTGCAGATTTTCGAAAACAAAAACCAAATCACTCGCATCAATATCTTCATTGCCTTGCAATAAATCTTCGATGGTTGTGATGTCAATATCTGGGTAATCACTATTTTGTTGCCCCCAAGAAATGGTGACTGACGAGGTGAAAACCCAAAAGAGTGAGTAGTATAAAATATTTTTTCCCAACATAATTTTGAATTAAAGTGGGAAATTACGAATTGCGTTATTGATTGCAAAAGAAACGATGAAATGAATTACTTTTTTGTCGTGATTGGAATCCAAATTTCTTGATATGCATCGGGCGATCTTTGTTGAATTTTTTCACTCAAGATGTCAAAGTGAGGTCTGTCATCTAAATTGAAATCTGAATTAGGCAACCATTTGGAAAAGATATATTCGAAATTTGCTTGATTTGGAACATAAGCTTTGAATGTGAAAACAGCGTATTTGCCTTGTGATAAAGTAAAAGATTCCATTCCTTCGGGGATGTTTTCCAGATTTAATACTTCTACTAAAGCGTGTTTTTTAAAATGACTAATTGGATTAAATGTCAAAAAATAATCTTTTGGATAAATAATTAAATCATAAACATCGTGGTTTTTGATATTTAATATTTCTTTTTTTCTAGGCATGAATGTGCTGAAGAGTTGAAATGTTTTGTTGTCAGCGATGGACATTTTTTTTGACATTCCAATTAAATATTTTTCTTCGATAGTTTCGATTCGTGGTTCCATATTTTGAATTTTTAAATCAAACTCAAGAACAAAAAAAATCCTTACATTTTTTACGATGCAAAGATTTTTTTTATAGAAAAATAAAAACCACGAAACAAGAGCTTCGGGATAATTTTATTCGAAATGGAAGCTTCGGATAAACTTTAAATTATCGTCGAAACACTATCCGAAATTTTCGCTTCGTTCAGTCGATCATCTTCAATCCAAGCTGAAATAATATCACCCATTTGAGAGCAAGTATATTTTATTTCAGGATGAAGATCAGGTGTACCGATGCCTTTGGTCAAACAATGAGCCACCGCATTTCGAACTGCTTTTGCTTCAATGTGCATGTCAAACGATTCCAACATCAAGGCAACGGAGAGTATAGTTCCAATTGGATTCGCAATATCTTGACCTGCTGCTTGTGGATAAGAACCGTGAATTGGTTCGAACATAGAAGTCTTTTCTCCAATCGAAGAAGAAGGTAACATTCCCAGCGAGCCAGTCAAAACACTTGACTCATCCGAGATAATATCTCCAAACATATTGCTCGTCAAAATCACATCAAACTGCTTTGGTGCGACAATCATTTGCATCGCTGCATTATCGACAAACATAAAATTTAATTTTACTTCTGGATATTCTTTGGCAATTTCTCTAACCGTTTTTCGCCAAAGTCTTGACGTTTCCAAAACGTTTGCCTTGTCCACAAGAGTTACTTTTTTTCTACGATTCATAGCTGCGTTGAATGCTAAATGAGCAATGCGTTCCACTTCCATAACATGGTATTCACATTTATCAAAAGCAGACATTTTATCTTCGCTCAAGAATTTTTCTCCAAAATAAATTCCACTTGTCAACTCTCGATAAATGACCATATCAACGCCATTGATATATTCTGGTTTGAGTGGAGAGAGCTGCAATAAATTTGGATGAGTAGCTACTGGACGTATATTGCAAAATAAACCAAGGCTTTTTCTGAGACGTAAAAGTCCTTGTTCTGGACGAACTTTTGCATCTGGATTATTGTCATATTTTGGATCGCCAATGGCTCCAAATAAAATTGCATCTGCACCTATGCAAGTCGCTAGAGTTGCTTCTGGTAATGGATCACCTGTATGGTCTATGGCAATTGCGCCCACGTCAGCATGGCAATATGTAAATTTGTGATCAAATCTAGAAGCGATTGCGTCCAATGCTTTTTTGCCTTGTTTAATTACTTCTGGACCGATTCCGTCGCCTGATAAGACTGCGATTCTTTTTTCCATGGTTTGGTTTGGTTAGTGAAATATTCACAAGGTGATTTCGAAGTTACCTTGCGAATATTTTTGATATCTCGTTAAAAAATAATTTGCTTTTTTTCAAATGCCTCAATCTTATCTTTTTTGGAAATCAAATAATCAATATCATTATATCCATTGATAAGGCACATTTTTTTATATGGATCTATTTCAAAATTTTCAAATTTTCCATCTTCCAAGATAGTAATTCTTTGGACTTTTAAATCTACGGTTACGTCACTTTTTGGATTTTTTTCGATGCTTAAAAATAAATCATTTAAAAATTCTGGAGAAACGGTAATTGGTAAAAGCCCATTGTTTAAAGCATTTCCTTTGAATATATCTGCAAAAAAACTAGAGACGACTACTCGGAATCCATAATCATATAATGCCCAAGCTGCATGCTCTCGACTTGATCCACAGCCAAAGTTTTTGCCTGCGACTAATATTTTTCCATCATAGGTTTTATTATTTAAAATAAAATCTTTGGGTGTATTGTCTTGCTCGTATCGCCAATCTCGAAATAGATTCTCTCCAAATCCTTCTCGTGTTGTTGCTTTGAGAAAACGAGCGGGGATGATTTGATCGGTATCAATGTCTTCCATAGGAAGTGGAACAGCGGTGGTATTTAGTTGGGTGAATTTTTCCATTTTTATTTTTTTAGCATGTGGTGGTCTGCTTTAGGAATGCGAATAAAATAAATGCAGATTTTTGAGAGAGAGGTTTTGTTCATAGTTTTTGCTTTAAAAGCCGCATAAATGTTGATATTTTCAGGGTTTTAAAGTGTAAAATATGGACAAAATATCCTGTCAAGAATCTGCATTTATTTAGTTCGCATTCCTTAGCTGACCTGAAAAAAGAAGGAACTGATTTTTTCTTTAAAATAATAATAGGATTTTTTTTTTAGCTTAACAGAACTAGACTTTTATTCCGTCCGTACAGACGGTAATAGAAATACTATTTACGGTCAGCTAAAGCAGACCACCACGTTATAATAGACTTCTTACATCTACAATCTCTCCAGTCACCGCAGTTGCTGCAGCCATCAATGGACTTGCCAAAATCGTTCGAGCACCTTGTCCTTGGCGACCTTCAAAATTTCGATTGGAAGTGGAAATACAATATTCTCCTTTGGGGATTTTATCATCATTCATGCCTAAGCAAGCAGAGCAACCAGGTTCTCTTAATTCAAATCCAGCAGCCTCAAATATTTTATCCAAACCTTCTCGTTGCGCTTGCAATTGCACTTGCTTCGAACCAGGAACAATCCAAACCGTCGTGTGGTCTGCCTTCGATTTTCCTTTCACAAAATCTGCAACTAATCGCAAATCTTCAATTCGAGAATTAGTGCAACTTCCAATAAATATGTAATTTATTTTTTGTCCAATTAAAGAATTTCCCGTTTTGAAATTCATATATTCTAATGACTTGTCGTAAGATGTTGTATTGTTGGAATTAGTAGGAGCAGGAATTGTTTCGGTAATTTTTATGCCCATTCCAGGATTGGTTCCGTAGGTGACCATTGGTGCAATGTCCTCCGCTTGGAAATTATATTCCTTATCAAATGTTGCGTCTTCGTCGGTAAAAAGTGTTTTCCAATGTGCAACTGCTTCGTCGAATTTTTCCCCTTGTGGCGCAAACTTACGATCTTTAATATATTCAAACGTTTTTTCATCAGGCGCAATCAAACCACCTCTTGCACCCATTTCGATACTCATATTACAAATGGTCATTCGTGCTTCCATCGAAAGTGATCGAATCGTAGAACCTGCATATTCGATAAAATACCCTGTGCCACCTGATGCAGTTAATTTTGATAAAATATATAAAATAACATCTTTGGATAAAACCCCATTTTGCAACTCACCGTCGATAGTGATGCGCATGCGTTTTGGTTTTTGTAACAACAAACATTGCGTTGTCATCACTTGCTCGACTTGACTTGTTCCGATGCCAAATGCAATACTTCCAAATGCACCATGTGTCGAAGTATGACTATCGCCACAAACGATGGTCATGCCTGGTCGAGTGATTCCCAATTCTGGACCGATAACATGAACGATGCCTTGATATTGATGCCCCAAACCGTAGAGTTCGATTCCGAATTTTTCGCAATTTTCGATTAAAGTATTGACTTGAGTTCTGGAAAGTGGATCAACGATGGGAAGATGTTGATTGAGCGTAGGAACATTGTGATCGGCTGTGGCAACTATTTTTTCTTTTCGAAATAATGGCACTCCACGTTTTTCTAAACCTGCAAATGCTTGTGGGCTAGTGACTTCGTGAATAAAGTGTTTGTCGATGTATAAGATGTTGTGACCTCCATCGACAGTATCGACGATGTGTTGTTCCCAGATTTTATCGAATAATGTTTTTTTCATATTATTGTAAATGTAAGCACATTGTTATAATTTCTGTGGTTAGCGCATTTCTTTTAAAATTTATAGAATAATAATTTAGGTATCGGTCAAAAAAATAACTTCCCGTTTTAGACTGATTCTTTTGTCCGTATTTTCCCTTTAAAATCGGTCATTATCTCTGACGAATAAATGTTTTGGAGCATATCCAGTTTTCTGAACTAAGTATTTTCAAAATCCAAAATATTTAACATCCTCTATATTTTTCCCAATTTTAGATTCTTTAAAATCTTCTATATTTTCAAAAGAAGCAATTCGAATTTTATGATATTCCTTGGTTGAAGAGTTTAAATTTTACCATGAAATCTTAATGAAAAATTATTTTTTTCAATAATTAAGGTTTGTTTTCCACTATCTATCGATGTTTCTTTTCCATTTTGATAAATGATTATTTTTTCAAAATCAATATTTTCTTTTTCAAACTTTTGCAATAGGTTAAGGATAGCGTAAGAAGAAAAAGAATTATTAGAGATAACATGAGCATTTTAATTTGAAGACAATGGTACAAGTTTTTTCAAAAAAAAGTCGGGCTTCCATGAGCCCGACACCTAACCAAATATAATTATTGAACGTACTTCTTAAGTCAAAATTGAAAATTTAATGAGAAGAAGGAACTCTTGCTAAGTTGGTTACACATAATTGATACAATGCTTCTTCCCCAACTTCTTTCATTTTATCTGCTAGGGTTAGAAAATTTTTGTACAAAAGATCTAACTCTTTTTTAGTAACATTAAAACCGATTTGCTTCGCTTTATAAGCTAAAGCTGCTCGACCACTTCTGGCAGTTAAAACAATTTTAGAAGTTTCTACACCTACATCTTTTGGATCCATAATTTCATAAACCTCTCTTTTTTTAATTACTCCATCTTGATGAATTCCTGATGAATGTGCAAATGCATTTGCTCCAACGATGGCTTTATTCGGCTGAATATTGACTCCCATTTTTTCAGAAACGAGTTGGCTCATTGGGTAAAGTAATTTTGTATTTATATTGTTATGAAGATTCATGGAATTGTGTTGCCGCATAATCATAACCACTTCTTCGAGCGAAGTATTTCCAGCCCGTTCGCCAATTCCATTGATGGTACATTCGATTTGTCGAGCACCATTTTGGATACCTGCAATGGAATTTGCTGTAGCTAATCCTAAGTCATTATGACAATGTGTAGAGATAATTGCTTTGTGAATATTTTTTACATTTTCCTTTAGAAATTTTATTTTTTCGCCATATTCAGCAGGCAGGCAATAACCTGTGGTGTCTGGGATATTGACAACTGTTGCACCTGCAGCAATGGCCGCTTCGATCACTTTTGCCAAATATTCATTCTCCGTTCGACCAGCATCTTCTGCATAAAATTCAACATCTTCGACAAATGATTTAGCATATTTTACCGCACCGATTGCTCGCTCAATAATTTTTTCACGAGTGGAATTTAATTTAGAAAAAATATGTAAATCTGAGGTGCCAATTCCAGTATGGATTCTCGGACGGGAAGCATATCTTAATGCTTCGGCAGCGACCTTTATGTCGTTTTCAACAGCTCTGGACAAACCACAAATAATTGGCGTTTTGACTGCCTTGCAAATTTCTTCAACTGACTTAAAATCTCCTGGACTCGAAACTGGAAAACCAGCTTCAATTACATCAACATTGAGTTGTTCTAATTCGCGTGCAATTTCAACTTTTTGTTCCGTATCTAATTTGCAACCAGGTACTTGTTCGCCATCACGGAGTGTCGTATCGAAAATATATATTTGGTCAGAAGCCATAGCCATATTTATTTTTTGTAGAAAAATCTTTTGTTTTAGCTAATCTAAAATTACCACTTCCGTTGGTCGTTAATAATTTTCAATTTTAGATTGACCAAAGGATTTGTTTACAAACTATTTTTTTCTTAAAATAATAATTTTTTGAAAGAGGGAATTAATTGAATTAAATTTGATTTACTCAGAAAAAATGTATGTTTGTATTTTATCAAAGATATTTTTATATCGACTAATTTTACTATTTAAAAAGGTCGATGTTACAGTAAGTATATTTTAAAAAATGAATGTAACCTATTGACTATCAGTTATCTATAAAATGATTAATTACAATGCCAAAGCAACAAACTGATTATTTAATTCAGTTAATTAAGTCACTTACCAAGACTGAAAAACGACAATTTCGTCTTTGGGTAAATCGGAATCAATCCAATGCAGATGTATTGTTTTTGCAATTGTTTGATTTTTTGGACAAGCAAAAAAAATATGATGAGGAATTGATTTTGAAAAAAAATCCAGGAATAAAGAAGCGACAAATTTCCAATTTGAAAGCACATCTTTACAAACAATTATTGGTCGCACTTCGATTGCAACATCGAACGAAAAATCCTGATATTGAAATTAGAGAGCGATTTGACTATGCTCGAATTTTGTATAATAAAGGGTTGTATCGACAAAGTTTAGAGATTCTGGATAAGGCAAAATCATTGGCAAAATCTTCAAAATTAGATGCTTTACGTTTGTCGATTTTGGAGTTTGAAAAACACATTGAATTGCAACATATTACTCGAAGTATTGATACTCGTGCAGAGGAGTTGACTGCGGAATCTTGGAAGGTGAGTCGGCGGGCGGTGCAGAAAAATGACTTGTCCAATTTGGGGATAAAATTATATGGACTGTATTTGAAAGTTGGGTATGTTCGGAGTAAGGAGGAATATCTTTTTGTCAAAGAATTTTTCTATTCCAATCTGCCAGAGTTTGATGTGGAAGATTTGAGTTTTTTCGAAAAAATGTATTTGTATCAATCTTATGGGTGGTACTTTTTTATGACGCAAGATTTTTTAAATTATTATAAATATGCCCAAAAGTGGGTGGAACTTTTTCATGCTAATCCAGTAATGATTGAGAAAGAAATGCCGCTTTATTTGAAGGCTGTTCACAATTCTTTGAATGCACTTTATTTGGCGCAGCATCATAAGAAATTTTCCAAAGCACTTCAATTGTTGGAAGATGTTGGGAAAAAATATTATCAAAAGAAATCGGTCAACGTTGACAGTTTGTTGCACATCTATCTTTATTTTAATCGAATTAATTTACATTATTTGGAAGGTACATTTGCCGAAGGTTTGAAGTGGGTGCCAAGACTAAAAGAGAAATTAGGTTCCAATGAATATAATTGGGACGATCATCGGGTGATGGTTTTTAACTATAAAATTGCTTGTATGTATTTTGGAAGTGGTGACGATGAAACGGCGATTGATTATTTGAATGAAATCATTAATCAAAAAAGTCCTGATTTCCGAGAAGATATTCAATGCTTTGCGAGGATACTTTGTTTGATTGCACATTTTAATTTGGGAAATAATTTGTTGGTGGAATATCAAGTGAAATCGGTGTATCGGTTTTTGACAAAAATGAAGGATTTGGAAATGGTGCAAAAAGAGATTTTAAAATTTATTAGAAAAATTCCTCGCATCAAAGAAGAGAATTTGAAAAGTGAGTTTGTCGAATTGCGAGATAACTTTTTGCAACTTCGGGAAGCACCTTTTGAGAAAAGACCGTTTTTATATTTGGATATTGTTTCTTGGTTGGAGAGTAAAATTGAGAATCGTCCGCTTCAGGATATTATTCGGGAGAAGTTTTTGGAAAGGGAAAAGCCGAGAGAGGATGTTTGATTTTTTTGCCATCTGAGGCAAAAAAAAACTTCACATTTCAATAACTTCTCACCTTCAAATCCGTTAAACTTCTAATAAAACGGATCTTATCTTTTGTTTCCAAGCTTTCATTTTTTAAGTTCGTTTTTCTACTTGAAAATCTAATGAATTTTGTCCTTCTACAAATTTTGAAAAATGAAATACTTATACCTGCTCCTTTTTTTATTTTCTAACAATGTATTTACATCTGCTCAAGTTTCAGGAAAAGTGACTGACTCGAATGGCGAACCATTGCCATTTGCAAGTATTTATGTCCAAGGAACGACGAACGGAACGACTTCCAATATCGAAGGAGATTATGAGTTTGAATTGGAAAATGGAACGTACGAGTTGGTTTTTCAATTTGTAGGTTTTAAACAAAAATTAGAAACCTTAACTATTGATAATCAGCTAGTTAAGTTAGATGTGGTGTTGGAAGCAGAATCGTTTGGATTGAATGAGATTGTCATTGCTGCCGATGCGGAAGATCCAGCTTATGCAATCATTCGACAAGCGCAAAAGAAGCGAAAATATTACAAAGAGCAAGTCAAACAATTTCAATGTAATGTGTATATCAAAGGTGGAATTAAACTGTTGGATGCTCCGAAAAAAATCTTAGGACAAGACTTGGGTGATCTTGGCGGACAGTTGGATTCTAATCGGCAAGGCATTATTTATTTGTCTGAATCGGAAGCTGTTTTAAATTTTAAACAACCTGATCAGTACAAAGAAATTATGACTTCCTCGAAAGTGAGCGGTGATGATAATGGATTTAGTTTTAATCGAGCGTCGGAAATGGATTTTAATTTATATAAAAATTCTGCGCTTTATTTTTCCAATCGAGAAGTTGTTTCGCCGATTGCTAACAATGCTTTTACATATTATCGGTATAAATTATTGGGTACTTTTTTTGATAAAAAAGGATTGCTAATTAATAAAATCGAAGTGCTGCCCAAGCGAAAAGAAGATCCAAGTTATGGTGGTATTATTTATATCGTCGATAAACTTTGGGTGATTCAATCGACCGAACTTTTCCTTACTGCCAAGTCAATGAAGCAAGCTGCGGTCGATACGATGTGGCTCAAACAAGTGCATGTTCCAGTTGCCGAGCCTGATATTTGGAGAATGTTTTCACAGACTATTTCATTTACTGGTGGATATTTTGGCTTTAAATTGAAAGGAGATTTTACAGGCATATTTAAAAATTATAATATCAATCCAACTTATAAAGATGATTTTTTTGACAATGAGGTTTTAGTTTTTGAAAAAGGAGCGAATGAAAAAACATTGGATTATTGGAAAAAGTCTCGGCCAATTCCATTGACCGAAGAGGAAAGTACGGACTATATAAAAAAAGATAGTTTGTCTGAAATTTGGGATTCGAAAGAATATAAAGATTCGATTGATTTAAAAAATAATAAATTTAAAGTGACTAATATTTTGTTCGGATACACTTACCGTAATTCTTGGAAACGAAAATCATTTAGTATTCAAGCACCAGTTTCTACTTTTCAATTTAACCCAGTTCAAGGTGGAACAATTTCGTTGGATTTTAATTATCGGAAGTCTTTTGGTGAACGGAATTTGAGTTATTATTCTATTAATCCAAAAATTCAATATGGATTTGCAGATGAAGAATTAAGGGCACGATTTAGTTTTTTTAGACAATTCAATGCAACTAATTTTTCTCGATTATATCTGTCGGGTGGGAGAGAGGTGATGCAATTTAATAGTGATAATCCGATTGGGCCGTTCCTTTCTGCGATGTATAATTTGTGGGATAAAAAGAACTTGATGAAGTTGTATAGTCGGGATTTTGTGTATTTGAATTTTGGAAAAGAAATCCGAAATGGTTTGCGAGTTCGACTGGCATCTGAGTATGCACAACGCTCGCCACTTCAAGTGAATACGCAATATAGTTGGAAAGAGAAAGAAGAGTTTTATGCAATCAATGAACCACAAGTCGCTGAATTAGAGGACTTTACATTTGAAGAACATTCTATATTTTATATTGATGCAAGTGTGCGAATTCGTTTTGCTCAAAAATATTTGACTTATCCAGATCGAAAATATATAATGGGGTCGAAGTATCCGACTTTCCGAATTGCTTATCAAAAAGCGATTCCGATTGATGAAAATTTTTCTGGTTTTGATAAAGTGACTTTTTCGATTTCGGAAGATTATATAGGCATGGGGGTGAGAGGTCATTCGGAGTTTAATTTTAAAGCGGGGACATTTTTCAACAAAAAAAGAATGCAAGTCGTGGACTATCAACACTTCGGCGGCAATGAAACTTTTATTGGAAATCCGAATGTGTATGCGAACTCGTTTTTGCAATTACCTTACTATTCCAATAGTACTGCGGGGAGTTTTGTGGAGGCTTATTATCAACATCATTTTGATGGTTTTTTTATGGATAAAATTCCTTTGATTCGTAAGTTGGGTTGGCAAACTGCGGTTGGAGTGAATTTTTTATATACGGATTCTGAGAAGGATTATACGGAGATTTATTTTGGCTTGGATAATATTGGGGTTCAGATTTTTAGATTGTTTCGAGTGGATGTGGTGGGTTCGTTTCGACAGGGAGAGTTTGATCAGGTGGGGGTTGTTTTGGGGGTGAAATTATAATCCGATTTTTTAAATATCTAACACTCAACAAGGAATACCCAATCTCGAAGTTTTATGATACTATTTGTATTCTCCATGTGAAGTATCGTAAACTTCGAAATTGATTATTCATTTTACTCCCAATCTATTCTTTTCTATTCTTTTCTATTCTTTTCTATTCTTTCGGAATTTCCGTAGTCGTTCGTGATAGAAAAATTAATAAAACGCCGACGAGTACCATAAGGATTTTTATAAAAAAAGAAGCAGTCCCTCCTAGTTTTTCCAAAAATAATAAAGGTGTAAATTTTGCGCCAACAAGACTTAGTGAAAGTGCATACATTCCTGAGAGAAAAAGAATGAATCCAAGTATGGTGATGGTATTTTTATTCATGATTTTTTTGATTTTGAATTGGCAAAAGTAAATAAGTAGTTGGACAATAGAAAGCGTAGTTTATAAGAATAATTGTGAACATGAACTTATCTTTTTTTTAAGAAAAACTATCGAAAAAACCTTATCCTTATAATTCTACGTTTTCTATTGTCCAACTACTTAAAATATTCAACAGTAAAATGGTTAATTGTGTTCAATTTGATTAAGTTCATGTTCACAATTATTCATAGTTATTTTGGATTCTTTTTTCATCATATTTCAT
>Ga0114957_1003815_pt1 | contig 13350 bp, 8 predicted proteins | sample BantaG_FD_87175 | JGI IMG/M metagenome (GOLD analysis project Ga0114957, IMG submission 87175) | Marine algal microbial communities from Bantry Bay, Ireland - BantryBay_4 metaG | ecosystem: Host-associated > Algae > Red algae > Unclassified | place: Bantry Bay, Ireland | collected 2014-11-21 | reverse complement strand
TAACGAAAAATACCCAATTAATTGAGGTGAGCTACTTATCTTAGTAAAACAAAAAAATAAGCTAGACTTATATTTAAGCCTAACTTATTTTTTACTTTACTTAATATTAATTATTGAAGAATTTCTCAACTTTTGAAATTGTATCTCCATCTCCAGAATCTGCCTTGCCGCCATCTAATTCTCTCTGATATTTCATCAATTTATCCCAATTTTCATCAACAGCCAATTTAGCTTGTTTTGGCCATGTAGTTGGGTCGTGCATTTTGTATCTAGCGTCTTTACTAATTAAAATTTCAGCAATTTTTTTAGGTTTAGCACTTGCTAAATCTTTAAGTGTTTTGATACCTGCTTTGTGAAGTACAGATTCAAGTTTTGGACCAATTCCTTCTATAATTTGTAGAAAAGAAGATTTTACTTTAGTACTCCATTTATGTGAAACACCACCAGACTTCCCACCAGATTTACTGCCAGACTTACCAGACGATTTTTTACTACTTGATTTCGTAGTAGTACTGCTACCATCACCACTTGTTGTAGTTGCGGTATATGTTGTCTCACCTGTATTTACTGTTCTTTTACCAGTAACTTCTGTATAATCGCCGTCAACAATTTCTCTTCTTTCAACGACAGTTGCTTCTTGCTCGCTTCTAGTTTCACCAACTACAGTTTTAGAAACCTCCACAGTTTCCATACCTTGCATCATTCTCATAAGAGAATCAATATCAACTTGTTTCACCACCTCAACTTCTCTGATGATTTCAACAGGCACTTCTTTGATGATTTCGATTTCCTTGATAATTTCTTTAGGTTTTTTGTCTAAAGCTTTGCTCAAACTTCCAATTTCTGAATTTGCAGCTTTTAATTCAGCTTGCAATTCGGTAAATTTCGATTTCCAACTAGATTGAAGTGTATTTATTTTCTCTTTACTCTCAGATTGCGTAGCAGCAAGTTTGTCTTTCAAATCTGCTTGTGTATTGGCAAGTTTGTTTTTCCAATCTGCTTGTGTATTGGCAAGTTTATCTTTCCAATCTGCTTGTGTAGCAGCCAATTTATCTTTCCAATCTGTTTGAATTGCAGCCAATTTTTCTTTAGAGTTGGCTTGAACTTCTGATAATTTAACTTTCGTATCATCTAAAAGGGCAGCAATTTTCTCTTTAGAAGCTTCTAGTGCATCTAATTTCTTTGTATCTGTTTTTGCAGCACTAATTTCTTCTTTAGCAGCTTCAATTTCTTCTTTTGTAGCTTCAACTTCTTCTTTAGCAGCTTCAATTTCTTTTTTAGCAGCTTTCATTTGTTCTTTAGAAGCTGTTTCTAGTAGAGCATACTTTTCTTCCCAAACTAAAATAACAGAATCATCAACAACTTCATTTACATAAGTAATTTCTTTGATAACCTCTATTGGAACTTGCTTAACAGTTTCTACATGCTTGATAACTTCTTTTTCAACAGTAACAGGCACTTCTTTGATAACTTCCACTTCTTTAACTGATTCAATAGTATTGGAAACTTCAACAGCTACTTCTTTAACCACTTCAACAGATTTTACAACCTCAACAGGTACTTCTCTGATAACCTCAATTTCTTGAATTGTTGGCACCTCTTTTTCAACGGCAACAGCCACCTCTTTAGTCACTTCTATTGTTTCAACTTTAGCCACTTCTTGGTTCATCGGAATAGCAATTTCTGTAACAACCTCTACTTCTTTAATTGTTTGAACTGGTACTTCATTTACAATAGATACCGATTTGTCAACAATTTTAACTACCTCATAAGGCACTTTTTTGATTACTTCAATTTCTTTGATAACCTCAATAATCTCTTCTTGAATTTGAGTAATGATGATAGGTTTTTCAACTTCAATTTCTTTAATTACCTCTATCTCTTTGATTACTTCAATAGGCACTTCTTTGATTACATCAACCAATTTAACCACCTCTTTGATTACCTCGACAGGCACCTCTTGGATTACTTCCACTTCCTTAATTACCTCAACTTTTTGGATAACTTCAACAGGCACTTTTTCTATAACTTTTACCTCTTTGATCACCTCAACAGGTACTTCTTTAATCACTTCCACTTCCTTGATCACTTCTACAGGAACAGGAACTTCTTTAACTACCTCAATTTCTCTTATAACTTCCACAGGAACTTCCACGGTTTTAATAACTTCCACAGGCACTTCCTTGATAACTTCCACTTTTTGTATTACGGGCACCTCTTTGGTTACTTCGATCTCATAAACAACTTCTTTTTCTACAACAACCTCAACAGGTACTTTTTTAATAACTTCAATCTCTTTCACCACTTCACTAAAAACCTCTTTAATGATCTCCACAGGTACTTCTTTGATGATTTCCACTGGCTTAGCAACTTCAATTGTGTTGTTAGTTACAACAGCAACTTCCCTTGTTAATTCAACCTTTTTAATTTCAGGCTTGCCCTTTACTTTTACAAGAACTTCTTTTTCAGCCTTAACAGTTTTCAATTCTTGTTTTCTAAAACCAGGGTTTTCTTTAAGAACGCATTCATATGCAATGCGTGCTTTGTCTTCACTGATTTTAGCTTTGGTGCTAATTTTTTTTACTAATTTACTTTTCTCCATAGTATGAGCTAATTTGTGCCAAGAATGGCTATTTGTTATTTATTCCGTTTTAAAAAAAAAGATGCTTTCAGTTGGTTAGTTAACTAGTCAAAATGCGATGCAAAGATAATAATAGAAAACATAAAAAAAGGGCAATCTAAGAAAAGATTACCCTTTATTTTATAATATTTTAGAAATAAATATCATCCTATTTTCTACCGCCGTCAAGTTTGTCTTGCAGTTTTTCCAATTCGTCCCATTTACCAGCAGCAGCAAGTTTAGATTGCTGTGGCCAAGTATCAGGTGAATGCATTTGATATCTAGGACCAGCAGCTTCTAAAATTTCATTTAATCTTGAAATTTTTGCATTTGCTAAATCTTCAAAAGTTAAAATTCCAGCATCGTGAAGTAGGCCTTCAATTTTTGGTCCAATGCCTTCAACTTTTCTAAGAGGATCTTTCGCGCCTTTACTAGCTACCGTTTTCTTTCCAGATTTTCCGTCAGAGTCGCTAGTTGTTTTACCACCAGTTTTACCACCAGTTTTGCTTCCAGATTTTCCATCAGATTCATTGGTCGTTTTATCACCAGTTTCGGTTGTGGTTTTACCACCGCCTTTTTCATTTTTTTCCGTAATCTCTCTTCTTTCAACAATCTTAGCATCTTTCGTTGTTCTTGTTTCACCAACAACTTGCTTAGATACTTCGACCGTATTCATTTTCATCATTTGCTGTTTCAAAGTCTCAAAGTCAATGGTTTTGACAACTTCCACTTCTCTGATGATTTCAACAGGAATTTCTTTGATAACCTCAATCTCCTTGATGACTTCCACTTCTTTGATAACTTCAACAGGAACTTCTTTAATTACCTCCACCTCTTTGATAACTTCAACAGGCACTTCTTTAATCACCTCCACCTCTTTCGGTTTTTTAGCAAGGTCGTCATTAAGTTTATTAACCTTTACAGTCATTCCGTTATAGTTGGTCTCAAGAGTAGCATACTTTTTCTTCAACTCATTCAAAGCTTTTTCATCCACTACTTCTTTAATCACCTCCACTTCTTTTATAACTTCAACAGGTTTTTCCACTTCTTTAATTACCTCCACCTCTTTGATAACCTCAACAGGTACTTCTTTAATCACCTCCACCTCTTTTGGTTTTTTCGCAAGGTCATCATTAAGCTTGTTCACCTTAACAGTTAAGCCGTTGTAGTTTGACTCAAGAGTAGCGTACTTTTTCTTCCACTCGTTCAAAGCTTTTTCATCAACTGTAACCTTCTCAATTTCTTTGATGACTTCAATTTCTTTAGGCTTCTTATCTAACTCTTTACTTAAGAAGTTGATTTTTTGATTGTCTACTTGGTAATTGTTTTCAAGAACAGAATATTTTTTCTTCCATTCATTCAAAGCTTTTTCATCCACTTTAACCACTTCTTTAATCACCTCCACTTCTTTGATAACTTCAACAGGTTTTTCCACCTCTTTGATCACCTCCACTTCTTTCGGTTTTTTTGCAAGATCATCATTAAGCTTGTTGACTTTCAGATTTAAACCATTGTAGTTTGATTCAAGAGTAGCATACTTTTTCTTCCACTCGTTTAAAGCTTTTTCATCGACTACTTCTTTAATTACCTCAACCTCTTTGATTACTTCAACAGGTTTTTCCACCTCTTTAATTACCTCTACCTCTTTTGGTTTTTTCGCAAGCTCATCATTAAGTTTGTTAACTTTTAGATTTAAGCTATTGTAATTACCCTCAAGAGTAGTGTATTTTTTCTTCCACTCGTTCAAAGCTTTTTCGTCAACAGTAACCTTTTCGATTTCTTTAACGATTTCAATTTCCTTAGGTTTTTTACCTAATTCAATGTTAAGGAAGCCAATTTTTTGATTGACTACTTGGTAGTTGTTTTCAAGAACAGAGTATTTTTTCTTCCATTCATTAAGAGCAGTCTCATCCACTTTCACGACTTCGACTTCTTTGATGACCTCAATTTCCTTGATGATTTCGACAGGTTTTTCAATCTCTCTCACCACCTCAATTTCTTTGATGACTTCAATTTCTTTGATAATCTCAACAGGCTTCTCAATTTCTTTGATCACCTCGATTTCTTTGATGACTTCAATTTCTTTGATAATCTCAACAGGCTTTTCAACTTCTTTGATGACCTCAATCTCTTTGATGATTTCTACCTCTTTGATCACTTCAACAGGCACTTCTTTGATTACCTCTACTTGTTTGATGACTTCAACAGGTATTTCTTTAGTCACCTCCACTTCTTTGATCACTTCAACAGGTTTTTCAACTACTTTGATTACCTCTACCTCTTTGATAACTTCAACAGGTACTTCTTTGATGACTTCTTTAATCACCTCCACTTCTTTGATAACTTCAACAGGCTTTTCTACCTCCTTGACGACTTCAATTTCTTTAACGATTTCCACTTGTTTCGGCTTTTTGCCTAATTCAAGATTTAAGAATCCAATTTTTTGGTTAATGCTCTTATAGTTATTTTCTAAATTAGAGAATTTCAATTTCCAAGCACTAAGATCCGCTTCATATTTAGATGTATCAACAAAGTTCAAACCTTGATCAGCAGCTTTTAAGTTGTAATCAAGTTTAGTATTGAATGAGTTCCAATCTTGTAAAGCCTTATCATCTGATAATTTAACAGCATCTATTTTCAAAACACCCTCTTTAGGCTGATCTGCTAACTTCTTAGTTATAATTTGATCTTTAAGATTGTTGACTTTTGAGTTGATTGAGTTGTAGTTAACTTCTAATGTTGAATATCTTTTCTTCCATTCATCTAGCTCACCAGAATTGTCAGCAGGTTTGATTAAATTTAAAGGCTGGTCCACAGCTTTGAAATTGTAATCTAATTTTTTATCCCAATTAGCCCAATCCGCAAGAGTTTTATCACTATCCAATTTAACAGTATCCAAAGCTTTTAAACCATCTTTAGTAGCTTCCGCAACATTGTTTTTAATTAAATCATTTTTAAGGTTGTTCACCTTAGTATTAATCGAGTTGTAGTTATTTTCTAAAGATAAATATCTTTTTTTCCAAGCATCCAATTCAGCAGAATTGTCAACAGGAGCTACAAAATTAAGAGACTGGTTAGCAGCTTTAGCATTTAAATCTAATTTTTTATCCCAGTTGCCCCAATCTGCAAGAGCTTTATCACTGTCCAATTTCACAGTATCTAAGTTTACGATACCATCTTTAGGAGCTTGCGCCACTTTATTTTTAATCAAATCAGCTTTAAGACCATTCAATTTCGTATTGATGGTATTGTAGTTATTCTCTAAAGATAAATATCTTTTTTTCCAAGCATCCAATTCAGCAGAATTGTCAACAGGAGCTACAAAATTAAGAGACTGGTTAGCAGCTTTAGCATTGTGATCTAATTTTTTATCCCAATTGCCCCAATCTGCAAGAGCTTTGTCGCTGTCCAATTTCACAGTATCCAAGTTTGCAATACCATCTTTAGGAGCTTGCGCCACTTTATTTTTAATCAAATCAGCTTTAAGGCCATTCAATTTCGTATTAATGGTATTGTAGTTATTTTCTAAAGATAAATATCTTTTCTTCCAATCGCCAGATTCGCCAGCTGCAATACTAAGAGATTGATCAACCGCTTTGAAGTTGTGATCTAGTTTTTTATCCCAGTTACCCCAATCAACGATTGTTTTATCGCTATCTATTTTAACAGGATCTAAAGTAAGTAAGCCATCTTTAGGAGCTTCTGCCACTTTTTTGTTTACTAAATTAGATTTAAGACCATTAACTTTAGCATTGATTGCATTGTAATTGGTTTCCAAAGACAAATATCTTTTCTTCCAATCATTTAACTCAACAAGGTATTTGTTAGGATCAATAAGATTCAAAGACTGATCCACAGCTTTGAAGTTGCTATCTAATCTATTGTCCCATTTACCCCAATCTTGCAATTCATTTTGCTCAGCTAATTTAACTTTATCTAAAGTTCTTAAGCCACCATCAGGATTATCAGATAGTTTTCTTGAAATCAAGTTATTTTTAAGGTTATTTACCTTAGAGTTAATAGAGTTGTAGTTGTTTTCAAGAGAAAGGTATCTCTTTTTCCAACTAGCTAAGTCCGCTTCAACATTAGCTTTCTTTGTAGTTAAAGCGTTGTAATCGCCATTAAGGTTATTGTATTTTAGTTTATACCCATCGTCTATAACTTCAGGTTCCTTTCCAGAATTCCAATACCGGCTAAGTAACCATCCTAAAAAGGCTAAAAGTAATCCCCAAAGAAAGATTGGTAGCCAACATTCAATGCAGATGGATGAAAATATATCTGATATACTAAGTATCATAGTTTATGTTTTTTTAGTGTTTTCAAAATAAGATTAGTTAAGAGTAACTTCCACTCTTCTGTTTTTCTTTCTAGCTTCAGGCGTTTTAGCTTTATCTATAGGTCTGTCAGGACCATATCCTTCAACAGCCATTTTAGCCATAGAAATACCACCATTTTTCTGAAGATATTTTTGTACAAAAGTTGCTCTATCCTTAGACAACTTAACATTAGAAGCTCTGTTACCAACATCATCTGTATGACCTGATACCTTTAATTTACTTCCGTTTACGGCACCTAAGTAATAAACAATATCAGCAAAATCTTTTCTTTGTTGAGCGTTTAAGCTCAGCTCACTTTGATTGGTTCCAAAGTATATAGTAATTGGTTTTCCAGCCAATCTCTTCTTAATGTCAGTGATGCGATCGTTACCAACTGCTTTCTTATCAAAAGTCCAGTCAACACCTTTTACTACTGTACCATTTTTCACCCAGAAATCTTTTGGAATAAGTTTTCCAACAGTATTGATTTGTGCAGCAGGAACACCCAAGCTAGTTAAGTGTTTAGAAACATTGTTTGCTCTAGCTAAACCAAGGTTAGGAAAGATAGAACCATTTTTTTCGTCTTTTTTGTAATAACCAGTAACCATAAGTGATCTATCAGGGTTTCCTTTCAAGTACTTAACAGTTTTATTTGTTGCATCATCAAGTCCTTTGCTTCTTGGTGTTAAATGATTGGTTCCTGACAATTTGAAATTGTAATAATCATTTGAAGTAAAATTGAATGCAGAACCATCGTTAACCTTCCAGGCCCCAAGTACAGCAGCAGCAGCAGGAGCAGCAGCCACAGCATTCTTTTTAACGACTGGCTTTGATTCTGGCACTGCGGTTGTGGTTGCTGCTTTAGCTACAGCTGTATTTGGCTTAGGACACCTATCACTGTTAGCAAACCAGTAACAACCCCCCATTAGTACTATAATCAGGATTATTAATATTATATAAAAAAATTTTCTCATAGTGGATTAATTGTGTGTTTAATCAGTTAATATAATTCTTTATGTAAATCAACATATTTGAAATAAATACATTGGAAACCACGGTGCTAAAATCACTCAAATATTGTATACTATATAGATCCTATTCTTTGTTGAATTAGAAATGTTTGGCACTAACATTTTGCTTCTACGAATATTTCTAATAATAGATATATAATCTTTTTTCTATGCGTAAATTGACTTCCATACTATTTTCAATTGTTGAGACTAAACAATCACTGACTCGTAACAGGGTTTACGTTAAGAAAGTTTGTTCTAGCTAATTTTGAAAAAAAACATCTTGTATATGGTAAAACTTAATTCAAGTTATTTTATAAATTGAGTCTGCTTTGAAGTTAATGTACCAAATGAACTGGACGTTTGATTTTAGAAATGAATCAAAATATATATTATATACGGGCTAATTGTTTATTAGCCTCGTCTAATCTTTGTAAGGAAAAGCAATAGAATGTTCTTGAAGTTCTGGTTGAAGAAAAGAATGAACACCTTTGCTTATATTTTTCCGAGTAAATATAGAAATTTTTTTCTAATTACTATTATGGTTAAATAAATATCTTTAGAGAATTACCTGAAGCTGAGTAGTCTGAGACGATTATGTTCAAGTAATCTAAATTAAATTTGTATGTTAGCATGCTATGCAAAAAATTCCAAATTTATACATTGCGGATTCAGATGGCAGGGGAAGAGGGGTTTTCGCTGGTCAAGATATTCAAGAAAATGACCTCATAGAAATAGCTCCATTGCTAATCATACCTGAGAAAGACATCGCCCAGATTAAGGATACCGTATTCTATGATTATTATTTTTTATGGCCTGGTGAGGAACACCATGCGTGCATGGCATTGGGGTATGGCTCATTATATAACCATAACAAAAATGCCAATGCAAAGGTGCTTTTCGATGTTGAAAGTTTGAATATCAATATTGTCTGCCTTCACAAAATTTCAATTGGAGATGAAATTTTTATTGATTATTTAGCAGATAACAAGTTAAACAATTCACTTTGGTTTAATGAGATATAATTTTGATAATCAATGAATTATGACTTCTACCTTTGAGTGTACTTGAAGGCTAGCTATGTTTGTTAAGCTGATCTTGAAGCTCTCGTTTTATTTTTTGCTCTCTTTCTAAAGAACGTTTTTTATAAGTTTCAAAATTATCTTGTGTTTCGGATAATACTTTTTTAGTTTCTCTAGTAATTACATTACTTCTGAAAAATTTAAAAATAAAGAATAAAAGACAAGCCAGCAAGCCACCAATTATTGACCACATAATACCCTTATAGGTAGGTTTGTCGATTTTATTTCCGAAAAAATCTATGCTATTCTTTTCAACCTCCACCGCACTCAAGCTATTGTTGATTTCTTTAAGACGGGATTCCAAGCTTTCAATTTCGTCATTTTGTGCTGTAACGGTCTGTTCTGTTACAGACAATTTATTGTGAACTTGATTAAGCGAATCCGATACGCTAGATTTTAAAGTATATAACCAGGTTTTCTTAATGACCTTGTAATCTTGATACTTATTTGATTTCTCAATCATATAGTCAAATTGATTTTCGATGGTGCCACTTTCCAATGACAATTCTTCTTCGATTTCAGTTTGGCTAATAACATTCATTGATAGTAAAATTATAGCTATAAAAGCCGCAGTGTTTTTCACTTTTTTCATTTCCAGATAAGTTGTTTTCCTGTTTCTCAAAAAATTGAAGTTTAAAGTTACAAATTTCCCTTGTTTGCTTTTATGATTATTAAAAAAAAGATGTATATTTTTTATTTTGTGCTTCGAGAGCCTCAGCCAACATGCTTCGAGAGCCTCAGCCAACATGCTTCGAGAGCCTCAGCCAACATGCTTCGAGAGCCTTAGCCAAGGAGCTTCGAAACAGTCATTTTGATTCTTATTTTAAACAATTTGGTGGAAGTAACACTGATAAATTATTGAATCATTAATTTGGGACCTGCCCTCAACTTGATTTGGTAGCCTTCCCTCAACTTGATTGGAGACGCGATGAAATAATTTGTCGCCAGTACCGTTGAGCTTATTAGGGTTAAATGTAGATCCAAATGGCACTTGGCAAATTGTGATTGCGGATGTAGGTGCGGGTAATTTTTCATATGTTATAGACCCAGCTAGTGATATTTGTATAGATGCTCAAGAATTGAGTGGTGTGGTTTGTAGCGATCCTGTAGAGGTTTGTGTTTTCGGGGGATATCCAGATTTTATTTCTGCACAAGCTTCAGAAACAGAAATTTGCTCAGGAGGTTCATTTATGATAGATGCAACACTAGATCCACTTGACGCTCCTAATGTAACTTATCAATGGTCGGGAAATGGAATTGATGCAACGAATCAAAATTCATCATGTCCAATGTTGTCCATTACGAATACGACTTGTGCAACTATAACAGAATCATACTTTGTTACTATTATATGTACCAATGATGATTCAGTAATAGCCAATAATGTTCAAGTTGATGTAGATGTGTATCCTGAAATTGATGGTACGCTGGCTGTTATTGATAATACAACAAATGTAAATGATACAAATTGCAGCATAGCGGTAACTTATCTGCCTTGTCCTGGATTTGCCATTAATGGAAATATGAGTTTTCCTCCTGGAGACAATGGCGTATCAACAGATTTTGTCATTTCCAATGGAAACCCTGATTGTGATGTTACGGTTTCATCAGTTGTTAATTGTATAGGAAACTGTGTTCCACCAGATGTTACGGCAACTGTTTCTGGATGCGATGCCAATGGAAATTTTACCGTTAGCATTCTTGTTAACAGTATGGGAAATTCTGTGGATTTTGATATTGTTTTATCAAATGGAAGCACACAAAATATCACTGCTTCTGGAGGGACTTATCAATTTGGAACCTTTGCATCAGGAAGTATCATAAATATAAAAATAATTGATTCCAATGATCCTAATTGTAGTTTGAATTTAGGAGAATTTAAAGAAATTGTTCTACATGTCCTGAGCTAATGAGTGTGAACAATATTTCTTCAGATGCTTGTAACGGAGATATAGTAAATTTAATAGCCAATCCAAATCAAGGAACAGAAAATGTAGATTACTCTATACAATGGTTTGAAAATGGTTTGAAAATGGTGTGGCAATTAGTGGAGGAAATTCCAGGAAATGGTGCAGCTTCAGAAACAGCAGTATGTTGGGGAGATAGTTTTGATTTTACCAACACCTCTTCTTCTGTTTCCGCATTGGGATATGAAGTGGGTTATACAATTACAACCAGTCCGCCATCCTCTTATCCATCTACTGCCGCATTGATAAATGCAAGTATAGGAGGAGTTTATGGTGCTTTTGGAGCACCGGGAAGCATTTCAGCCCAAACTTATGTAAATGATAGATCTAATTAATCCAACCAACGCCTGTGGTGATTTATTATATTTTACCCCATTCTTATCTTTTGCTTGTCAATCATATACAGCAATTGATGAAGGAGGAACTATTTTTACTGAAAATGCAGATGGACTTACGGTTCCAGGAATTGGTGGGATCACATTAGGAGTTCCGCAAGTACCATTTTGTACAGGCTTGGTTAATTACGATATCGAATTGTGTGTAGAGGATCAGACAACAGACGGAGAAGAACCATTGGCAGAATCTGCGCTGTTTGGCATCATTGGTGGATTGCCTGGAGGAATTTACTCTGTCTTTCCTAATATTGATGATAAACACGTTTCTTGTACTACTTTCTTAGGTTTTTGTACAGGACCTGAATGCTATAATCAAAATGGATGGTCAACTGATCCAAGTGGAGAGCAAATTAGCATTACTACTGTTAATCGATTATTTGGTACGGATCAATTGGATTGGGATTTCTTAGTAAATGTAAATTGTAACAGTACTTTCCCAACCATTTGTCCAGATTGTGAAGTAGTTGGTGCGCCAGTGGCGGTTAGATTTTTACCACAATTAAATATTAATACAATACCAGCACCAGCAGATTTGTGTGATGGTGAAAGCATTAATTTGTTTGGATTAAATCCAACAGTGAGCAATGCGGCAGCATTAGGCAGCTATTCTTGGTATGAAGGAGCTAGTTCGGGAGGTGTCTTTATTTCAGATGCATCAAATCCATCGATTGTAATTCCAGTTGGTTCAGAGCAATATTGTGCTAAATTTACAAATTCAAATGGTTGTGTAAATAGCGTTTGTGCCTCTTTTACTTATGATCCAAGACCACAACTTTTGTCTGCTGCACCAATATTGTGTGCCGATGAAGCATTAGATTTGATTTCATTAAATTCACAAATAAGTACTGCTGCAGGAACATTTGATTGTACACTGTTGATCCAGCTTTATGCTTTATACCAACAGTTAACTTATTGCCAATTACGACTGATTATGCTCCGCCACCTTTCTGCGCAAATGGCAGTCCTTATGACGTAACACAATACAAATCTGACGGCGTAACGGGCATCAACGAAATTTCAGGATTGAATGTAACAGTTAGCCCAAATCCAGCTACGACGAAAGTATTGTTTGACATTGATTTAGAATCTTCAGAATTCTTATCAATAGAAATCTACAAAGTTGACGGTCAATTGGTGGATGTGATTGCAAAACAATCGTTTAGCACAGGCAATACACAATTGGTTTACGATGTATCAGAATTGAGCAGTGGTCTTTATATGTATAGAGTTACCAATGGCGAAAATTCATACACAGAACGTTTCACAGTTGTGGATTAATGATTTGCATTTAACTGAAATTTTGAAATAGAATTTTTTGATTAAATATAAAGCCCCCAACGCCGTCGGCGTTGGGGGCTTTTGTTTTTGTGATTTCGAGAGCCTCAGTCAGCGTTTGAAGGAGTCAAGGTCTCAGCCACGATGGGCAGCCACGATATGCAGCCAAGATGGTAGATAAGGCATGCCTTGTCTCTACGGTGCATTTGTTGATTTTAATATGGTTTTTAAATTTTTATTTTGTAATTTTAGCGATGTAAATGCATTTGTTTAATGTAATCATTAAACTTCGCATTCCGAACAGAATATATTATTTCCAATAAACCAACCTGTAGGGAAATCCTCACGGTTGCCCAGCGAAAAAGAAAGGGAAGCGCGGAGGACGAACTTCCCGACAGCGCAGCTAAATAAGCGAAACTACGCCCGATGCGAGTGGAAATGTATTGCATTCATTGGAACGGATGTTTGGGGAATATTTTGCCACGAAGGAATATGTAGAGACGTAGCATGCTACGTCTGCGCAAAAGTTCAAAACCAGTTCCAATGAATGCAATGCATTGCAGCCCCCAATCAAGTTGAGGGCAGGCTCCCCAATCAAGTTGAGGGCAGGCTCCCCAATCAAGTTGAGGGCAGGCTCCCCAATCAAGTTGAGGGCAGGCTCCCCAATCAAGTTGAGGGCAGGCTC
>Ga0114957_1003814_pt1 | contig 13352 bp, 11 predicted proteins | sample BantaG_FD_87175 | JGI IMG/M metagenome (GOLD analysis project Ga0114957, IMG submission 87175) | Marine algal microbial communities from Bantry Bay, Ireland - BantryBay_4 metaG | ecosystem: Host-associated > Algae > Red algae > Unclassified | place: Bantry Bay, Ireland | collected 2014-11-21 | reverse complement strand
TTTTTAAAACCTTTTCTAACTTTTTAAAAGAATTTATTCTTTATCTTTTTTTTATCGTTCTTCTACTTTAGATTTCGTATCTTTATTGTTTTCTCTGAAACCAGTTTGAGCTTACAAGAAATATTAATACCAAAAAATTAGTTGTTCTCAATGTGAAAAAATTGGGAAACTTAGGATCACTACCCATCATATGAATTATCAAACAAAAGACAATTAATAAACTTATCCAAAAAACTATTTTTGAAAATATCACCAATCCTTTACTTAGTTTATTCAAAACACTTACATCCCGGTGAGGGAAACCAAAAATAAACAACATAGGAACTAAAAAAAACGCCAAAGGAGTTCTAAGATCAGGAAGTCCTTTAGTATCTAAATAAAAGTCTGTAAACCATATCATGACCAGTACAATTGGTACTAGCCACCAAAAAGCATAGGCATAGAATGACTTTCTCATAGAGAATTAAATATCTAAATTAGAATTCTGTTTAAAAATTATCAAACCCATTAACTTTATGATTACCAGCAGGTGTACTTGATGCTGCCTTCATTCGATCAAGTACTTGTTGTCTAGTAGCAGAAGCTCCCAACCTACTCCAAACTAAAGCAGCCATACCTGAAAAAGTCCCTGTAGCTGAAGAGCTTCCAGTTGAATATTCTGGCTCATCACCACTACAAGTAACAGTCAATGTAGTTCTATTGTCATTAGCATCGCTATTATCTTGCATTATCACAGCAAAATCAACTGCAAATCCACCAAAACAAGCATTACAAAGGTCGCCATCACTAATACCTAATGGATTCAGTGTATGTGATACAAAGGGATTACCAACTGGCAATGCACCGCCATCGCCACAAATATCAATTGCATATTCAAGTTCAATTTTAGCTTGGAACTCTAAATCATACCTCAATAAAAAAATATCTATTTGCGGCTCAATATAATGTAGTTCATCCATATTCATGAGACGTTCAATCCTTTCAAAAGATTTGGATTTCACTAAAATTGCTGGAAACAGGTCTTTACTTGGCTCTTGTAATATGTCCTCTTTGTCAAAATCAAATTGATTTAAAATACTTTTTTTTGCTTGCTTCCAAGCTGGACTGCTAAGTTCTTTTAAATTGGGTCCGTTTTCAAAATCTGAAAAGTTTTTCGATTTATATCCAATAATGTAAGAAAAATCAGTATAATAACCAATACTATGCAAAAGTTTTGCGTCTCTCTCTTTCGTCCAATCTATTTTAACTTCATCCCTAGAAGGGTCAACGTAGAATAAAGTCTGAGGGTCAATGACCTCGATATGATAAATATAAACAATACTTTTCAAAAAAAAAAATGAATAGAATTTAACAAGACCTCCGGGAAAACCATCATATTTTAAACCACTGACCACCAAGGAATAACGTTCATAATAACATTTTGGCACTAAAAAAGCGGTTTAATTCTCTTGTGAGAACTAAACCGCTTTAATGAAAAACGACTTTATTTTAAAACATAACATTTCTATTTTAAAATCGCATCGTATTTTGTTTTATTATTTAAAATCGCTACTGCTTCTTTGATTTCGATATCATTTCGCAGTCCCATTTCGATTCTTCCTTTTTGGTAATGAAAACGACTGACGATATCCTTTTCAATCAAGTTAATGATCGCATCTTTGTGCTCCAGTAACTCTGTTTCTTTCTTTTTAGCAATTTTCTGCTCCATCGCTTGTACGTCTATTCCCAGACCTTCTGCGTAATTTTCCTGATCCAATTGCATTTTCAATCGATCCAGCATTTTCTCACTATCAGACTCATATTCGTAATCCTGCTCTTTAAGATAATTGACAAACTGGTCAAACTCCGTAAACTTAAATTCTTCTGGCGAAGCCAATGTTTCTTTGCCAATGGTATAGTTGGTCGTATAATCAAAGATCATAAATTGTCTTTGTAGACTATTTAAAATGGCCGCATTCGCTGCTTTATTAACTTCTACGTCTGGCTTTACACCGCCACCGTCGAGTACCAATCTACCGCTTCTCGTCTTAAATTTTGTCCGTAAAGAATCAGGAATATTGATCGGCGTACCGTCGCTATAACTAACCCCTTGAATACAACGTCCACTAGGAATGTAGTATTTAGAAGTGGTCAATTTTACTTTAGAATTATATCCAACGTCGCGCGTCGTTTGTACCAATCCTTTTCCATAAGAACGTTGACCGATAAGCACAGCGCGATCCAAATCCTGTAAAACACCGGAGACAATTTCTGAAGCCGAAGCGGATCCTTTGTCAATTAACACCACCATTGGAATTTTTTCATCCACCGGTTTATTGAGTGTTTTAAAACTCCGATCCCAGTCTACTACTTTTCCTTTTGTGGTCACGACCAATTCATTTTTAGGAATAAAAACATTGGAAACATTAACTGCCTCCTGTAACAGTCCACCTCCATTGTCTCGCAAATCAAAGATAATCCCTTTTAGATTCGGGTTTTCAGACTTTAATTTTTTCAAGGCATCGGCGACATTTTTACCCGCATTTCGTGTAAAGGTCGTCAACGCAATATATCCAATACCATCTTCTACGATGCCAGAATAAGGAACATTGGGTACAATCACTTCATCCCGTACTAAGGTGATATCCATGGGTTGTGCTTTTCCAGGGCGTTCAATTTTTAATTGAATTTCGGTTCCGGGAAATCCTTTTAGAAAATTACTGATTTCATCGGTAGATTTTCCTTTGGTTTGTTTCCCGTCGATTGCTAAAATTTTATCTCCTGCTTTTAGCCCTGCTTTTTGAGCTGGACAATTGTCGTACGGCTCAATAATCGTAGCGTAGTCGTCAATCTGACGAATGATGGCGCCAATACCATTGTATTTTCCGTCGGTGATATACCGAAATCCTTCAATTTCTGATTCAGAAATATAGTTGGTGTAAGGATCCAGTGATTCAAGCATCGCATCAACGCCCGTGCGCATCAACTTTGCCGGATCCAGATCATCGACGTAATAGGTGTTAATTTCTTTGTAAAGGTTGGTGAAAATTTCAATGTTTTTTGAAATCTCAAAATACTTACCGTGATCTGACTTAACATTGGACATGGTAAGGCCGGCCAGCAGCACCATTCCCAATATTTTTAGCCCTCTTGTAGTGGAATTCATATGTTATGTACTTTAAATGTATTATTGCTTACAATGGTTATGTTTAAATAACGGTATTCAGACCTAAAAAGGTGTCTAAAATACTGATTATTATAGTGGATAAACCTATTTTAACAATAAAATATATAATTTGATAAAATAATACGGGAGGTATTAGACTTATGGAATTTCTCGATGGGGAAAACTATGCTAAATTAATATGCGCCGGGAGTTGGCAAAGGGAGTTAGGGAAAGTAAACTTAAGGGGCCTTGAACATCTCTTTAATGGTAAAAATAATGCCAAAGTGTAGGCGTGTTTATTTGACGGTGTCTAAATAGTTGATTTTCTAGCTAAAAGGATGTTTCTTTTTTGAAAATAAATGGTACGCGGAACCTCTCCATTCATTACCTGAGCACATGAATAATAAATCAACGTAGCTACAAGGCATTGCCTTGTAGCTACGTTGATTTTACGCGTGTTCCATTGCGCCATTCGCGACGGATACGTAAAGGTTGTTATTTTTAATAATTTCTCTGGAAATCACAATTCGCTGAATCTCGGAAGTTCCTTCGTATATCTGTGTGATCTTCGCATCCCGCATTAAACGTTCTACGTGGTATTCTTTTACAAAACCGTAACCTCCGTGTACTTGCACTGCTTCCACAGTATGTTTCATGGCTACTTCCGAAGCAAATACTTTTGCCATAGAGCTGGCCATCGTAAAGTCACGGTGCTGATCTTTTAACCAGGCCGATCGGTAAACCAGCATTTTAGCTGCTTCAATATCCGTAGCCATATCTGCCAATTTAAAAGCGATGGCCTGATGTTGTCCGATTGGCTTACCGAAAGCTTCGCGCTCTTTTGCGTAAGCAACGGACAATTCGTAGGCACCTCCCGCAATTCCCAGAGCTTGGGCAGCAATACCAATTCGGCCTCCACTGAGTACTTTCATCGCAAACTTAAATCCGAATCCTTCTTCTCCCAAACGGTTCTCTTTTGGCACTTTTACATCATTGTACATAATGGTATGGGTATCTGAAGAACGAATACCGAGCTTGTCTTCTTTTGCGCCAATACTTACACCGTCACTTTGCGCATCTACGATAAACACGTTGATTCCACGGTGTCCTTTAGAAGCATCACTTTGTGCTACGACCAAATGAATCCGGGAACTGCCCCCATTAGTGATCCAGTTTTTGGTTCCGTTTAATAAATAATGATCGCCCATATCGATGGCCGTCGTTCGCTGACTGGTCGCATCACTACCCGCTTCTGGTTCGGAAAGACAGAACGCACCGATGTATTCACCGGTACAAAGTTTGGTCAAATATTTTTGTTTTTGCTCCTCGTTTCCATGCTTTTCCAATCCCCAACAAACGAGCGAATTATTTACAGACATAATCACGGAACAAGAATTGTCTACTTTTGAAATTTCTTCTAATGCTAATACGTAAGACAGGGTATCCATTCCACCACCGCCGTACTTGGGATCTACCATCATGCCCATGAAGCCCAATTCGGACATCATTTTAATTTGTTCTGTCGGGTATTCCATTTTGGAATCACGCTCAATAACGCCGGGCTTGCACTGCTTTTGGGCAAATTCCCGCGCCGCTTCCTGTACAGCGAGTTGTTCTTCGGATAGTTCGAAATTCATAATTGATATTTAGTTTTATTGGTATACGGCAAAGGTGGTTTTAGGTTTTTATTATTTTAGCGAAATTACGCTAAAATGGGGAAATAAAAGAATTTAAAGGTGTGGTTTTACGGAAAGATGATGGAGAGAGGTGGGATATTGGAGTTACTTTTTACTCATTCCTATGGCTTTTTTCAAAAAAATCATTAGCCTAGAAAAGCTTATTGCTCCTCAAACCGCCCCCGATATTTCACCAACACCATCCCCGCAATTAACAAAAACCCACTCAACATATAAAAAGGATATTTCACACCTATTCCGGTCTGAAAAAACGGAGTAGAAAAAATCGCTAAAAAGAATATTCTAAATAAAATATTACTGAGGTTGAAAATACTGCTCGCCCGACCAAAGACCTGATTGGGAATCGTGGAGAACAGATAAGTCGTGCGTAGAATACGAATCCCCGCATTGGTGATTCCCAGAACCAACAACATGATAAAAAACAACCAAATACTTTTCCCCGATGCCAGTGTAAAAAACAAAAGTCCGGTCAGAAATGTCATGATGATAATTCCCGTTGGCGGACTGACCTTGCCAAATATTTTTCGAATAGCCAGTCCGGCAAATACCGCACCACTGGCATAAAATATTTCCGACGTAGCGTAGACATTTGCGCCTGCTTGCAAATGTTCATTCGCGTAAAGCGCTCCCAAAAAAAATGCTTCCAACAATACTGCTACAAAAACAGCATAAGAGGTTACGCCAAATAAAAACAGATACGGATTTTCCCGTAGGTAGTGATATCCGGTGGTCAATTCTTGCCAGATCGTACCGCGCTCCTGCGTTCGCGCGTGCAAAGGCTTGTAACGAATAAACCAGATAATTATAAAACTGACAAAGTAGGTGCTGGCATCCAATAAGAATATTTCGTGTATATCCCAGGCAGTAATTGTAAACGGCCAATCCCAACTCATTCCAAAAAACTGGGTCGTTCCTGCACTCGTTCCTTCGAGCAAAAGCGCGGCCCCGGCACCCGCTAAAATAGAAGTCAGTTGTCCCTGAATTTCCAGATAAGAAGTGATCTTTCCGTAATGTTCGGGTTCAATTATTTCTTGTACAAAGGAATATAAATTAGGATAATGAACGGCGTAATTAAGAAAAGTCAGCATAAAAATGCCCGCCACCAACTGCCAGGGAAGTTCCCCCAACTGCAGCCCCAGCATGCCAACTGAAAAAATAACGGTACCACAAGTGGTAGTCAGAAAAAGAAAAATTTTGCGGCGATCGTAACGGTCTACCATCGTTCCACTGTAAGGAATCCAAAATAAACTGATCAGGTTGGTGAGCATATAGACAAACGCAAAAGAGGCCATTTTTTCCTCTTGCGCAAAATACCACGGAATGGCCAGCATACTGATTCCCTGCGCCATTCCGGAAATAGAGTTTGCCAAAAATAACAGGATAATTGCGGTACTATTTTTCAATCGTGCACTTTCAGCAGGGTCCGGAAAGCACCGTATTTATTGGGGTATCGGTCGGACATATTTTTTTGCAATGCCTGAGCGTGTTCGCGTTGGTAGGTTTGGAAGTTTTCCATATTTTTAGAAAAATACTGGAATGCGTAGGTAACGCCACCATCTTCATCATCGTGGAGCATTTCGCAGACTTTGTATTCTACAAAATAACCAGTTTTCATTATCTCAGGAATATGTACTTTTTTCATCCAGTCCAGCCATTCTTCGACTAAGGTTTGCTCTATTTTGATGGTAACGTTGTATAAAATCACTTTGGCGTAGTTATTTGTTTATTAGTATTAGTCAATCGACTTATTGGTACTCTTTCTTTGTGTATGATCGCGCTTTTTTCAATTGCATTGGGTATAGCGTGACCAATTAACTAATCACTAATTCACTCTCTTTTCACTCTCTTTTCTCTTTCTCTCCTACTGTACATCATCCCCCCGCAATCGTCTAAACCGTTTCCGTGCTTCAACGGCTAAGGTACTCCCTGACAAGTCAATAAACAACCTTTCGTAGAGTGCTTTTGCTTTTTCCGAGTCATTAAGCTGTTGTTCGTACAATTCTGCCAACTCAAACATGGCGTTATCACCACGAATCCCGTCCAGATGATTGTCAACAATTTTTTGAAGGAAATCAGCTGCTTGCGCATACTCCCGTTTTTTCTTATAAATTTTTGCTTTTACGTAGAGGATATCATCCTCCAGGGCGTGTTCCGGAAAATCACGATTGAGGGAATCCAGTTTATTAAAAGCGGCTTCAAACTTATTCTGAAAAACCAGTAAATCCGCATCGGCATAATATTGCAATGCAGCAGTGGTCGTATCCAGTCCGGTATTGTCCATAATAAAAATAGAAAGGTCAAGCGCATCGTTGGCAATCAATTTACTTGTCGAAGCTTTTAAAACATCAAATTGAGTTTGGGCCCACTGAAATTCACTGGTATAATAGGATAGTTTTGCATTTCTAAAACGCGCTTCGTGTCCTAACAGATCGTCCTTAAATTCTTTATCTACCTGAGAGTATAATAAAGTTGATTCCCATACTTCGCCTTTCATTAGATAAAAATCAGCCAGGCTCAATTTGGCGCGGGCTTGCACGGGACGTTTCACACCAGGGTATTTAATCAGTTCGTCCAACAATGCAATTGCTTTATCTAAATTATTCAGATAAAATGCTTCCAAATCTGCTAATTCGGTAATGATGGTGGCAGAGGTTTTGTTGCGACCAAATTCGTTCAGAAAATCGTTGTACTGTAATTCCAGTGCTTCCAAATCTGCTCTTTCGTAATCAAATCCGGCGACCAATTTGCTGCGACGTACACTGAGTGCTTCGCGTTTTGCTTCTACATAATAGGAAGAAGTCTTCCCTTTTTCAGTAACAATATAATCGTAAGCTTCGATGGCTGCATCATAGTCTTTGGCATTTTTAGCAATCTCTGCCAACCGATAAATACGACCTCCGGTTTCGTCCAGCTGACGATCCAGTGCTTTCACTTGCCGAAAAGCATTGAGATAATCTTTATTTTGAATAAAACTCCAAATCAGCAACTCGTTATTATACGTAGCTTCTTTGTTTTCCTGAATGCGAGCGTACAACTGTCCCTGTAATTCCGTATATTCTTCGGGTGCCAAATAACGCTGAAAAAGGGTTTTCATACTATTCAGCCGACTCGGATTATGATCCAGACTACTGAGATAATTATCGATCATTTTTTCGCTTTGATCTCCCTTGCGACGGTAAAGGTCTCCCAAATTATACGCAAACTGTTTTTTATCTTTTAACACTTCTCCACCTCTTTCGTAGGTTTTGAGCGCCAGATCGTATTTCTGTAAATTGGTAAAAGCATTGGCCAGTTTTGTTATTTTAAAACGGTCTGCTTCTAATTTATTGATGGCCATTTCGTACTGCGCATTGGCATCGTCGTCCCGATACTGTTTTTCAAATAAATTCCCGTAAGTAACGTACAGTTGCATATTATCGGGCTGGGCTTTGATCTGCTTTTTAATGATCTGCTCTCCTTCATCATAAGCTTCCATATAAATGAGTGACTCAATATATTTATTAAAATAATAGTCATTACCATTATTTTTTTGGTAGAGTATTTTAAAGAGGCTACTGGCTTTTTCGTATTCTCCATTTTGAAAATATTGTTGGGCCAGCTGTGGATCCTGTGCTTGCAGGCTTAGAATACCGAAAAACAGAGAAATTAGAAGTAATATAATGCGCATAGGTTCGACAATTTTGTACCTACTTCAAACGAATTAGGGCGGTAAAAGTTGCCTAGTGCTTCCACTGATTAACGATTCCCGATTCATCAATTCAGCTTATACTTAACGGGAAGATTAAAGTAGACCTTTACGGTACGGCCTCGTTGTCTGCCGGGTGTCCATTTTTCAGACATATTATTCATTGTTTTGACTACCCTTAAAACTTCTTTTCCACAGCCTCCACCGATCCCCTTAAGGATTTCGGGAGCTTTGACGTTTCCTTTTTCATCAATATAGAACCGAACAACTACGGTTCCTTCGATTCCGGTTTCACTAGCAATAGTTGGATACTTTATTTCCCGATAAATATAATTAAGCAGATTCTGTTGTGCACAAGCGTTTCGTTCGGCTTTATCAGATATATCTTCACAACCCGGAAATCTGGGCATTTCTTCTACCACTGTAAATGGCACATCTACTATCGGCTTTACTGGTTCGGGTGGTGGTGGAAGTGAAGGTGCAACAGGCACTATTATTTTTTCTACCACAGAGGCAGAAGGAGCCATTGTTAATTCAGGCTCTATAATCTCTGGTTCTACAAATTCTACCTCTGTGACGATTTCTTCGGGCTCTACTATTTCCGGAATCAGCATCTCAGGAAGTGGTGGTGGCGGCGGAGATTTCTTTTGAATAGTCCGGTCGATCGTTATTTCCATATCAAAATTCTCATCAAAAACAGGCTGTTCGTATCTTCTTTCATAGTCGTAGGTCGTCCAGCTAAAAGCCAAAATAGTCATAGAAAGTGCAGTAAGTAATCCAATATTAAAAAGCGTACCGCTCATTTTAAAAGTATTTACCAACGCGTATTTATTACGTTCCAGTAAATTTTGCGTACCCGTTGGTACTTTCGTTTTTTGGTGTTGAACATATTTTCTAATTCCAAAAATAAGGAGTACAATAATTCCGGAGATGGCTAATAGAGACAGGAATAGCGCATCGCCAGTGATGGCAACGTAATTCATAACAACAATTTTAAGGGAGATAAAATAATACTGTTTTAAAAAACAGCTGTCATTTATAGAGATGCAGAAACGATGTTTTTTGGTGGGAAGATATTCTTTAAAAATCATTTCTAAAAATAAAAAAAGTTGCTTCGACGCTAGCCGAAACAACTTTTTTTTTAACCATTATATTTATTCTGTTGGAGTTTGTTACTCTAAACGGAATTTCACAGGCAAGTTAAAATAAACCTTTACAGCTTTTCCACGTTGCTTGCCAGGCGTCCATTTTTCACCCATACCGTTCATCATGTTGACAACACGCATGGCTTCAGAACCGGTACCTGCCCCGATATCTTTCAGAATTTGTGGTTCTTTTACAGAGCCATCTTTATCTATGTAGAAACGAATAACCACAGATCCTTCTACACCGTTTTCACGAGCGATAGCAGGGTACTTGATATTTTTGTAAATAAACTGAAGCATCTTTTGGTCAGCACACGCCTTCCGTTCCGCTTTTGGTTTGTCCTCACATCCCGGGAAACGAGGCATTTCTTCCACTACCGTAAAAATCTCTTCCACTTCGGGAGCTGGTGGCGGTGGTGGTGGTGGTGGCGGCGGCGCCTCTTCTACTGGTTCGGGAGCCGGTGGTGCTTCGACCACGGTTTCTTCTTCGACACTCTGGTCGACGAATTCGATCTCCTCTTCTTCTTCAATTTCCTCTTCGGGTACCTCTTCGATAACCGGAGGTGGAGGTGGCGGTGGCGGCGGTGGTGGTTCGGCCGTACGAGGTGGTTCAACTTCAATATCATCATCCAGCTCCAGAGCACCTTCAGGAATGATTACTACATCCTCGTAAGTAGTCCAGCTAAAAGCCAGAATAGTGATAGCAAGTGCAATCAATAACCCCGTATTAAAGAAGGTTCCACTCATGCCGAAAGCATCCACTTGGGGATATTTTGTTCTGCCGAGAATTGACGACTTACCGGGTTGATTGGCATTAGCCCCTCGTAAATCCGAATTTCCACTACTTGTAAATCGCCCTTTGATCAATAAGATCAGGCCTACTACCAGGAGCAAAAATCCACCTAATAAGGCGACCAGTGTGCCGCCTGTTACTGCGATGTCTGTCATAGTTAGAAATTTTTATGAATAAAAACGTTTAAATAAATACACTCCTAAGAATGAGCCGATAATATTAGCAATAATATCCGGTATCTCAAAAAATCTGCCGGGAAAAAAGGAATATTGGATCACTTCCATCCCTATTCCGTAAATAATGCTGATCCCCAAGGCAATAGTCACCATTTTTTTCTCCAGGGACAGTTTTCTGTTTTGCGTAAAAGCACCTAAAAAAAGCGCGCAAAGAATACCGTAGACCACCAGGTGCCCTACTTTGTCTAGCGAAATAAGGTCTAACCAACTTGGTGGCAGATTGATTCCTCCCATTGTAGAGAGAAAAAAAATCAATAAACTCCAAAGAATCGCCGGGATATAATATTTCAAATTTTTGTCTTGAAAAGTCAGTATCTTGTAATCCTCATCCCTAAGATGCGAGACGAATTAATTTTGGTGGGTAAAGAGTATTTTTCTTTACAATTTATTTTTTTGAAGACTAATTTAAACGAGCACTAACTTACCAGGTCCGTATAAGCTGCCGCGTCCATCAAGCCATCCAACTCAGCCAAATCACTCATTTTAATTTTTACAATCCAGCCTTTACCATACGGATCTTCGTTGACCATGGTAGGATTGTCTCCTTTATTTTCGTCTAGTTCTTCGTTAAACTCAAGAATTTCACCAGAAAGAGGCATAAATAGATCAGAGGTAGTCTTTACAGCTTCTACCGTACCGAATACTTCTTCTTTTGCCAAAGTTTCACCAACCGTTTCTACCTCTACATACACCAGTTCATCCAGCTCTTTTTGAGCAAAATCGGTAATACCTACCGTGGCAATATCTCCTTCTACATTCACCCATTCGTGATCTTTGGTATATTTTAATTCTTTTGGTGCATTCATAATTGTCTATTTTTGCGAACTATTTTATCAAGTAGATTAAATACAAAATAATCGACTCAAAACTTCATATCTCTTTGTTTAATCGATCCTAAAAACATGATTGGCCCAAAAGTATATCTTTTTGAGCCAATCACAAATTTTATTCATGCCATAAATTCTAATTTACGGTAATTTCTTCTTCTTTTTTCAAAAATTCCTTTACCCACTCGGTAGTAACTGATTTTGGACGTTCCAATGGAAACCCAAGTGCACGCGACCAGCACAATGCCGATAATACACCAAGTGCTCGGGAGACACCAAAGAGTACGGTATAAAAACTGTATTCCTTAATACCATAGTGTACCAAAATGGCACCAGAGTGAGCATCAACATTCGGCCACGGGTTTTTCACTTTACCCAGTCCTTTCAAAATATCAGGAATGACATCAAAGCAATTCCAAACTACGTTAACGATATCAGAATCTTTGATATAATCTTCTGCAAATCTACGTTGAGCAGTAAATCGTGGATCGGGCTCCCGTAATACTGCGTGCCCGTAACCAGGGATTACCTTACCTTCGGCCAACGTTTTATTTACGTATTCTTTGATTTGCTCTTTAGAAGGTTGACGCGTTCCAAGACTTTCGATCATTTCAAATATCCACTTGATCACCTCCTGATTAGCTAATCCGTGTAGCGGACCTGCCAGTGCATTCATACCACCAGCGAGTGAGAAATAACAATCACTGAGGGTAGAACCTACTAAATGCGTCGCGTGTGCAGAAGCATTTCCACCTTCGTGGTCTGCGTGAATTGTCAGGTATAATCGCATCAATGACTTAAAATCCTTGTCTTTGACGCCCAACATGTGCGCAAAGTTAGCTGCCCAATCTAGTGTAGGGTCTGCTGCAATATGATCTCCTCCGTGGAAAGTACGACGATATATATACGCTGCTACCTTTGGCAGGCGAGCAATCAGGTTCATGGTATCTTCGTAAGTAGGATCCCAATAATCGTATTTGCTGATTCCTTCTGCATATCTTTCTGCAAAAACACTTTCTGATTGTAAAGAAACGATCGCAATACTAAACTGTGTCATTGGGTGCGTATCTACCGGAAGCGCATCCAGTACTGCAAAAGTGTGAGCAGGTACTTCCGCTCTTTTTCTCCATTCTTCACTTACCCAATCGGTTTGTTCTTTCGTAGGTAAGTCGCCCGTTAGCATCAGCCAAAACAGGCCTTCCGGTAAAGGTTCTTTATCGCCTTCGGCCGTAGGTAATTTCTCTCTTAGTTCAGGAATGGAATAACCCCTAAAACGGATTCCTTCGATTGGATCAAGATTGGAAGTTTCCCAGATCATACTTTTTACACCTCGCATACCTCCAAAGACGTTGCCCAACTGGACTTCTCCTACTTTCTTTTCACGGTGTACTTTTAGCAAGGCTTTTACTTCATCTCGAAGGGCAGTTGCTTTTTCTTGAAATTGTTTTTTTAAAGGATCCATGTATCAGCGTTCAGTTTTATTTGTATTTAAGCAATTTTTCTGTGTATTGGTTAAGGATGAAGAATACACTTGTAACGATAGTTACAACTAAGTAACCTCTTCTGTTTCAAAAAGTTCTATAAAAATAACAAGATTCTTAATTATGGAATACTTAATTGACTAAATAAATGACGATTCTATACTTCCTCTTTTTCCGCTTCGCTGCGTCCACAAGATGGTTATTATGCTAGGCATAACCCCGCCTGAATGACGTTGTCGGGCAGGGCCCATTTTAGGTCCTTGATTGGTAAGAAAATAGTTCGCCTGTAATCTGCATTTATTCAATCGCCATTCCTAATACGAAAAATCGTACTCCAGCCGAC
>Ga0114957_1003808_pt1 | contig 13364 bp, 9 predicted proteins | sample BantaG_FD_87175 | JGI IMG/M metagenome (GOLD analysis project Ga0114957, IMG submission 87175) | Marine algal microbial communities from Bantry Bay, Ireland - BantryBay_4 metaG | ecosystem: Host-associated > Algae > Red algae > Unclassified | place: Bantry Bay, Ireland | collected 2014-11-21 | reverse complement strand
CTACAGCTTTTGTTAAAACACAAGGGAAAAGATAGTCTGAAGAAAGTTAGAAAAAGGGCTGCTTGGAATGAGTCGTTCCTATTGAAGGTAGTTCAATCCATTATTTGATGCGTTTAACCTAGATTTACCATAACTTTTCACGTTTTTGTGTAAAGCTATAGTGAGACAATACAGTGTTGAGCCCGCTAACGTGAGTTTACGTTAGCGAGCTCAACATATTGAGTGAGCTTCCTACTTCCCACTTCCCACTTCCAACCTTGGCGTTAAGGGTATAAAAAAAACCAAGTCTGCTACGCAGGCTTGGTTTTTTTTATACCCTTAACGCCAAGTCAATACCCCACCCCAATCTTTTTATAAATAAAGTGTAGCAACCAAAGGGGCCCAATCAAGAGAAATTTTACATCATCGAGGAAGGAAGGTTTTTTGCCTTCAATTTTATGACCGATGAACTGCCCCATCCATGCAACAACAAAAATTGCTAAGGAAATATAAGCTAATTTTGAGGGCGCAAAATCAACGCTTCTATAAATAACTTCTATTCCCAGCAGCATTAAGCCCCCGACAAAAATAAACCCTAAAAACATCGTAAAGGAAAGTCTCAAATAGTAGATTAAAGAAATAATCATCGTGACAGTTGCCCAGTTGGTTAATAAACTTCTTCCTCCTGGGAAAGGAATGGCATAGAGCAGACCAAAAAGGCTAAACATAATTGCTGGTACACAGAACCAATGAATCAGCTTATTGGTAGCGTTTTGATGGCTTTCACCATACTGCTGGAGATAAGTATCAATTTTTGACATTAGCACTAATTTTTTTAATTGAATTGGGAGTTTTCATAAGCAATATAACCATAAAATAGGAAAAGTCGCAAAACGATTCATACGATTTGCGACTTTTTGAAAGATGGATTAAAACCCAATTTAAAGTAGGCTCTAGTCTTTGTCTTCCTTGTTGGTCAGTATCGAACCAGGTTTTTCTGGCTCTGCTACTTTTCTTAATGCAATCACTTCTATCTCATTTGTAATTCGAATAGAAAACTGATAGGTCCCAACGTCGGATTGTGATAAATCAACTGAAAGCGCATTCTCACCTTTCACTACGTCCAATTGACCTTTTTGTAGCACCTCTCCCATTCTTGTTTGTAATCTGTATTCAAGAATACCTGTTTTTGTTGAAGTGATGTTCAAATTGAAAAACTTGTCCGTAACAGCACCTTCCATAGAAGTGATTTCAAAAACGCTGTCCGCACTTTTTCGATTGATCAAAACGGTATTGGTGATGTTAACATCGCCAGTTATATCGACCTGAAGTAATCTGTAAAAAACACGCAATCCTTTGTTCTCAAGATCAGTGTAAGAGTAGTCTTTTTTATCGATGGTCGTTCCAGCGCCCTGGACACGACCAGCTGGTTCAAAATCAATTCCGTTATTAGATCGTTCGATTAGGAAAAAACCGTTGTCCGTTTCAGCCATAGTCGTCCATGACAAAACATTATTGGTCTCTGAGATTTTGGCTTCCAGTGTTTTTAGGTAAACGCAACCTGCTTGCGCCATTTGAGGAGCAACCAGCATGACAAAAACTAAAGCTGCCAATGTCAATTTAAATAAGGAAATAATTTGTTTCATTGTTTAATTGTGTTTAATTGTGTTTAATAGAATTATAATCTGTGCATGAATTAAATAATTTCTAAGGCTAATTGTATGAAGTTGTTAGTTTCCTATTATCATAATCTCATTAATCCTAGATTTATGCCTAAACGAATAAAGGGAGTTTGGGTTGCAAAAAAGGGGGGAAGAATGTGAGTTGGAATTGGAGTTGGAATTTTGAATAGTACCTGTCCGGCTGGCCAGACGGGCTCGACCGCGCGATACGCGTTAGATGGCTATTCAAAATTCAAGCATTCAGCATTCAGCATTCAGCATTCAGCATTCAAAATTATCAAATACTAGTACACAGTGTACTTAGTGAGGAAAAACATCATTAGACAGAATCATGGCATCTTGAAAAGCCATTAGGTCAAGGCCTAAATCTACTTCTACGCCATCTTGTTGCTTAAGATAGCTGATCATATTTTCTGTAGCCATATTTCCGGTCAGGTCATCTTTGGCCATTGGGCAGCCTCCATAGCCTTTGATGGCTCCATCAAATCGCAGACAACCATTTGCGTAAGCAGCTGCTACTTTTTCTTCCCAATTATGTGGCTGAGTGTGCAAATGGGCTCCAAATTCAATTTCAGGGTATGCAGGAATCAGCTGGGAAAAAAGATAGGATATATTTTCTGGATTAGAAACTCCGATGGTATCAGACAAAGACAAAATGCGAATATCCAGATCGTAAAGGCTGTCGACCCATTTTTGTACGATATCGCGATTCCAGTCATCCCCATATGGATTTCCGAATCCCATAGAAATGTAAACGACCATTTTCTTATTGCTGTTGACACAAATGTCCTGCATGATTTTTACGCGATCCAGAGATTCCTCGATGGTCGCATTGGTATTTCTCAGTTGGAAGGTTTCAGAAATAGAGAAGGGATAGCCCAAATAGCTGATTTCCTCAAAGGATGCCGCATCAATTGCTCCCCGCTTATTGGCTACAATGGCAAGTAATTCAGATTTGGTGCTGGAAAGATCAAGGCCGGCCAGCACTTCTGCTGTATCGCGCATCTGAGGAATCGCTTTAGGAGAAACGAAACTACCAAAGTCAATAGTCGAAAAGCCTACCTTTAACAATTGGTTAATGTAGGCAATCTTCTTTTCCGTAGGTATAAATTCAACAATACCCTGCATGGCATCTCGAGGGCATTCTATTAGTCGAATCATATTTTACTATCGTTTTTTGATCCGTTTCACAATTAGAATATTTTTCACATGTTCCATACAGGGCCAAAGATAATTACTTTGAGTATTTTTGTGGGGTTAAGAAGGTCTTTAATCAAAATTAAAATGCAAAGTAACTGTTCAGTCAGACCGAAGACGGGAGACCGAAGTCTCCCACTAACGTAAAACGATTGTAGACCTACATTAGCGGGAAACTTCCGTCTTCGGTCTTCGGTCTTCGGTCTTCGGTCTTCGGTCTTAAAGCAGGTACTGCTGAACAGTTACTTTTCATTTTAATTTGGCAAAGCATTTAGGTGGTCAATTTAAAAATAATTAAATGAGCTGGTTGTAAGCGAGCAGGTGCCTCCCACTTACCACCCTCTTAATCTCAAATAACAAGCAATTATGTCAAAAAGTATATTTACAACTCTGGGTTTTATATTATTTCTCGTGGGAATGCTCTCTCTGGTTTTGATGGTGGTAGGCGTTCAGTTATCTTATCTGACCTGGATGGATGCTGCTGGCAGAGGCCTGGGCTTACTGGGACGGATTGCAATGGTGGTTGGCGGGGCTGTTATTATTGTTTTGGCCCGGGGTAACTTTGATGGGCGTTAGGCAATGGTAATGGCAATTTTCCCTTCTGGCTTGGATGGGACACGGATTTGACGGATTGAACGGATTTGGACGGATTTTTTTCTTAGGACTAGGACGCGAAAGTCGCGTAGGGCGATGACACACGCCAGAGGAATATCCTTCTCAGAGAATGCTAACGTGTAAAGAAAGGTTGTTACAAATGATACTCAAAAGCGGGCTCACCATTCTGAGAAAAAAATCTGTCTAAATCCGTTAGATCCGTCAAATCCGTGTCCCATCCCCATTAGTGGGAAAATTGAGCTTGCGATTCCATTGCAATTGCGATTTAATTATTCCTTTCCCATAGCATCAAGCGCCCACTTGTCCCGATCATCCGGCAATTGCCAAACGGCACCACTATTCTCAATGGCATTAAACATAGGCAACCAATCAGATGGGCCGGCAGATTCCGTTAAGATTTCGTAGCGGCGCAGCTTAAGGATGGCATCCAGCGGATTGATTAAAACGGGACAGGCCTCCACACAGGCATTGCAGGTGGTACAGGCATGAATTTCTTCTTTACTGATGTAGTCGAAAAGCGTTTTTCCGTCGTCGAAATTGGCTTCGGTGAGGGCTTTTGCGGAAGCTCTATCTGCTTCATTTATGTATTTGAAATGACCACTATCCAGCTTCTCTCCTACTTCTTCTGCACGATCACGAATGTCCATCATTACTTTTCTTGGTGATAGTTTTTTGCCGGTTATGTTGGCTGGGCAGACAGCGGTGCAGCGACCACATTCGGTGCAGGTGTACGCCTCCATGATGTTTTTCCAGCTCAGGGAGAAGACATCATTAGCGCCGAATTCCGGAAGTTCTTCATCCATTGCAGCTTCTGACTCAGGGGTCAAACCCATCATGGATTTCACTTCGTTCATAATCTCCGGCATATTTTGCATCTCACCTTTTGGCTCCACACTTGCGAAATAGGTGTTTGGGAAAGCCAGGAATATATGTAGGTGTTTTGATTTTGGTAAATAGTTGAGGAACAGGAGCACCGTGATGATGTGTAGCCACCAACCAAACCGCTCTATCAGTATAAGAACACCTTCGTTGAATCCTCCAAAGATAAATGGTCCGACAAAGCTACTGATAGCCAGGGTTCCGGTATCATGGTACTTCGCGGGGTTGAGTTGCTGTAGGACAACGTCTGCTCCGTTCATGGAGAAGATACCGATCAAAAGGGCTAGCTCACCGAGTAGGATCAGGTTGGCATCCAGTTTTGGCCAAAGGGTCATTTCGGGTTTGTGAAAGCGAGGTATTTTCAACAGGTTTCTACGCGCCAAAAAGATGATGGTAGCAATGAAGGCACCTACCGACAGCACTTCAATAAAGCTGATGATGATTGGATATAAAACGCCAATATATGCTGCAAAGAAACGGTGTGTTCCAAAGAAGCCGTCGATAAATATCTCGATCAGTTCAATCTGCGTCATGAGGAAGGCCACGTAGATAAAAAGGTGTAGTACGGCTGGGATCCAACGTTTGAACATTTTTTTTTGACCAAAGGCGATGAGTACCACGTTTTTCATTCGTTGCCCTTCATTTCCGCTCAGGTCCTCGTCCTTACCCAACAATATATTTCGTCTGACCCGCATAAACTGCCTGGAAGCCCATGCAATGGAGAGGATAACGATGATTGCAAAAAAGATTTGTTGTAACATTGGTAAAATGTGTTAATTTTGGATTCGTTTCATAGTTGAACGGAAAAAACCTCCATTGGTTTATTAAATGCAGGTGCTTTGTACCTTTGAAATTGAAGACTTTTATGCTACCGTAGTGGCTTGGACCGAAGTCCAAAGACGGAAGACGGAAGCTTCTATCTAACGTGAACTAAAATTTCACGGACAGAAAAAGCAAATTGCGGAGCCTACGATTGAAGAGAACTTCGGTCCCCGAGTTTTCGGGGCAGGCTTTCGGTCTCCCATCTTCGGACTTTTATTCCATTGAATTCGACAAATATATATAAAATGAAATTACTGGACGAACAACAGATTCAAAAAAAGGTAGAACGGCTTGCTATTCAAATTCTCGAAAACAATTTTGGAGAAAAGCTGATCATATTGGCTGGCATCAATAATAACGGGATGCGCTTTGCAGAAATGCTGCTGGAGAACCTGGAAGGTAAGACAAAAACCAAATTTGAGTTAATCCAATTGCGTCTCAATCCTGCTGATCCTATTGAGAATGAGGTGACTATCGACTATCCCTTAAAGAAATTGACGAATAAGGCGATTATCATTGTGGATGATGTGGCGAATACGGGTCGGACTTTATTTTATGCGTTTAAACCTTTGATGGATGTTTTACCTAAGAAGGTGGAAGTGGCTGTTTTGGTGAATCGGGAGCATAAGTCGTTTCCGATTCAGGTTGATTATGTGGGGATGTCACTGGCTACTACTGTGCAGGAGCATATTGAGGTGAAGATTAAGGGGAAGCGGAAGTCGGTGGCTTTGAGTTGAGAAATGGGAATGGGAATCGCAGTGGCAATTTTCCTTCTCACGTAGATGGGACACGGATACTTCGGCTACGCTGCTCCTCCGCTAAAGCTTCAGCGGCACGCGGGCAGCACAGGTTTTCGCGGGTTGAACGGTTAAAGACGGATTTTGCTTAGAGGCTCGTCTATCACGTTTTTATATAATGAAGTTCTAAGGTATAATCCTCCGCCTTCCCATTGTCTGAATTAGGGTTTTTAGCATGGGAGGATTGTAGGATACTTTTGATATCTTTCTACTATTCTCCTTTTAAGACCTTCCGTCAAGGAGAATTGACATTTACCCTTAATTTGCCTACTTTTATAGAAAAGCGTTCTTCATTTTTGTCTAAAAATCTTATCATTATCAGTACTGCTGAAGTCAAAAGCCTTTTACATAAGTTTGTTGTAGAAACTGACGATCTGGATGTTCTTCAGCAAGCTAGTTCTTTTGCGCTTTCCGGATCCCTCAAAACTTGTTGTAGAAACTGACGATCTGGATGTTCTTCAGCAAGTCGCCAACTACTTTAAAATCATTAAATCTAAAAACTCGGATTGGTGGGATTCTATTACTGATGAGCATAAAGCTCTGATTGAAACAGCAATTCAACAAATGGAAAAAGGAGAAGGTATTTCTGACCATGTAAAAAAGCGACTCCCAGGTCACCCCAAAAGTCGCTTTTCCAAAATCTATATTTCTACAAGCTCTACTGCTTCACCCACTCTTTCGTCCAACGGTAACCGTCTTTCTCAAAAGTAATCAGGTAAAGACCTGTAGCGAAGTCAGACACTTCCAAAGCTTCGTTGTGAGAAGGCTTTACAACTGTCTGCAATGTTTGCCCCAGCAAATTGGTGATTGTGATAGCATCCAATGCTACTTCGGATCCTACAAATAATACATCCGTTGTTGGATTTGGATAAACGTCCACTTTGTTTTCCAACTCAATATCATCTGTAGAAACAAACACCTCAATGTCTGGCATATAACGAGGTAGGATTTGGTACCCTTCATCATATGGCGTTTCATTGTCAAACTGTCCTCCCAGCCCTATTACATTAAATGGACCTACTGGTGGAGACGTTCCGTAAAGATCTACATCGTTGTCGATTCTGATCATGTAGGTGTTGTTGCCATCTGATGCTGCTACGTTGAAACCAGTACCAGCATTGGTCCATTCTGTTGGATCATCCAATGTCAGATTGAAAATTTTGATCAACTTCGATTCGGTGTTTTCATTCAAAGCGGTTACCGTTTCAGGATCGTGCAATGGGTTTGCGGAAGAAATCAGATAAACAGAATCAATATTCATTTGTGTCAAACCATTAAAGAACCCTACCGTTCCAAACACTCCTACTTCATCTCCTTCTGTCACGGTGTAACCAAAGTTTCCAGTGCCAATGAAGTTGGCAATTCCTTCATCTTCGTCAGCCGCATCAATTAGTGTAAATTGCAAACCAGCAGGTCTTAGATTTACACCGTACACAATACCTCTAATCTCACATAGAACATTCAAAGAATCAGGAGATCCTTCACTGTCATTATTGTTGATCTCACCGATGTCATATAGTGGAATGTTTACTTCGCATTGCACTGTAACCACTACATTTGCAGTATCACAAAGTGGTGTCGCATCACAAATAATATAAGAGAATGCATCAACGCCACATGCCCCCAGATCCGGAGTATAAGTGACCGTTCCATCTCCGTTTAAAATGGCAGAACCAAAAGCAGGTAAAATATCCAGGTCGATAGAAGTTGTACCCATTGGTGTAATGTCATTAGCTAAAATATCAATAGTCACTGCTACATCAATGTCAGTTAATACATTGTCATCCATAGCGGTAAGTATTTGAGGTAAACAAGCAGCCTCGTCAATGTCAGCAATATATCTTGGCAGTAATTGGTAGCCTTCGAGATAAGCCGAATCTGAGTCAAACTGACCTCCAATGCCGGTCACGGTAAATTCAGCTGTTGGTGCTGTAGTTCCATAAACATCGGTGTCCGCATCAATTCGCATTTGAACAACATTACCAGCGCCTGTCATGATATCAACATTGAAACCAGATCCTGAGTTTGTCCATTGTGTTGGATCAACCAAAGTCACACACTCTATTTGAGTCATTTGTGATTCGGTATCTTCACTTAAATCAGTTACGACATCAGCATTCCAAAGTGGGTTGCCACCTCCAATCAATATAACAGTATCCGGATTGATTTGTGTCAAACCATTAAACTGGCTGATGGTACCTTCTACGGTTACGAGGTCACCTTCTGTTACCGTGTAACCGAAATTTCCAGAGGCATAAAACAAGCCAATTCCATCATTGTTTTGATCGATGAATGTAAACTGCAAACCAGCAGGACGCATGTTCACACCATGTACCACTCCTGTCAAAGAACAAGCAACACCTAATGAATCAGCAACACCACCTGCATTTACAGTGGTTACAGTTCCGATAGGATAAGTTGGGTAAGAAGCACCATCGTTATCTTCGATCGTAATAGTAAGTGTGCCATTTGTTGCAATTGTTGCTCCCATGGTTGGGTTCATCATTTGTACAACCACCGTTTCGTCATCTTCAATATCTAAGTCATCCAACAATACCATTTCAATGAAAGCCACACTTGACTCACCTACGCCTTCCGGGCTAAAGTGCAATGTCGTTTCAAGAATGGTGTAGTCAATGCCATCCGTTGCGGTTGAGGATGCCATGATGATGATGTCTACATCAGCGGTGTCCATCATTCCGGTGTTCGCCATTCTTACGGCAAAGTTAGCGGTACCATCACCTTCATTTACATCATCTGTAATTCCGTTGAAGAAAAGGTAAGGAGCCGTTGCACAAGTATTCGCTGCGCCGGGGCTGGCAAAAATAATGTCGTTACCGCCACCTGCCGTTAAGCCGGTGTTGTTGGTTGAAAAACTCCAGTTTGCTGCATCATCGTTATCGGCATTCACCTCACAAAGGATCATCGAAGTACCATCGCCATCTGCAATTTCTGGCCAGGGACTGCTGTTGTCGTAGTTGACGATATCAACTGTTGCGCCAGCAGCGTCTACAATAACAATGTCTTCCCCTCCATTGGTCAAGCCACCAGAAGTCCATTGACGTGCCGTGATGCCATAAATGCTTTCAATGGAAGCAGAATCTGAAGCCAGTACAAAATAGTCACCAGCTCCAATGGTGATATTATCAAAGGTATAATTTATTCCAGCAGAAAAGCTAAATCCAGTCATGTCTATCGGCGAAGCACCTTTGTTATGTAACTCGAGGAATTCACCAATATCATCAGAGCCCGGAGGGTTGTACATAATTTCAGTGATGACGATATCATCAGTTGAAGGAGGCAGTACCGTGCAACTGGCTGTATTAGCGGCACCTGGTGTTCCATAAATCAAAACAGATTCGATTAGAATTCCTGTACTTGTAACTGCAGCTGCCCAATTGGCTGGATCTGTATTGTCAGAAGTAATATCACAAAGTTCCATGGAGTAACCGTCGCCGTCAGCCGTAGTTGGCCATAGTCCACCATCGAGGTAATCGACATAGTCTACCATGACAGCAGATGAGTCGTCCAGTTGGATGTCTTCCCCATCATTATTTAAACCACCGCTTGTCCACTCGAAGGTGTTTACACCAAAAACGTCCATCATAACCGTGGAGTCATTAGCAACAACAATATACATGCCGGGAGCGACTGTCGTATTAGCAGGAAAGGTATAATTAATACCTTGTGAGAAAGAGTAGCCGTTGAGGTCAACCATCATAGAGGAGCTGTTGTGCAGCTCAATGTATTCGATGGTGTCAGAACCTGCGTTGGGGGCGTTATAAAAAATTTCTGTAATAGTCATTTGGGCATTTAGCCAACCGAAGTTGCAAATTCCCAGCAGGAGGATGAGTAATGTTTTTTTCATAATTCGATATAGGTTTGTTGAATGAAGGTGTCAGGATTACTAGTTATAAATCGGGTGCAAAGTTATACTATTCTGGTTGAATATTAAGGTTGAGAGCTGACAAATAAATGTTAAGTAAATGGTATTTGTTGAAAAGGCAGTTTAGGCGTGAGGCGTGAGGAAGCATTTGGCTTGGAAGGTTGGGTATTCGGCTGTTTGGTGAGAAGACGGAAGACGGAAGACCGAAGACCGAAGTTTCCAGCTAACGTGGACCCGCAGTCGTTTTACGTTAGCGGGAAACTTCGGTCTTCCGTCTTCGGTCTTCGGTCTCCGGTCTTCCGTCTTCGGTCTTCCGTCTTCGGTCTTCCGTCTCCGATCTAACTGAATAGTTAGCGTTTATATTAGAATGTAAATTTGACACCTGCGTTCCAGGTGCGACCGAAGCCGAAGTAACCTCTTGCTCCAGCCAAGGTATCATTGTCGAGAGCTTCGGCGATGTAAAGCTCATCAAATACATTGTTTACATTAAGTCTGATACGGCCTTGAGTATTTAAGAATTTGAAACTGTAAGTCAGGCCCGCATTAGCAACCTGGTAAGACGGCAATTTCAATGGTTGGTTTTCTTCTTCGGTAGCATCCGGATCATCTTTGTCTGAAAGATCAAAATTTGCATAAAGATCATCATAAGCAAAAACTTCTAAATCTAAACCAAGACCAAAATCAAAATCATATCCAATGCTACCATATAAAGTGGTCTGAGCAGCATCTCCAACTTTTAAGTTGTTAGCAAAAACATCTACAACCCCTATCAGATCGTTGTCATCATTAAAAATTTCAGCAGATACATCATTTTTCCATTCCCAATTTCCCACAGAGGCCATTGCTTTTAGTGTTAATCCTTTTGTAGGATAAGCTGCAATTTCTATCTCCAATCCAGTATGCAAAGCATCAATACCCCGGATATTAAATAGTTCCTGACGTCCTAGGTCGTTTGTAAATCTTTGGTTTAAAGTTCGATCCTGCCAGTTGGTGTAGTAAGCGTTTAGATTAATACTTCCTTTTTTGGTATTGTAACCAACTCCACCTTCACCAGCAATTACTTTTTCATTAGGTGCGTCTTCGTTTATGTCTTCGTTATTAAAGTTAAAAAAGACAGCATCAAACATAGGTGCTCTGGAATAGTATCCACCATTGAGGAAAACATTGATTTGATCTGTTATATTCAGATTAGCTCCTGCCTTTCCGTTATAACCAAGGAAATTGTAGGTGTCAGAAACCCGGTCCTCATCTCCAACCGGATAATTAAAGCGATCTTCTCTTTTGTAAGAAGTATTAGAAACTGAACCCGCTCCAAAGACAGTAAATTTATCTTGTGAGTATTCCAATTGAGCAAAAGCTCCCTGCCATCCAACTATGCCGTCATTGTCGTAATGAATTTTACCATCGTCATCATCAATTGTGAAGTTACCAGTATCTTCCAATACTAACCTCCCTTTTTCCTCATTTTCGGTTATTCCATCACCATTCAAATCTATTTCTACGTAATTAAAATCTGTATTTGTAATTGTCAGATTTCTTCTAACATTACCCAACCAGGCATCATTCCCAAGTAGGTTATCCACTTTACGATAGTGAATTCCTCTATAGTGTCTAAGATCTAAACCACCTAATAATTTGAGATTATCCGTAAGGTCGTGGGTTAGAGTAGACAAAACGCCTATCCAGTTGTGTTCATTCATTGAAGATCTTCGAATAATTCCGTTGTCTTCTCCAGCAATAAGACCAAATTCATTTCGAATGTTTCCTGGTACGCCAAAACCATCTACATTGTTTCCCTGATTCCAGGAAACGATATCGTCTATTGGTACCAAACCGTTATCTGTTTTGGGAAGTAAAAAATATTCATTTCCATTAATTGTTCCTCTGTCACCAGTTCCTCCACCCCTACCAACAGAATAGTATGCAGAAGTAGCCAGAAATGTGCTAGGTGAAATATCCCAATAATGATTCAATGCCAGTTGTGGCTTGTGATAAAAGTTTTCACGCATGGTGAAGATTTCTCCATTTTTATAGCCATAGTCTGAATTGTAGGTGATGTTTCCTCGTCCTTCTCCATTTAGATAATCATCCGCTTTTCTGTCTTTGATAAAATCAGAAAAAGCTTCGTCATAAGCTTCGATTTGCTCTGGAGTATCAGTTGGGCCATCGAATTCAAAATCACTAATATAATCTGATCCAAGTCGACCTGCAAATGTACGCTGTCCATGTCTCTGAGGAGCACCAATTGCCGTAAAGACAAGTTGATGTTTGTCACCAATTTCCTTAGCAATAGAACCAAAGTAAGACCAGGCATTGATCCAGGTGGCGTCTACATATCCGTCGCCAGTCGTTCTGGAACCAGAGAAAGTAAATGCCCATCCATCTTCCGTTCTTCCTGTAGAAACGGTGGCGCCATATTTTAGATAACCGTCATTTCCTACAGTAGAAAAAACAGAACCGCCTTCTTTTTGATCGGTTGTTCTTGTTATAATATTCATGGTACCACCAACAGAGTTGATCGCGAGTTTTGATGCACCAAGTCCACGTTGGACCTGAAGGTTTTTAGTTACATCCGCGAGACCTGCCCAGTTAGACCAGAACACTCGTCCATTTTCCATATCGTTGACTGGTATACCGTTGATCATAACGGCAATATTTGTCTGATCAAATCCTCTAATATTGATTCGGGCATCACCAAAACCACCACCACTTTTAGTGGCGTAAACGGAAGGTGTAGATTTCAAAATTTCAGGAAATTCCTGATTACCCACTTTTAATTCAATTTCTTCTGAAGAAATATTTGAGACAGCAACAGGTGTTTTTCTGGTTTCTGCATAGGATGCAACTACTTTTACTTCTGACAAGCCGATCGCATCGGAGCCGCAAGAGACAGTTCCAATGTTGACGTCACCAGTTGTAACGGTCGTTTCCATTTTCACATCGTCGTAACCGATGTAAGAAACAATAAGCATATAAGTTCCAGCTGCTACATTATTTAGCACAAAGTTGCCATCAAAGTCACTGACTGTACCAACTGATGTACCTTCGATCAGAACGGAAGCTCCGATTAGTGGCTCATCCGTTTCGGCATCAATCAACTTACCAGTAATATTGCCTTGTGCAAAAGCAGCAAAAGCAACTATCATAAAGCAAAGAAAGGTAAATAGTTTTTTCATGTTTTAGGAGATTTGATTTATTAAAAAGATCATTCTGAATTCGTGTATTAAGTGCTAGGCCATAATTAATTTAAAGTTTAATCGCTCAGCCTTTTCAGCCTACTCTTCCTCATTTTTTGGCTCCAGCCAGGGAGGATGAAGCCAAAAAACGAGTCGATTAGACTAAAAATTCTTGACCGATTAATGTAAAAATAATTATGTCCCAGCACTTAAGTAGTTTGACGGAATTATTTAGATTTTTCCTTTTGATGATTTTGAATAATTCCCACACTAATTCCCTATCGGTCAATCGTTTAGGAAATTATTACAAAATCGGAAAAATCCAAATAAT
>Ga0114957_1003804_pt1 | contig 13371 bp, 8 predicted proteins | sample BantaG_FD_87175 | JGI IMG/M metagenome (GOLD analysis project Ga0114957, IMG submission 87175) | Marine algal microbial communities from Bantry Bay, Ireland - BantryBay_4 metaG | ecosystem: Host-associated > Algae > Red algae > Unclassified | place: Bantry Bay, Ireland | collected 2014-11-21 | reverse complement strand
TGCAAATGTTTTCTTTCTGTGGGTAAGATACGTGATTATAATATTCTTTGTTTGTTGTTAGGGAATTTCCTGAGAGTAGTTCGCATGAGCGTTTCGCACAAGCGTTTCGTTTTAACACCGTAGGCACCGAAGTTTAAGCAATCGTGTTCGAGGCACCGAAGAAAAAACTACGGTGCCTTGAACGCTTTTGAAACATTATCATATAATAAGATCTTGCATGCCGCAAGCCGCAGTTTGCGGTTTCTTCCTTATCCAGGTCCACTGGACCTAGATTGCTGACGCATCAGTTAGTCATAGTTTCGCCAGCGAGTAAGTGGCTATCCAGCATCGCAATTATCTACAAGCAAGTTTCTAACTTCACGACCATCTTCCCACCATGCTGCTCAGCAGTCATCGACAATGGCGTCGTGCAATCCACCCTAACCAATTGTCCATACCTATTTTTGATCGGTCTAAAAATAGCCTCCTCCGAATCACCATACGCTGCACAAAATCTATTTTGACAAGCCACCATGTACTCCATGAAATTGAGCACATCATTATAACTCAAAGAAGGTGTTTCAAAATAGTACGTATCCGTTTGTGGCCCTACCTTATTATAAAAGACATCCCCACTTTGATATACATTATAAGTAGTGGTTTCGATTCCACTTCCCGATCTACTTTGCATTGTAGATTCATCATTATGGCTCGTCAATTGTGCATCGCCGATCACTTCACTTACCCAATCCAAATAGTACAGATCCGTATTACAATCAAAAGAATAAGAAGATAAAACCAATGGCTCCACCGATGTGAGATATCCTCCAAACAAGTATCCTGTGTAACCCTCAGACTCCACCTTTACCCAGCAACTCTCACGATGATCTAAGGCTATTCTTTCCATCCTAACTTTTAATACTTTTACTTTATCTGCATGATCCAGTTTTGTAATCACATCTGATTTGGTGCTTGCTTCAGCGCGTAGATTTAGTCCATTGTATGCGCATACGTACAGTGTATCTCCAGTTTGCATTTGCTTATTTTGCGCTTGTGCATTTTGCACTCCGATTCCAATCACTAGCAAAGTGATCATTAACATTAATCCATTTTTCATAATATTGAATTTCTAAGATTATAAAATTTAAAAAAATGTATTGCTGTATTCATATCTATTATATTTTTTTTATTCTAAGTACATGCTAAAATGCAGAGCACGGTAGACTTTCCTTTTATTTGTACTTGTGTCTGCTCTCCCTTTTCTGACATCTTCATTTGCCATCTAAATTTCTCGATTGGGATGTCATACTTATCTAGCAGTTTCATCAGATCCTTTTGCGCTCGGATGAATTCTAATTTTTCAAATTCAGTTTCTAATTCCACATCTTTCATTGGAGTATCTAGAGATACATTCCAGATAATGGGTACATTAAATTTAGTGTGAAATACGTCGCCTTCTACTTCAGCATACTTCTTCTCCATAGCCGCCAACCAATCAATCGGCACGTTAGGATATCGAACCTGCAGCTGCTTTCTCAGGTGTAGATCTGCAGGCTTGTAGGCTGTTTTATAAAAAGCATAGAATGGTTTCAGAGCTGTGCTTACGACTTGCTGATGATCATCATAACTGAAGTAGACAAAGTCTTCGCTAGATCTTATAGCTGGTTGCGCTTCATCAAATCCTCCAAATGCCAACTGCAATGCATAGAGCAAATCTTTATTTTTTCCTAGACCACAAGAGATAAAATTCATCTCTGTTTGCTCGTCCATTATCTCATTAGTCAGTGGCACAAAAGTCTCGTCTTGGATAGACGCAAAAAGACTTTCTACAGTGGTTCGCTCTCCGCCGTTTACTACTGGCACTGACATTCCTGTCCACTGATTGCTATGCAGAACCAAATTGATCTTTCCCCAAGTTTGGCAAGCATTCAGCGCTTTATTCTCAAGTACTTTTCTGACTGCAATCATCGAAGTACAAGTATCTACAAAATAATCTGTACGCTCTGATTTGTTGGTCAAGTAGTATTGCTTTGCTAGTGTAAAAAAATCGTCTGACTGATCTTCTCCAATTACAAATGTGATACTTGGTCTTTCTGTTTGGGCTTGAACTGATTGCGCAAAGCTGATCATTACTGCTATTATTAAAATTATATTTTTCATGATTTTAATTTTTTTTGGGCGTGCACGCGGTATTCCTATTATATATTTTACTTTAAAAAAATCATTGCTGCCCTACCCTCTTTCAAAACCCAAGCAGGGCAAGCAATGATCTAAATCAGGTTTTAATATTTTTTTTATTTTCTATTTTAGGAAGCAAGTAGCTTTTTTTTGCTAACAGCTAATTGCTAATACCTAACAGCTTTTTCTTAACCTACATTCAAAACAAATCGAGTATTTTCTCCTTTTCTAAATTTGAATTCCCATTGTTCTATTATGTGTAAGAGCTCTTTGACCAAGATTGGATTCATGTTAGAGTCCACCATTTCCAGTTTAGCGATCTTACCTCTGATATCGATCATCAATTCAACTTGCAAACCTTTTACTTGATCTAGTCCAAATTCTTCTATTAGTGAATTGATCTTCTGGCTGATTTCCATTTCCAAAAATTTCACTTCTCCGCTACCCAAAGTTGGAGCTTCAATATCATAAGTCAGTTTCATAAGCATTCCGTCAATTGGATTGCTGATCATCAAATCGGCACCTACACCTGCACTAGCTATCTGGTAGCTTTGTCCAATGGCACTATTTGGTACACCTTGAGGTAGTGGCAGTGGCTGACCTACCTGCTTTGGATCTCCGTTGCTTACGATCTCTTGATTGTCTACTGCAACAAAAGAAGTATACTTTGTCAGCAAATTATATTTCAATCCGATCTGTGTTACTTTTTCTATCTGTGCATCATTTGATTCAAGATTGATGTAATCATCCAAGAGTCTGACTTTGTTCCTGGCCCATAGATATTTGATTCCTTCGTTCTTATCTCCGATGCTCGCATTCATTGTTGCATACTTTGCAGTATAATCTTCCCTTCCAGATACTCCAGTTAATTTCACCTCTCCTTTTGGAGCGCCTCGGTACTTACCCGTTACGACTACAGGTCTCTCTGCTAATACATCATTGATCTTTGCTGGAAACACATCATACACATCCAGTCCACCCCAATCAATATTGATATCAGTCAAGACTGGAGCACTAATAAACTGTCTGAATTTTTCTGCTTTTCCATCTGCTTCACTTTGATCCATCACAAATAATGGTTCTGTATTTCCTACATGAGCAATACCTTCTATTAAGTGTCGATTGATAGAGCTTCCTATACCGAAGGAATAGAAATTAAATTCATTATTACTTTTATCAATTAGATCAAAAACGTCTTTTTCTACTGAGATATATCCATCGGTAATGACCACTAGTGATCTAGAAATACCATCTTCGCATTTCGGAATTTCTAATGCTCTATTGAGTGCATTCATCAGACGAGTGCCGCCGCCGCCGCTATGTCTTCTTAGCATTTCTATTGCATTCTCTACTTCAGTTGGATTAGCGTAAACTGATTCTTCAGAGTACACATTTGCGGCACTGGCAAACAACAGCAAGTTGAATTTATCATCGTGCCTCAAGTTGCTCATAAGGTTACGCATCAATGTCTTAGTCACCTCTAATGGAAAGCCATGCATAGAACCTGACACATCCACTACAAACAAATACTCTCTTTGTGGAATTTCTTCGACTGTTACTTTCTTAGGTGGCTGTACGGTTAGCATGAAGTGATTCTCGTCTTCACCTTCATGTAGTAGCAATCCAGTTTCTATATTATTACCAGACAACTTGTACTGCACCACAAAGTCTCTATTTCCTCCATTCGCTTCACTCCTATGCAGCTTCACATAACCAGTCGACAAATCGCTGTAAGTGACATTCGTTTTGTGCGTACTACAGGTTATATCCGCGATTGGCAATCCTGCATTTACTTGCACATCGATGTCAAAATTGTAAGTCGACATAGTACCCGCTGGTGTATAACCTACAGCTTGAGCTATTGCTTTTTTCCCATTTTGCTCTCCTGTATATCTCGGACCTACTACGGTAGGATAGACGAATTCATATACGCCTTCTTCTGGGATGATCGTCTCAGTGTACTTCAATACTACCTCTATCTTATCACCTGGAATAATATTAGCCACTGACATGGTGAATACATTTGGTCTTTCTTGCTCTAAAAGTGATGCTCGTTTACCTTCTTTCTTTGCGTTCGTGTATATGGTTTTTGCTTCTCCTTTTCTTTTGATTTCTGCCTGAATGACTCTACCGTCTAATCGCATCTCCATATCATATACTGCAGCGCGAGTTGACATGGGGAATACATATACTGCTTCGATGGGGAAGGCTCCCGTATTTTCGTATACCTGTGAGATTTCCACATTGGCTACCACGCCAGATATATTCACATCTGCGGTAGTTGATCTGAGTGGCATCGATTCTTGCCCTTCATAATCACTTATAATTTTGAAATATGGAGAGAGTGTTTTGTCTTCATTCTGTGCAAATGTGCTTTGCAGTCCTACAACTCCTGTGACGATAACTATTGCTATAAACTTGATTATATTTTTCATGATTACATTTTTTAAATGATTAGTAAATCAATTACAACTGCAATCTAAGGGCAAATCAAGGCTGATGAGGTGGTACTATAGTAGATGTGAGGTCTCAGCTAGAATTCGTAATAAGTGGGTTATTATCCGTTTTTTTTAGCAAAATTGAAGAGAATTATGAAGTATGGATTATGAATTATGGATTTTAAAAACGATGTGGGTGAATGCGCTGATGTGGGCTGGATGCGCAGTGCAGGTGCAAAGACGCCGATATATCGTGCCTCCTCCCACATCCCTACACTCGCGCTATGCCGAAGGCATAAAAGCCTGCAAACGGATGTGCGCCAGAAGTGAGTGGTGGTAGCGGCATGATGGATACAGGTGGATGTGGGTGGATTCGTCGCGCAGCCGTAGAGACGCAATATTTTGCGTCTCTCTTTTTAGGCAATCCATCATATAGCGGACGACACCCCGCCTGACCACGCTGACTCTAGTCAGTCGGGCAGGGACGCCTCCAATCTTTTCCCGCCTAGGCAGTCGGGCAGGCATCGACTAGCGGCACTCTCAAATAACATGTATTAATTATTTCTGAAATAAAAGATCAATGTACAGACGCCGATTTATCACGTCTCCTTCTGCAAGACTCTTAACTCCACAAGCGCGACCAAACCCAAAACCACAATCACCTCCCCAATAAAATAAACCAATCCCAAGATCGTGAGAGAATCGATATAATAAGCGATCACGCCGATAGAAACAAAACAGAAAAGTAAATTAGCGATAATGATCGTGCGTAGAGATGGCTTCCAATGTAGAGGGAGGTGGAAAGAATGGTAAAGCGAAAACGGCATCAATAGCGCAGGGAAAATGGAAAGGTATAATACCGCTTGCTTCGGCATACCGAATGTCGGCTCGTTGAATGCGATGATCAGATGAAAAGTCAGAGACACCATAGCGCCGAGACCATCCAAACGAAAAACATTTTTGGGTGAAATTTTCATATGTGAAACAATTTAAGCTTTCTTGAACACTTCTTTGAGTGGGATCGACTTGACCTTGGAATCTATCCAAGATATCATATCCAAATCTACCAATGCGCGGCGCTCGTACGGATCCTTATTGATAGTCTTATAAATTTTGAGATATGTTTTGAAGTTCTGTTTGTGCTCTAGCAGGGGAGTCCACACTATCAAGATCAGGCAGCGATGTATGTCAAGGGAGAGTTCCGTAGACAGTTGATGAATCGAGAAAAAATTTATTGAAGGATCAATAAATCGTACGGTATTTTCGTCAGAGTGAAAATTGTCATTTTACTATAACATCTAGATACTCCCTATCCACCCCTATCCAGTCATCACGAAAAAACTGCGCTCCCTCCGCCACAAATTTATCTCTATTCTTAGCACCAATACCCAGAAAAGGCAAATCTAAATTTCTCGCTGTAGTCAAGTCCCACATCCCATCACCAGCAGAAATGATTTTTTCAAAATCGTCAACCTTGTAGTGACTTTTAGCCGCCTCTATAGCAGCGGTGACAATCTCTTCTCTGGTGTCATATCCGTTGGAACCAATCATAATCGAGTCTTCATAACTTATACCCGTTTCGTCCAGCTTGTATTTAGCAGGTGCGTTCAAGGCACCAGTCGCATAGACAAAAACATAATCATCACTTTTCTGAATCATTTCTACAAATACTTTTGCTCCAGGCACTTCCTTTGGCGGTACAAACTCAAGAATAGAATCTGTAATCAACTCTTCCAATAATTCAAGAACAGCCTCATCTGGATCTTCGCCAAACTGCGCACGATAATTCTCTTTAAAAATAAAAGTATCTGTGATGTGTTCATAACCTCCCCAATTCGTATTCACCTCTTGGACTCCCACTCCCTGCATTCCATCCAAAAAAGCGGACAGGTGATGCTGTTCTGACAAAGTCATAGTGCCGTCGATATCTAGTATAATTAGTTTCATGGTATTATTCGTTTTCGCCCTCAATGATACAAAAAAACAAAAGCTTCTTGCGCTAGCGCAAGAAGCTTTTAAAAAAACCTATTATTATGAAATATCTAAAATTATCTAAACTAGGATTATCAATTAATGACTCCGTAAAAGAGCGGCATTCATAATCAATAACTCCTAATCAATAATTTAATTTGAATTCACCATTTTCTCTACCTCTCTCGGCTTTCGAAAAACCAACTCATCCTCAAAAGCATCCAAGACGATCTTACTCCCTCTCTGCACTCGATTATGTAGCAATTCCTTCGACAGCTTATTCAAGACCTTCTTTTGAATCACCCGCTTCACAGGTCTTGCCCCGAACTCAGGATCATAACCCGCCTCTGCCAAGTAGTTAACTGCTTGTTTGGAAAAGTCCAAATCTATCTCGTCCGCTAGTAATTCCTCACGCAGAGCATTCAATTGAATCTCAACAATACTGCGGATATGCTTTCTTGACAAAGGCTCAAAAATGGCTACCTCATCGATCCGATTCAGAAACTCAGGTCTAAGAGATACTTTTAACAAGTCCATTACTTTTTGTGAAGAACGATCGACCACCTCATCTCGATTACTATCCGTCAAACCCGAAAATTCATCGCGTACAAGATCACTCCCCAGATTTGATGTCATGATCACAATTGTGTTTTTGAAGTTCGCTACTCGACCTTTATTATCCGTCAGTCGACCATCATCCAATACTTGCAACAAAATATTGAATACATCAGGATGTGCTTTTTCTATCTCATCCAGCAAGACTACAGAGTATGGCTTTCTTCTTACCGCTTCTGTGAGTTGCCCTCCCTCATCATAACCCACGTAGCCTGGGGGCGCCCCGACCAATCTCGCCACACTATGCTTCTCTTGAAATTCACTCATGTCGATTCGCGTCATCAGATTTTCATCATCAAACAAATACTCCGCCAAGGCCTTCGCCAACTCTGTCTTACCTACACCCGTCGTACCTAGGAACAAGAAAGAACCAATGGGCTTTTTCTTATCACCTAGACCCGTTCTAGATCTTCTAATCGCATCCGCCACCAAAGTCACCGCTTCATCCTGACCGACCACGCGCTCATGGATCTCATCTTCAAGATGGATCAATTTTTCACGCTCCGTCTGCAGCATTTTACTGACGGGTATCCCTGTCCACTTCGCTACAATACCCGCTATATCCTCTGCGCCTACTTCCTCTTTAACCATGTGCGTGTCCTTACTTTGCAATTCTTCTATCTGCTTTCTATGCCCTTCTAGTTCTGCCTCCAAAGATGGCAGTTTACCATACTGTATTTCTGCTACTTCAGAAAACTTACCTTCACGCTCCAATTGCTTCGCTTGCACACGTAAATTCTCTATCTCTATTTTCTTCTCTTGCAGTCCGAGTACAATCTGTTTTTCATTTTCCCATTGGGAGCGAAGCGCATTACGCTCATCCTCTAAATTCGCCAAATCTTCATTCAACTTAGCAATTTTCACTTCATCATTTTCACGCTTCATAGCCTCCCGCTCGATTTCCAAATGACGGATTCTACGCTCTAGAGTATCTAGCTCCTCTGGTACCGAATTCATTTCCATACGCAATCTTGCTGCCGCCTCATCTACTAAATCAATCGCCTTATCTGGCAAGAATCGATCTGTAATATATCTCTGCGACAACTGCACCGCCGCGACGATCGCCTCATCTTTAATATTGATTTTGTGATGGGACTCATATCGCTCTTTCAATCCACGCAGAATAGAAACCGCATCATCTTCATTCGGCTCATCCACCGTTACCACTTGAAATCGACGCTCCAGTGCTTTATCTTTTTCAAAATATTTTTGATACTCATTCAAAGTCGTCGCACCTATCGCACGCAGTTCCCCTCTCGCCAAAGCAGGCTTCAAGATATTTGCTGCATCCATGGCACCTTGTCCACCACCAGCACCTACCAGCGTATGGATCTCATCTATAAATAAGATGATATCTCCCTCCGCTCCAATCACCTCATTCGTCACTGCCTTCAGTCGCTCTTCAAATTCTCCTTTGTATTTTGCCCCTGCGATCAAAGCACCCATGTCGAGTGCATAGATTTGCTTGTCCGCGATATCATCAGGCACATCTCCGCTGACGATACGGTGCGCGAGTCCTTCCGCGATCGCTGTCTTACCTACACCTGGTTCTCCGATTAGTATCGGATTATTTTTCGTTCTTCGAGCCAAGATGTGAAGTAGTCTTCTGATCTCTTCATCTCGTCCGATCACAGGATCCAATTTACCCGCGGACGCTTTCTGATTCAAGTTGACGGCATATTTTTCCAAGGCATTATAGGTGTCTTCTCCACTTGCAGAATTTCCTTTTTTACCCTTACGCAATTCCGCGATCGCCTTCTCCAATTCCTTCACTTGCACCCCCGCATCTTTCAACAATTGTGTTGCCTTAGATTTGATTTGCATCATCGCATACAGCAAATGTTCCAGCGACACATATTCGTCACCCTTCTTCTTTGCATTCGCTTCCGCCTTGTGCACGAGTGTTCCCGACTCTCTCGAAAAGTACACTTGTGATTCTCCATTGATTTTCGGCATAGACTGGATCAACTCATCCACCGCACTTTCCACTTGCCCCGGATTCACACCTAACTTTTTAAATAAAAACGGCACCACATTCTCATCCACATTCAGGATTCCACGCAATATATGTACTGGCTCCACCGATTGATGCTGATACTCGCCCGCTACGAACTGCGCCTGCTGCAATGCCTCTTGTGACTTTATTGTTAATTTATTTACATTCATTTTCTACTCGTATTTTAGTTACGATAACTATACATCAAGCCCTGTACCATTCCATTTTTGATCTCTTTTTATGCCATTAAGTCTTGTTAATGAGGTATTTGCGTGACATTTTGTCTTGAGGGGTTTGGAATTAACATGTAATAATGACGCGTTTGATTTGGGACCATGCCGACCAAGAGGCGGCATCAGGCTGCTGCGGAGTCCGCTTCGCTCCCGTACCGACTGAAGGTAGTCGGCACTACACCCTATCGGGTGTATCCTCCAAATCCTTTGTCCTTGCGCTCTCCGAGCGACGGGCTTTGGGCGCAAGCGCCGTCGCGATTCAAAACTTTTCCTGATTTAAATTTTCTCCGATTACCAACAATTCACTCGTGTTCGGACGCATAGCAATGCGCCCCTGGATTGTTGTTTTGTTTGGGGATGGTTCTTTTGAATGGGTTTTAATTTTAATTTGGGATAAACGCCCGCGCGCATGGCCAAATACAAAAACAAATACCGAATTGAATCTAACCGCAACCCATGGTGGTACTACGGCAATGCGGGAATTTACTTTATCACAATCTGCACGGACAAAAAACAACACTACTTCGGCACCATCCAAAATGTAATCATGTGTCTGAATGATATAGGATCCTTCCTACATCACGAATGGGAAAAAACACCGCTGGTCAGACCTGACATGAATTTACAGATGGAAGAATTTGTCGTGATGCCAGATCACTTTCATGGACTCATCGCTGTTGGCGACAACCCTTATAATGAAGAAACCAATCACATTCACAATAAACAAATGAATATTCCCAATAATCGATTCGGGCCGCAACGAAAAAATATTGCCTCAATTGTAAGATGTATCAAATCATTGGTTACGACTTACGCTCGTAAAATAAATCCTAACTTTAAGTGGCAAGCCAACTATCATGATTACATTGTTCGCAATGAACAGAGCTTCCACAACTTCTCCAACTACATTATGAAAAATCCTACCTACTGGGGTAAAAAGAAAATGCCCAAAATGACAAAATAATTCTACTAATAAATTAACATAACCCGAATTCCGCTACCAACACTTAATACAAGTTTCAATTTTAGTTAACACTGTACCCTTAGCTTTGTCCGTAGATAAAAACTAAACCATCAACAGGATGAAGGACATACTAAGAATATTCGTTATAGCAATTATTGGAATACTGGCTCTATTTTGGATTGCAATATTTAAGAACTCAGAGTAATAATTTGAATTTTCTTTTTTTCGTATCTATAAAATAAATTTTAGTTGCGAAAGTCTAGAGTAGACACACACGACAATCCATGAAAATCAAAATCATTCTCTTTTCCATCACCCTATTCTGCTTATTTCATTCGAATCTATTTTCACAGGTTTACATTGGACCTTTTGTCGGAGCCAAATATGGAAACCCATAAATAGAGGCCTTCATAGATTTCTTTATTTAGGGCACCTCTATTAACCTCTGAAAGAATGTAAATTTTATTTAGCGCTTGAAATACAAGGCGTGATGAGGGAGTTTAGCATTGGATAAGCGACTGATTAACAACGAAGTATTTCAAGATGATAAATGAAATAAAAATGCTTTTAATTTTGATTACATCTTGAACGAGGTTGATAGAGGTGCCCTTTATTTAATAGTTAATTCTATCAACTCTTAGGTTTGATTTATTGCTTTATTAATCTTATAATACTAGTACCTTCTGATCTAGTCACAAAAATAAAATAAACACCATCTTGAAAATTTGAAATGTCAAAACTCGTTGACACGGTAAGACCATCTTGTTCTATTAGTGGCTCTCCAATTGAATTGGCAACACGCATGGAATATTCTTGTGGCGTGGAAACGTTTATATATACATGTCCACTAGTCGGATTTGGCACCACTTGATACCAATTATTTTTAAAGTTTACACCTTCTACTTTTAAGTCCTTTCCATCACAATCTTCATCGATCCCGTTATCTGGTATTTCTATCGCGTCAGGATAAATAGACGGATCATTATCATCACAATCGAATTCTGCAATTGAGCCATCATTATCTTCATCTAATACATTTGCACAATCTTCTTCGACTTCAATCTCAGAATCACAACCAAAACTATTATTGTCAATGTATACAGATGCTTTATTTAACGAGATGATATCACATATACCTTTTGCAATACAGCTTTCAAGAATATTATTTCTATAAATATTTAATCTCGAAATTTTTTCTGCATTTAAATTATCAAATGCGAAAACATCCGATAATGACGGATTATCTCCAATGTATATATTTTTTGCTTCTTCTAAATTCTCAAGACCATCTAGGGATTCCAATTTGTCATTTTCTAAGATCCACAGATTCCCTCCTATCTTCACTAAGCTTTCGAGAATGCTCATATTTTTCAAGCTAGTATTCTCAATAGATGCATCACCTCTAATTTCGGTAAGACCTCTCGTAAAAGGATTAGAATCCCAACCTATATCACTCAACTTTAAGTAACCCAAAGTGCTCACGTTTAGTGAATCAAATGAATACACACCGTCGATATTATCTAACTCTAATGAACCAACATGCGTCACCTTTTTTAAAAATTTAAGCGTATCTAAATGAGCTATTCTGAAGTTACCCTGTATGTATTCTAGATTAGGCATATTAGGATAACTATATCTGAATGCAGATGCATTTTGAACATCAATCTCTAGATCTCCATTTACCCTTTTGATGTTACTCAGACCATATATATTAGTAATACAATCACTTGATCCAGACTGCCATGGTTCATCAATGCAGTAATCGTATACAATTAGAGATCCATTTATTTCCGTACAATTTGGGTACTTTTCTCTAAAATCCTGCATCTCATCACTACGTCGGAATACTACTCCTCCTTCTGGACAATCTGGAAATTCACCGGTGCATTCAGCTATAACACCTGCAACAGAATTACATTCAACTCCATTATCTGAAATAATTGGACTATTTGCTTCTTCTGTTACGAAGTCGCATATTGACTCATAAATACAGGATGACAATTTCGGATTGGCTTTAATTTCTAGATTAGTAATGTAAGTCTTAGTGTAATTTTCAAATGCATTTATATTTTTTAGATTCTCGTTATTATTTAGAATTAGGGGACCATTAAACTCTTTTGTATGTAAATCAATAAATTGAAATCGAGGACAAGAAGAAATAATAATGCCTCCTAAATAATTAAGACCCGATAGCGCTCCAATGCTCCAAGCATTAGGCATCTCCTGAACAACTACAGCTCCCAAAATCGTATCTAAATTTGGAATTACTTGCTCATCGGAATAAATATTATAAGTTAAAAAATTTTGCTCCCCATATAAGAATCTGAATGACCCGCCAATTACCTTTAGGCTTAACAAACCATAAAGTGAATGCAATTCCGTTTCCCAAATCCTAAGTGAGCCTCCTATTTTTATTAGGTTATCAAAGCCCGAAAGATTGTTGATCCCATGAACATTCACAATGGCTAATTCTCCACCTATTTCCACAAGATTTTCTAGCCCACGAAAGGATTCTAGGTTATCGTTATTATAAAATCTTAAATCTCCTCCAATATTGGTCACGCTGCTGAGTCCTTGCATATTTGTGACCCCATAACCTATTGACACGGCTCCCTCTATCTCCGTACAACCAGGATAATTGATTGCAAAACTATCTATGGAACCTTGTGTCTCAAAGGTAATGTGCTCCGGCAGGCATCCTTGAGCATAAAAAAAACTGGTGGTATATAGACAGAGAATTAAGATTATAGTCTTTTTCATCTTTGATGTTTTTCGATTTTGTTTTGATACTCCTAAATAAGATAAGACAATTTCACTTTGCGTTTCAAACATTAACACTTTTCTCTAATTTCAATCTAAATTATTTTCCTTAAATAATAAAATAAGACTCTGTGACGAATCCTCTTGCACCAGCGGGAGAAGCGATATGAGGTGCACTGCAGCGCACATGAAGGAATGACTAGCGACGGATGAGCGCATAGCGAATACTAGCTGGGC
>Ga0114957_1003799_pt1 | contig 13376 bp, 13 predicted proteins | sample BantaG_FD_87175 | JGI IMG/M metagenome (GOLD analysis project Ga0114957, IMG submission 87175) | Marine algal microbial communities from Bantry Bay, Ireland - BantryBay_4 metaG | ecosystem: Host-associated > Algae > Red algae > Unclassified | place: Bantry Bay, Ireland | collected 2014-11-21 | reverse complement strand
GACGACGCCGGCGTGCTTCGTGGCGGGGCGGCGGCGACGGCGCGCGCGGCGGGACGGCGGCGACGACGGCGGCGGCGGCAAGGGCGGTGTTTTGGTGCGGGCGGGGGGGGTGCGTGCGGGGGGTGGGGTGGGCGGCGACCGCGGGGGTTTCATCCCCGTTTTCCGCTGCGTCTTCATGCAGTTCTCGCGTTGCATGTCTTGATGTGGTTCATGAGTGCACCAGTTTTATTCTTAGGGACGTACAAGTTGTATCGGCGCACGGCCGCTTGCACAAAGCCCCGGCACATATGGCCAGTAATGTGGTCTAGCATTGAGTTGATCGTCAGTATAGGCCATGCGTTGAACTGTGCCGGGCTGGACCACCGCCGAATCCAGCTGCTGCTCACAGCGAAGACGTCCTCAATGGGATTGAAGTCTGGCGAGTACGGTGGGAGCAGGAACACAACGACACCCGCGGCCCGCACGGCCGTCAAAGCCACCTCGTCGTGAATGCGTGCATTGTCCAGGACGAGCACGCACCGCTCGGGCTGCTCGCTCCATTCTCTCCCCTCCACCACTGGTCGCATATAAGGCAATACAAAGCTAGTCAAAAACAATATGAAGTCAACCGCTCTCTGCCCGGGAGGTGGCCGCGTGATCAGCCAGTCTAACAGACGGTCATGAGCCATGGCTACTAAGAAACTCGTGCGCGCCCCCGCCGACGACGCAACGTAACATTCCGCTCGAGCCCCCCGCAGAGACCACGCCCATCGCCGCTCGGCCGCACGCCTCACCCGATGGGCCTCGTCGACATACACGCGGCAGCGCAGCGGGACCTGCCATTGCGCCGCCACCCACGCGGCGCGGTTCGCCTCGTTGCGCGTAACAAACGCGCGTTCAATCACCTTGCGCGTGAATCCATTGTGAGCCAGCACTCGAGCCACCGTCGACAACGACACGATCAACGAACCGTCAACTCGGGCGGCGATCTCGTTGACAGCGTCGGTCAGCTCATCGAGAAAGAGCTCGGGCTGGTCCTTGAAAGGTGCCAGGACGGCTTCGCGAAGTTGTGGGTCGTCGGCCAAGTTGTCGGAGTGTCGATTCCACTGCGCCGGGTGGTTGTGAAACTCACCGCCAGTGTCCCGAAAATACGCCAGGAAGCGCGTCGCCGACCGCACAGACATGTTGAGGCCACGCGCGGCGGAGGCGACGCTGCGACCTTCGACGCGCACCATCCGCACCAGGTGCTCCCGAGTCTCGGCACTCTTCATGATGGCCCAAAAGAGAGGAGGGCGAAGAAAGGGGCGCGCGGGAAGAAGGGGGAGGGGGAGAGATAGGGCGGCGGGAATGGTGGGGTCAGCGAGGGGGGGGCACACCGAGGCGTTAGGAGCGATGTTCAGATGCAGGCGCATGCGTGTGCCGCAGAGCGACTGCCAGAGCCAAGGCCGTCGGGATGTGTCCGTCTGCCCTGCTTTCTTCTCGTTTGCGGCCAGTTTCCTCGGGCCTCAGCCCGACTCCGCTCAAGGCGCCATCAATTTCCGGCAGACGGGCTCGCGATCGCCCCTGTTCTCCTCGGATACCCTTAGACTGGTGTCGAGGCTCCTAGAGCGCACGACAGACGCGCCCGAGACGAGACCGATTGCAAATTAGGCAGCGGAGGCGAGTACTGCATTCCCACGCACGGGACGATAAGCAGAACAGCTGTTGGAATGACATGCCGAGACGACAAGACATGCTTCAAAACATTGAGCATATTCAAGGTTCATAAACATGAGGCCGATTTTGGCGTCCCAAAAGGACCTCTCCCAGGCCGTTCAGAGGCCACGCCAGGCAAAACTTCAAGATTTCTTGAATTGTGTAATTGACTCAAGCACTGTTGTTCCTGTTCGGATCGGCCAAAATTGAGCGTTCTGCAATACTTGATCTCACAGTGCCATATTTTAGAGTGGCACCACTCGGGCGAATCTGAACAGGTCTATGTTGCGAGATGAGTCAGGTCGCATCGCACGAGGCGAGGACGCTTGGCCGGCAAGCCGCTCTTGGCCATGCACCAGGCAGAGCTCTCCTGGTCATAGGCTGGCTGCTTTGCGGGGGTGTCCAGATAGCATGGCACAAGCCGCGAAAGTCACGTCGGCGGCGTCGTTTGGGCCGCATTCGGCCACTTCCACCCCTGGGCTGGGAACGGCCCGGGCCGGGCCTAAGAGTGGGACACGAGTCCGGGAGGACAAGCAGTCAGACCCTCGTGCGTAGCCTGCAACCGACCCCCGAAGCGGCCCCGCCACGGGCTGGGCCAAAGAGGTAGGAAAGACCCGCGGAGAATCCGTCGGTGGGCCCCCGTGGGCAGCACTCAGCTGGTCCGTACCCACCTTTGCCACGACGTAGGTGGGGCCACAGGGAAAAGTACGCGTGGCGGACGATCCGTCGGCGACCTCGCGTGGGCCACATTGATCTCGCACCAGCCCCGTCTACGTTGCTCGTGGGGCCCATACTGTAGTGTGCGTGGCCAAACAGCAGCAAGTAAGAGGTTCGGAAATAATCCTCGGCATGCCCCTGTCAGCCTCTTTCGCCTCACCCATGCCCCGGCTCTGCCGCAAGCACAGCACGGAATATACCTCGGCACGTTCCTGTTGGCCGATTTCGGTGCACCCTCGCCGTGACGCGCGTGCCCACCAATTCCAATCCACTCTTCCACCCGTGGCGTCGCCACTCCTGGGTCCCACGTCTCGCGCACCATCCCATCTACCGCGCTGGCTGCCTTCTCGTGGTATTTTGGCCGAGAGCTGGCCTTCTACAAGGCTATACTCCTCATGGCTGCCTCTTTCTGCGTGTTGCGCTTTGCCTGGAGCCCGAGGCCCTGTACGAGCGTGATATGGCTGAAGCTACCAAGAATGTCCATGACGCGGCCAAGAAGATTGTTATCGTGATCAAGGACGAGCTTGATTCTTCGATGACGAGCAATGGCGCGGCCAGCACGTTGACCGCCTCGCGACGTCTGGTCTTGAGGGGGGCCGGTGGCTGCGGGAGTGGGAAGCTGAAAGCTGACGGCTACGAGATGGTCGATCAATTGGCCGAGAAGAAGTTCATTATGGACGGAGAGGCCCCGAATAGCAGGGGCGGTGCTGCGCGCAACAACTCTTACGGCGCCGTTCAGGCGTCCAGCATGTCGGCTCCGCGCAAGGCCGACTTGGTTGACGCGTCCGTCAAGAGCTGCAAGATTCCTGTCGATGAGCTTTCTCGTGCGCTGAAGGCCGTGGACGCGCTCGACCTGAAATGGTCAATGCGCACGCAGCGAGCAGTCCTCCACGGCGCTGCTATGGAGAGGCGCGCCATTGCATTCCTGTTGGCCGAGCGTGTCTATGCCGCCTAGCTCCGAAAGGAGGCCGTAGAGAAGGTCTACTTGAGCGTGGCGCGCCGGTCGCACTTGACCCTGAAGGTAGCGGAGGCTTTTGGGCCGCATGGAATGGCCTACGTGAACAGCCAGGCCATAAAGGACGTGTAGAGGGGACCGTTAAACGCTGCCACGATCACGACTATGGCCGCACCAGCTGCCAAGGCCAGGGCGACTTCGGCGGCAGCGGTGGAAGCAAAGTAAGGTAAGGAAAAAGGCAGGGCCGTCGCTGGCTGGACGGGCGTGCTCGGGGCGGTCCAGCGTACTTCCGCCGCGGCGTTGATGAGGATGAGCAAGCCGCCGCGGCCTTGGCTGCTAAGACTCAGCGGGGCCGGGCAAGGCCGCAGCAGCCTCGGCGGTTGAGACCGACGACGATGAAGTTGTCAATTTCAACGTTTTCTTTGCGAAAAAGATCGAGGCTGCGGGTTTCGCTGGTGCGGCGGGGACGGCGAAGACAACGGAGGAGCTGGCAGCGTGTAAACCGAAGACGGCGACGTGTGGGGGGCCAGCCACCGCGGGGAGTGAGGCGGATGCGGCTGCAGTGGCACCAAAGCGGACCAGCGAGGTCCGCCGAGGCTCCTTCGCTGAACATGAGCCTCCCCAGGACGGTGCAGAGGCTCGTGTGGCGCGTCGGGCTGGTTCTCTACTTTCTGTGGCAGGTGTGCTGAAAGCAGAGATCTTTGAAGGTCCGGAGTGGGCCTTGCGGCTTGGCGAGTGACGAATTTTGTCGCCTGGTGGGGATGACGCGTCAAGATTTGTGATAATTGCACAGCGGCGACTTGTACGACGCGGCCGAGTACTGTGTAGTGGCCGGGTGGCCCAGTGTGAGACTGCTTGTTTTGTTCTGGGTGAGCGGCCGCGTGGTCAGCGTGGCCGTAGATTGTGCAGTATTTGTAGCGATTAGCGTAGTGGTGGTCGACGCTTCGTCGAGCGCTGGTAGATGCTGCGCGCCTGCTTCATGTTCTCGCATTTGAAGAAGTCGTTCTTCGTATTGTTTCGATTTTTTTTTTCTTTTTCTGGCAGAGGACACTGGTTAAATCGGCGCTGCTCATCATCTTTCGATTTCCTGCTCCTTTGCAGTACGTTCGTTGCTTCATGTTTTTCGGTGGTTCGACAAACAGTGGACAACACGAAGAACCCGTCTGGCCATGCAGAGGCCAGGGCTTTGTACGTGCCTTTCAAGCTGCAGCACATGGTTCCAGCACCCTTTCGACCCTTTCCCTCACCACGGCCACCAGTGCTGCACGCTTCCCATCGTTTCTTCTGTGCGTGTTCGACCCGTGGACTAATCAGAACGTTCTTTTGTCGTTTCCCTTTGTATCTCGGACGCGTCCTGAAACCGGCTGGGCTCCCCTTGTAATCGATCTGCTTTTGTGATGCCGATGACCTCGTTGTCCGAGCAATGAATGGGCGCCGCGCGGTGCCCAGAAGCGGGGCCGCAGGTGTCAACAGGCGTTTCCATGAACGTTCATCTCTCACGCTTCAGAACAGCGAGAGCGGCAATAAAAGTGGCGTGGCCGGGATCGTGCAACGGCGTTTTCTGACTGGTTTAGAAGAAAAGATGGCTCGGCGCCACGTAATGACCGACTTTCATGCTTCAGAAGCACGAGACTGGCAGCGGCGGTCGCATGGCCCAAATCACGCAATATCGGGTTCTGATTGGCGCAGAATAAGCAGTGGGACGGCGCACAGCGATGAACAGATGTTCCGCTTGAGCACCACCAGACCGACAGCTGAAGTTGCGTGGCCCGTTCGTATTGATGTGTTTCCAATTTTGGTCGATGCCATCGATGTCAAGAAGGGTGATCACCTGTGCGAACGTGCGTCTCAGCCATCCATTCAGCCGGATAAAATAGATCGGCCAATGGGCAGTTGACCCGGACCCTGTCTCGACTTCATTCAGATCGTCCAAAATTGGGAAGACAGCAATAGTTCAGCTTCCTGAGCTGTGACTGTTCGTGTGATGGCCAAAACTTTAAGAAACGAGCGCGCGCCTGTGCTTTGGTGTGACGCGGTACTGAGGAATTGTTGCGAACAATGATGCCACTTGGAACGCGAACTGCAATCCACGCTGCTTGTCCGGTCCCCGCTTCGGCCAAGGCCAGCCGACCAGCGCCCGCCGTCTACTCCTTTTGTCGTGCAAACCCCACCACGCTGACTGTCAGCGCCACACGCCCCCCCCCCCGTTCCCTTCCGCGACGTTCTCCCTAGCTGTGCTTTTCCCCAGCTGTGCTGCCGCGCACCTGACGCCAAGCTGGGCGAGAGGGTCTCTTCCGGTCAGTGTCGTTGGCGTGGGTGCTGCGTCCGCCGTGGCGTCTCCAGACCGTGAGTTCAGTCGACGCTCTCACCTCGACACTAATTTTGATTGACAGCACGTACTTCCATTGCTGACCTCCAAAAAATGGCGCTTGCAGTGGTTACAATCATTCAACAGCTTACGTGGATCAATGAGAAGGCTAGAAGTCATAAGAGCTCCTCGCACAGTCTCCCCATGCAGCTCTGCGCATTGAAAACGCACATCAGAACGTTAAGAGATCTGGAGAAGCTTTTTGATCTCATGAGAAATCACAGGTCTGGCCCAGAACCCTCTCCATGCCCTCTTCAAGCCAAAGCAAACGGCCAGAAAATCTCAGGAAATCTCATTGTGGGTTGCAAAGGCTCTCCGTGACTCCGGCAAGACACAGTGATTGGCCTGCGAGATTCCTGGCAGCAACTTTCTGCCAATATTGCTGATCGCCGAATTTTGTCCTGGGAGACAGAGACAGAGACTGACTCTGAATAAGAGCACTCTATCGGTTTAAAACGACTGTATGAAGGCATCGAAGCCAATAGAAAGCCCGCATTTTGTAATAGAACCTTGCATCTGGCAGAACTCACCGTTTGTTGCCGCTTTATCGGATTTTCTTGGCGCGGAGCACAGGCTGTATGGGCACATGTAAGCAATCAGGAGCACCCAGTCATTCCCAGGGGCGCATCTGATTGGTGGAGAGAGTCGGTCCGCAAGTCAGTCTCTGTCCACCAGGACAAAATTCGTGGATCAGCAATAGTTTGATCGTCTCTTGTCGAACAGCCAATCCGATTTCCTTTCAACGCTGGGTCGTCGGCTCTGCCTCCCTTCTCTCTGCAACCGCCATGTTTTGGAGGTTAGGAATATTTTGTCGTTCGTTGGCGCAGCGGTGGACTTGCATTGTGGTCACTGGGACGAACGTGCGCGGCCCATCCGCGTACGTTCGACGTACTGATCACACTGTCTCAGAGGTTAGCCAATCGGATGCCCCGCAGCGCTCGTCACATCACACGAACTTTCAACTAAGAACGGGCCTCAGTCCCTGTAGACTGGCCGGCGCACACACCGAGGCACGATCGGCCCTCTGAGGCGTGGCCAGATTTTCTCGATGGAAGCACTGCGCCGCAGCCCCTACTCAGAGGCTGTCCCCCACTCGCAGCTGAATGGGCCTGGCGGCTGCTTCGTGGCCACTCTGCGTGGAGCCTGCCTGTCTGGGACGGGTCGCGTATTCTGGCGCCCGGGAGAGGGGGTCCCAGATTGTACGACTGTTTTTCATCTGGACTGTCGGCCAGTGGCCGCGCTGTCCTTTTCACAGGGAGACGGGGTCGCCGCGGCTCGTACTATGCAGAGAAATCCGACGGAGCAGAGAGTTCCTCGTTTTTTCTGGCGCCTTCAGCGCGCGTGAATCAAAACTGGCAGCAGACAGTCAATGCGTTATTTGGAGCTTGCTGGGGTAGGGGGTGGTGGTCCTCTCATTTGCTGCCCTGGTTGTCGGCGCGCGTTTGGCCTCTCACGGGCCTGAGTCATGATGCCATCCTCACCAGGCTTTCAGGACTCCAGACGGACACCTGTTCTGATCCGCTCGGGAGCTACACGTCCCGGGCCCAAGCGACGAGCTGTGGGGCCACACAGGGAGCGTTGTGGTGGGGCTTTTTGAGGCAGCCAGTCGTCCGCCCCGTGGAGCCATCTAACAGACTCCCTGGGCGCAGTGAAGACACTCACAGGCGGTGCGACCGCGTGCGCACCAGTACTGCAATCAGGGGTCGGCGTTCGCTCCTGCCAACAGGCCGCGCTCCCCATCCGCCGACCCGACCACGCACGCTCCGTCATCGACTCGCCGAGCGCGCACTCTCCGTCACTCTCTAACCGCCGTATTGCCCACTAGAAGTCGTCGTGCTGCCGCATCCCGATCGCACGACGCCACTGTCGCTGTACTGAGCCGTTTTTTTGACTAATACGCCCGCTCGCAAGAAGCAGCCGTTTTTCCTGACAGCGGTCATCGACTCGTGCGCACGCGCTCGCGTCATCTACGGGACGAGCTGTCGCCACCTAGCTGCGCGTGTTGTAGCTATCGGATCCGCTGAGCAAGCAACAAAATGCGGCTCTCTCCCAGCTCCAGCCGGGCGGCAGTGATGGCTTCGACTCCTCCGTCTTTCCGCACGTCCTCTTCGCGGAAGCCGCCACGCGCGCGCGCTCCGCCGTCTCTTCCACCCGGGCCGACCGCAGCTAGAGCATCGTCACCCGCCCAACGACACGCGGACACCACCTCTCACATTGTGGCCGCTGCTTGTGGGTCGGCACGTGACGTGAGGGCTAGTGCTTCTGCGAGCCCGGCCGGCGCCGCGGTGATGCCGCAAGCCACTGGCACTGCCACTTTGCCCCTGATGGCCAGGACGCGCCCTCACAACGACTCCCCAGTGTTCAATCCCCGTCCACGCTACGGCCGGCGCGCACCGACGGTCTCGGAGTCCCAATTGCCGCGGGAATTGGGTAGCATCTGCACCCGGTGTATGAGGTCTCTGAGCGTTCCCAGCAACGTTATTATGTGTCTCCGCGGTTTTCCATGCCCTTGGGATGTCCGGCCCGCGGCGCAGCCGGGCTGGGGCTAGCAGTGGGTCTGGCAGGGTGACTCCGCATTTTTTAGCCGCACGATGGAGCGGCGGGCGCTCCAGCGCATGTGTTTTGTTTGTCGATGCGCACTCACGGTTGGAGACGGGCACCTTACGTGCGTGTCGTGGTGCCCCTGCCGCTGGGCGTCTTCCCCCATGGTCAAGCTGCCCCCGGACGAGAGCGGCTTTGAGCGGTCGGCTTCCTGGGAGAGCCTCGAGTGGATGCTGGCAGAAAGCCACGCTGCGAACGAGGAGCGGACGCGGCAGCAGCCGCCGCGCTGAGTGCGCCGCCTCTCTCTTCCCGACAGCAAGGGCAGGCACGAGGTGCATTGCGTCAATGCCAATCTTCCCGCACCGCCTGTGTGGTGAGAGTTCAAGGCAGGCTTCGGGCCGCCTGCCTCTTCCACGGCGGCACTATGGATTTCTGCCAACCTGAGCGGCCTCGGCTGTCCTGGCCGTAGCACCTGTGTTTCTCGTTGCCACATAATTCTCGGTTGGCCAGAGCATGGCCGAAGGCGACGCTCAAGGCAGCTTCGCCTCCACCAACGGCACCAGCCTCAATAACCTGAACGGCAATGCGGTTGCAGCGTCTGAGGCTGCGCACGCAGCGCCAGCGACTCCGGCCTCTGCCTTTGACGATGCGCAGCAGCAGACGGGAGCAGACGCCGGTGTACTCACGCTGCAGCGGGCGCACCAGATGGAGCGCCCGCTGCTGCCGAAGAAGGAGGAGCGGTTGCGAGGAGACATCTTAGAGCTCCGTGCCGAGGTCGCGGCGGCGCGTGGGCGCTACGAGCAGAGCCAGCGACAGGCTATCGCTCAGGCCAGCGGGCACGCCACCACGGGGCGGGAAACACGTGTTGCGTTGTGGACCTACGCATAGCGGAACGTGCTATCGGCAGTCTACCAGCAAGCGACGCTCAACGCCGGGGTGGGGGTGGACCAGACCCTGCAGACTTTTGATGAGGACGTGGCCGATCGCTTCCGCCGTCGCCTACCCAGCGAAATGTCCCACGTGGCGCGCCGGCGGGCCCGGTCGCCGCCGGCCATCATGAAGGAGCTCCAGTACGGCATTATCCACTAGCGCTGGTCGGCAGCGTCGACGACGAAGTTGATGAAGATGAGTTCCAAGCAGACGGCAATGGGAGTGCCCCGGTTTCTTCTACTTTCGCACGGGGCAGAAGCGCTCGCAGTCAGAGCTTGATTCAAAAGCGGCCCCTCGGCTGCAATGCCTCCAAGTCCGCGTCGCGCTCGGAGCTTCTCCTGCACCGCAAAGAGGCCGCCAACACGGCCTCGCTGGAGTCGTTGGCCAAGTCCGCTGAGCAGCGCAATGCGTTGATTTTCTGAACGACACCAGAGGCCGCCAACTCTGAGGAGTGCCGCAAGTGATGGGCCCTGCAAGTGCGCCGGCGCCAAGAGGAGGCAGAGAAGAACGAGGCGAGCAATCGCACAAGAGGTGGCGGGGAAGAAGGGAGAGGTGACGACAGCGATGCCGAGGCCGCATCTTGCGGCCTGAGCCGCGGTGGCGGCGGCACGGGCCGCCGCGAACGGGACGCTTTGGAGTTCGCTATTGCCGAAGACGAGAGCCTGGACGAGCCCCTATCCGGGGCTCGTGGCGAGCGCCGCCGCGATGATGGCTGCAGGCGAGGCGTGCGCGGTCGAGGCCGTGGGCGCGGTCGTGGCCGCAGTGCCGTTCTTGTAGGACTTGCGCGCTGCAAGCGTACGCGGACTGCTCCTGCGGCGAGCGGGAGCTATTCATCGTCTTCTTACTCTACATCCTCTCTGCGGCGTGCTCCTCACAACCAAGCGCTGGACAAGACGTGGCCACAGACGTCGCCCTACGACGACGACTACAATGATGAGATTTACACGATGGCTGATTACCATCTACAGGTGCCGCTGCCAGCGCTTGCTGCCCCCTGGCAAGCCCCTATGCCCCGCCACCTGCCGCCAAGCATTATCGTTGAAGAGGCCGCGACCGACGCGGCCACCATGATCGCGGCCGCAGCGGCCACTTGGCAATCTGACGGCAGCGATGAGGGCTTGGGAGGCGACGCACGTGCGCGGACGGAAAAGGACCTGAAGGAGGAGGACGTCGGCAGTGCTGGCCATGCTAGAGGCGGCCGCGCCCTTGGTTCCCTGGGTCGCAGAGTTACTGCATCTGCGGCCCTGCACTCTAACGGCACCGACGCGGACGGAGCCGACGTGGACGGCGCCTGCGTCGCGGACCCTGGAGCGCATGAGGAGGACTTGGGCGGCCGTACTCGACGCGGCCGCGTCTCTACCAGCGGTCGCCGCTCACCTGTGGCGCCGCACCATGTGCGCAGTGCGCTGCGCGCGCGGACTTCCGCGTTGATGGCGGCCCGCGCCGCCACATCGAGCTTCGATGAAGACGACGAGACGAATGTCGCGTGACTATGCAGGACGGCCACCACCATCGTGGCCGAGACTGTCAAGATGGCCACCGTCCATGCCATCCAGGCCAAGTAAATAAGTAGACCATGCACTGTCTTTGCCGAGCGAGCGGTGGGCGGTGGGGGGCCCACGCGTCGCCCACCCCGCCGCCCGCCGTCATTTCCCGTTGCCATGCGGGCGGCCTGTGCGTCTGGGGGAGGAGAGGGGTGTCGCTGGGGGGGTGGACGGCCCCAGGCGATGGGGCGAATGGCGACGCCGCCGCCTCTCGTGGCTGGCGACGCGGCCGCAGCTGACGTTTGCGGCAGAGTGGGAGGGGTTGGGGCTGCGGCGAGCCAAACGGGCGGGGATGCGCTGTGTTTACAAGGTACCGGGGGGGTTCCTAATGATAGTCACAACGTGCAATTTTGTGCACCCCCTCAGAGGCATCAATTTGACTATCAAGGCCACCAGAGAGATTTTCCAGGCACCTGCAAGAAAAACAACTCGGCCCTATCCAGCTCTGTACTGTCTGAAACATAACGATCGCGGCGCGTGCGCACGAAAGAAAATGCATCATCACGAAGCGCATGAGCTGGCGGTTCTGATCATGTGCTTTCTGTAGCCTGAGGAGTTGTATCAGCTGCATCCGATCGCGTGTGGTGCGACGCCGCCGTCCCTCTCCCCAAAAAGAAAGGTCTCCTCTTCATATCCGGCTAGTCATGATAGGCTTCTCCAATATCCTGCGCGCCCACAGAATGAGCCTCTCAGAAAAGAAGCAAGAATGGCGATGCGCCCCCCTCCCAGAGCCTCGCGAAGATACCCCATAGCCACAGGGCTGCTTGCCATACCCCCACTGCAGCATCCTCTACACATCTCGCGGTCTCCCGGCTGCCAGCAGCTTCTTCTTCTTCAGTCTGCGTTAAACAGTCCCCCTCCATCTTCACCCCCTGCTGCACACGCCGCCCGGCTGGCTGCCCAGGAACGGAAAGATGGCGTGAAGTCAGTCGCGGTGGCTGCCGATTAGGGCAGCGCTGGGCCCGAAAAGAGGCGATTACAGTGATCACGATTGCACGCGTTCGGAGGGATTTCACGGGATAATGCATCGAAGAAAAAGAAGAAAATCATCAGAGCGGGGTGTGCATCGTTGTGTCACTATCTTGGGAGAAACAAATAGAAGAGGTGCTGTTTGTTTTTTCCATGTGCCGCTTGAGGTATGGGCGCGTCACAATCACAGCTGTTCGTATTTTTGAAAATCCAAATGACACATCATTCGACGCACCCCCGGTACTGTGGCGCTCCCGCACAGGATCGTTTGCATCATTGCTGCTGTACTTTGTTTTACCAAATCTTTGAGGTGGCACGCGCCGAGGCTGCTCGTTGCGCTTGCGCCCTCTTCAATGCCAATCTTGCCAGCCACCACAACGGGATTACCATCCGCACCCCGCGTCACCACGTGGGGTGCTGTCGATGTCCGCCGCCGTGGCGCCGTGCGCAACCGCCTGACGGCCGACGCGGCGGGCTGGGTGTGGCCAAAGCGGCCGAGCAATGGCACACGCCAGCCCGCACGAGCCCCAAGAGGCTCCCACCAGCTGGTGAGACGGGGGCGGGCGCTGCAGCGCCCGCCCGCGTGCTGCTCTGGGCGCGTGCCAGCGCCCGCCGGCGGCGCTACCCGCTGACGTGCGCCGCTGCCCGTTGGCCGGTGCCGCGGTGGGAGTAGCGCACGGCTCGCCGGGCGAGCGCTGCGGACGTCGCCTCCCAGCTGCCAGCGCAGCGTGTGCCACGGGTGCCCGTGACGCCATACGCCCGACGGGCACCCGCCGAGCCGCCCAGCGCGAATCCCCTCCGTGCTCACGCTGTAGCACCATTTAAATCGGTCAGCCGGCTCGCCTCGGACGCCGCCGACCCGCACAACGAGCACCCTTTGCCGCTTAGTTGTTTCCGTCGCCACTCCCCACGGCCCCGCACCCTCTCCCAGCCTCCCCGTGCCGCCGCCCGCTGCGTGTCAAGCGCCCCCCCCACCCCTCACCATGGGCGCTTTGCCCCGCCCGCGCGTCGCCGCCGCACAGGCCCCCGCCGCCGCCGCCCCGACGGCGGCGCGCGCGCCGCTCGGGGGGTGCGGCCGCCCCGGTCGCGCGGCCGCAGCGGCCGCCACCTTGTGCACCGCCTGCCCCCTGCGGGACAAGCACCACGCGTCCCCCCCGCTCACGTGCCCCCCCGCGCCGCCCGCGACCGACCCCACAACGGCCGCCCGCCATGACGCACGCACCATGGCCTCGGCTACCGTGGCGGCAGCCGAGCACCTGCTCGGCCGCGCCCGCCACATTGCCGCCAGCGCCGCCGCGCTGCACGCCGAGGCGGTGGCCGCGTCGGCGGCTGCCAACGCCGTGGCCGCCGCCGTCGGCGGCGCGGCCGCCGACGGGGACCGCGTCGCCGCCGCCGTTGAGGGCGGCACCGGGCCGGTGACCGCCGCCGACGCGCGGCGGGTGGCCGACTGCGCGTCGCGTATGGCCGTCGCGGCGGCCGCCGTGCGCGCCGGCGCCTCGGGCGCGCACGCGGCGCCAGTCGGCGGGGAGGGGTCCGCGAGCAGCCCCCCGCCGCCGCCCGCCCAGGCGACGGCCGCGGCGCTCAGCGCCGCCGCCACCGCCGCCGCCGCCACCGCCACCGCCGCCAGCCCCGCCGCCGCGCCGCACGCAGACCGCGTCGAGGCGGCGGTGCGGCTGCG
>Ga0114957_1003793_pt1 | contig 13391 bp, 9 predicted proteins | sample BantaG_FD_87175 | JGI IMG/M metagenome (GOLD analysis project Ga0114957, IMG submission 87175) | Marine algal microbial communities from Bantry Bay, Ireland - BantryBay_4 metaG | ecosystem: Host-associated > Algae > Red algae > Unclassified | place: Bantry Bay, Ireland | collected 2014-11-21 | reverse complement strand
CATTTTTAGGAGCATTTGAAATCATGTTACCCAATTCTTGGGCAAACAAAGTAGATAAACAAGCCGATAGAGGAGGCTTAATAGGCATCTTTTTTATGGCATTGGCCTTAGCTATTGTATCATTTTCATGTACAGGGCCAATAGTAGGTACTTTATTAGTTGAAGCAGCCGCTGGAGGGAGTCAAGTAGGACCAATTGTTGGTATGCTTGGATTCTCTTTAGCTATAGCATTGCCATTTGCATTGTTTGCAGCCTTCCCAGGCTGGTTAAATTCGTTGCCAAAATCTGGTAGTTGGTTAAATACAGTAAAAGTAGTTTTAGGCTTTTTAGAATTAGCGCTGGCATTTAAATTCTTATCGAATGCCGATTTAGTTTTACAATTACATTGGTTAGAACGCGAAGTATTTATAGCGATTTGGATAGCCATATTCGGAGCTTTAGCATTCTATCTTTTCGGAAAAATACAATTACCACATGATTCCCCTTTAACCCACATATCTGTAGGACGATTTAGTTTGGGGCTCATCGTATTATCTTTTACCATCTATATGATTCCAGGACTTTGGGGTGCACCGTTAAACTTAATAAGCGCATTTCCACCACCACAACATTATAGTGAATCTCCTTATGGTCTTGGGTATACTCAATTAGGCTCTGGTGCTTCGAGTAATCATAATGATGTTCCGGAAGGCGCACATCTCATGCCGCCACATAATATTTTAGCCTTTAATGATTATGACAAAGGTTTGGCATATGCTAAAAAAGTTGGAAAACCTGTTATGATAGATTTTACAGGACATGCCTGTGTAAATTGTAGAAAGATGGAACAAAATGTTTGGGTGAAGCCAAATGTTCTGGAAAAACTAAAAAATGATGTCGTTCTTATTTCCTTATACGTTGATGATAAGCGCAAATTAGAAGATAGTGAGGTTGTAGATTCTAAATTAAAATCAGATAAAAAATTAAAATATATCGGGCAAAAATGGAGTGAACTTCAAGCTATAAAATATAAAGCGAATTCACAGCCTTTTTATGTTCTGATGGATCATAACGAAGAAAACCTTATAGACCCTGTAGCTTATACACCAAATGCAGATGATTACTATAACTGGTTAGAAAAAGGAGTTTCAAAATTTAAAAAATAATATATAATTAGGGATGAGTATTATTCTTAAAAATGAAGCTGAAAAAAATATAGAGCATACAATTATTATTTACGCAAAAAATATTTTTGGAATATTAGAAAGAATATTGAATGTTTTTTCTGAAAAACTAATAGCAATAGAAAGTATTAACAGTATATTCCTTGAAAAGCAAGGGAAATACAAAATCATAATTATTTCTAAATTCAAAAAAGAATACATAGTGAAGATAATTGAGGGGAAAAAAACAAATAGATTCTGATGAAATTGAATATTATAAAGAGAGTCAATTAGTCTATAATGAATTAGCTTTTTATAAAATTTCATACGATTATTTTGTAAATAATGACATTGTTCAAAGTTTAATTGATAAACACCAAGCTAAAATAGTAGAAGTAAAAAAGGATTTTGTTTTTGTTGAAAAAATTGGTGAAACTGAAGAAGTTTTCACTTTTCTTAATGAATTAACTCCTTATGGTTTAATAAAGTTTAATAGGTCAGGAAAAATAGTAATGACAAAAAATTAAAAAGCTTATTTAACGAATTAAAAATTTAATTAAGTACTAGTTGCTTAATTATTCTTGAAGTTTAGTTAGAAGAATTGCTCTGTTTTTTTTCATGGATTCAAAGTAATTCTTCATTAAAAAGTATTTAAGAGTTCAACCGTAATTTAGTTTTAGTATTAAAAATAAGTTGATAGCGTTTGATTTTTGATTGATTGAAATCACTCTGGCTGATTACCGGAGTGATTGTTTTTATTAAATAGTAAAATATGTATCTACAAAGTAAACAAAAAAAGGAATCGGAATTGGAAGGCTACTTTCTTCAATTCAGAAAACATATTGTTGGCATAGACCAATATTTTGAATCTCCTTATGGCAGAAAAAAAATTATTTATGCCGATTGGACTGCTAGTGGTAGACTATACAGACCCATTGAAGAAAAATTAGTGAATGATATTGGTCCTTACGTAGCAAATACCCATACCGAAACTTCCGTTACAGGTTCCGCTATGACACAGGCTTACCACGATGCCAGAAACATTATAAAAATGCATGTTAACGCTTCAAAGGACGATGTTCTAATTACTGTGGGTACAGGTATGACAGGAGCAATTAATAAGTTTCAACGCATATTAGGATTAAAGATAAATGAAAATTTAAAAGACTACACCCAAGTTCCAGAAGAGAAGCGGCCTATTATTTTTGTATCTCACATGGAGCACCATTCTAATCAAACATCATGGTTAGAAACCATATCAAGGGTGGAAGTTATTCCATCAAACACTGAAGGATTGCCATGTATTATTAATTTAGAAAAGCTATTAGAAAAACATAAAGACTGTCCCATAAAAATAGCAGCTATAACCAGTTGTTCAAATGTTACAGGAATAAGAACAAACTATCATGAAGTAGCCAAAATAATGCATAAAAATAATGGCTTGTGTTTTGTTGATTTTGCATGTTCAGCACCTTATGTAAATATAAATATGCATCCAGAAAATAAGTATGAATATTTAGATGCTATTACTTTTTCTCCACATAAATTTTTGGGAGGGCCGGGATCTTCCGGCGTTTTAATTTTTAACAAAAAATTATATAAAAATTTAGTGCCAGATAACCCAGGAGGAGGTACAGTAAGTTATACAAACCCCTGGGGAGACCATGATTATATTGATGATATCGAAACAAGAGAAGATGGCGGAACACCAGGGTTTCTACAAGCCATTAAAGTAGCTTTTTCCATTCAGTTAAAAGAAAAAATGGGTGTTGAAAATATTCTAGATCGAGAGCATGAATTAAATGCTATTATATTTAAACGACTAAAAAAAATAAAGAACTTACGCATTCTAGCAGAAAATCATACCGATAGATTAGGTGTGTTTTCATTTTATATTGAAGACGCACATTATAACTTAATAGTAAAACTTTTAAATGATTACTTCGGAATTCAAACTCGCGGGGGCTGTAGTTGCGCTGGAACTTATGGACATTATTTACTAAATGTAGACGAGCCAACATCAAAATCAATTGAAAAAAAGATACTAGAAGGCTGTTTAATAGAGCGACCAGGTTGGGTCCGCATGTCTATCCATCCTACAATGACAAATGAAGAAATCGAGTTTATTTGTGAAGCTATAAAGCTCATAGCTGATAATATCGAACTATGGAGTAAGTCATATAACTATAATGCTGCAAAAAATGAATTTGATCATATTAGTAATATGAATGTTGAAAAAGAGATAATTAAGGATTGGTTTAAGTTAGAATAAAAAAGAATATTGAGTATAATCAAAATATTGTTGATTTGATCTTCTGTTTAAAATTTACAACTTTATCTAAAGCATCATCCGCATCTTTATGCATAAAGTTTGCTTGATATCTAATCGTTGTGGTAACTGAGGAGTGTCTATATAATTTTTGAAGCATTTGGATGGGTATTTTGTCACCCGAAATATTTCCAAAACTATGTATAGCGATATGCATACTCATATTCTTTTTAACCTGAGTTTGAAGTAAGTATTTAGCAAAAAAGAGCCAATTGTGTGGTGTTTTCTTTTTCAAATTTAATGCACGGTTTCTTTTCTTGAAATGAATAAGCTATAAGGCTTGCTACTAAATTGGTAATGAAATTGCCAAAACTCCTGTGTCTTGAATGCTCAGCTTGGGCAATGTTTTTCAGTTGGTCATTTATGGTTTCAATTATCGAACGTTTGCGCAGCAATATTTTATCTCTCATAGTCATCAATATGTTTTTCATATTGTTTCTAATACCTGTTACCAAATGGAGTCCTTGGTCAAGCAACAAGTTGGTAAGCTCCTTGGAATGTACCCTTTATCGGCATATAGACTGCAGAATATTTTCTCCAAAAAGTTGTCTTTTTTCAAAGGCGTCCTGTCATCTACATTCGCTTGAGTGATAATGAAATCAAGTAGTTCGCCCTTATCGTTTACAATGATATGGAGCTTAAATCCATAAAACCAGCCCATGGTGGATTTGCCCACGGTGGCTATGTCCTTAAATACTTTGTTTTGAGTGATGCATTTGTTGTTGCAGGCACGCAATGGCGTGGAATCAATAAAGGATATCCCTGTGCACTCTCCCAGACAGCAGGTCTTCATGTCAGGGTCAATGGTAGTATGTTGTACTGCATCAGTTCAACAAAATGATTGTAGGAAACCGTGTTGGGAAACTCACCTTGCAAGTGCTTTTGAACATAGCCAAGGTAGAAGTGCTTGAATGTCCTCACGTCACTTAAATGGAACAGAACGGTAATGGTAATTGCGCTTTCTGGTCTTTTTTTCCGTGGAAAGTTGTCTTTCTTGCAATGCAGCCTCAAAAACAAGGCAAAAATCATCGATGGAACAGAATATTTCAGTAACTTTATCTTTAGAAACGATAAGTAGAATATTTGTTAATATATTGAAATTCAATACTTTAATATGCTAAATATTCTGATTTTTTTATATTAAAAAAATCAATTTCTTAGGTCGAACTCAGGTTATTACTATTTTTAATACGGTTAATTTAAAAAGCGTACGATTACTTTGCTAACAAAATTTCTGGAATTTCATCCTAATTATTTTTTTTACTGAAGCACACATTATATTACTCGGTATCTTTAAATCAATTATAGACCATTCATTTTTAGTGATATAACTGATAATACTAATAGCAACATATAATGAAGGACCTGCACATTTTATATAAATGGCTGCACTTTCAGTTTTAATATTTCGAAAAACATCTTATTTTCTTCAACAGATATTATTCAAACCATATATTATACCACAAGGCCATATATGAAATAGCCTTGTGTTATAATTATTTTAATAATACTTAAATATCTAATCGAAATCTTCTTTATACTTAACATCAATTACTTTATCAGGAAATGTATAGCTTTTTATTAATGCTCCATTATCAAGTAAGTCCAATAAATCCACCTTGGAACCTGAACCTTCATCCATAACTACTGCCATAACAGTTCCATAAACATTAACCTCAAGATTTGTTATATTGCCTGCTGTTGTAATATAATCAGATTCAAATCCATTAGTAGTCGTGTTAAACCTATGGATTACATTGTCTTTTGTCATGTAAGTAAAAGGAAAGATTCCGTTATTTACAAAAACGGAGTTTTTATTTAAGCTACCTGTCGGTAATTGTGTTTGTGATTCAGCTTCAAAAGTTGTTAAAAAATCACCCCAAAATTGTTGAAGAAAGTATTCATCAGAATCATCTTTAAGGACAGAAATGGTTCTTTGGTCAAGAAAAAACGCATCATAAGAAGCTTGAGGAGCCATCCAAAGACAATCCATATTTAAATTAGCGGGATCAAAAGCGCCTACATTAGTCAGTTCAAAGATATTTTCAAGATCTGGTGAGTACCCACCTTGCAAATATATATAGCGTCTATTGAGTTTATCAAACAAGATAATTTTGTCGTATATAGCACTCACAACATCACCATCTACTTCATAATCGCCAACAATAGGCGCCTCCCAAAAGGCATCTCTAAAATAAAACCCACTTTTGGGATAAACTTTTCCACCCGCAAAAAGAACGGGCATTGTCAAGGCTCTTACTGCAATTTGATTGAACATACCTCCTGTAAAAGGCAGGTTTAAGAAATCAGTACTATTAAAACGATCTAAAAGATCGGATTGCTTGGCCATTGAAGCAGCATCTATAATAGCACCACCTTCATCAGTCATAATAGTAAGATTGCTTATTCTACTAAAGGTAAGATAGTTAAAATCAATTTTTATCGGGTTTCCTGCTACTGTAATATTTGAAACGCTACCCAGCACATCACTATAAAATTTATTATTGACACTAGAAGCGAAAGAATACTCTGCACTGCCACCTTTGTTAGTTAAAAAAGCCCAACCTATTGTAAATGGAGTTGTTACCTGTAAATTTATACGTTTAGTGCTTCTAAGATTCAAGTCTTTATTATAAACCTCATAATAAAGATCTATAGGCCCAGGTTTTGCAGATAGTGCTACGTCTAAATCTTTTGAGGTACTTATAGTATCTACAATAGTTGTTGAAGTTGAAATATCAAAACTATGAAGCATCCAAATAAAACTTAAATTATTAGGATTTGCTGTTGTTGTAAAGTCGCCTTTTATTTGCAGTTGTTCTCCCAAAATGGAGAATGCTTCATTGTTCATATTAAAATTTATATCTTGTGTACTGTTATAGTTATAGTTACCATCATCAGTTGAGCAAGAATAGATAAGCAGTGTGCTAAGCACAACATATATTATTTTTTTCATAATTAAATTTTTAGTTAAATGTATTTAAAACTTCATCTCCATTCTCATCAATAATTGGTGCATCGGGCAATTGTGAAAGCCAAATTTTAAAAGCGGCAACAATAGCTTTAATTGAATCTCCATCATAAACAGTACAATCAGAAAAGTCATCATAAAATACGAAATATGGTAACCAGGGATCAGATCCGTCAGTTATATTATTATATTTGAACCATAGCAGTGCTTTAGTAACAGTGAAGGGACCTATTTGAGGAGAATTAAAGAAACAACCTTTATACCACCAATCTGGCTCCTCTAAAAAATCACTAAAATTTAAGACATGTATAGAACTGATAATGCCACCATTTAGCGTATTATTTGTTATAAGCTCAACACCTACAGTGTAGCCCGTATCTTTTAAATCTGCTGTTCTATTCAATGATATTACGGCAGAACCTTTGCTTTGGTTAGCTTTAATTACCTGCTTATCAGGGTTTATAGTAAAATGTTTCCCTTCTACGGCTGTTGTAAGACTATCTACAATCTTAATTTCAAAGTTTCGGTCTTGGGATGATAGTTGTCCTGTTATGCTAAGTGGGATTTCAAAATCCTTTTCAGTAACATCATCCTCTTCAAATAAAAATGTAAAATTTGAAGATATAAACTCTTCACCTTCCGATGGTTCAACTGAAAAATAAACATAGTTGGCTCCAGAGTATGTTGCAGTTTGATCTTCACTACAGGATACCACCAAAGTAGCACTTACAAACAAGGCGAATAAAATAATATTATTTAAAATGTTTTTCATGACTTTTTTTTTAATTTCCGAATTCAATTTCATTATCAGGTAAAGGGAAAATGTAATTTTCCATAGTTAAATCTAGAGTTGATTGAAAGCCCATTGCTGGTATTTGAGCTAAACCTAAACGTTTATACATAAAAAAGGTTTGACCTTCCATAAAGGTTTCTTTTCTAAATTCTTTTCTAATGATACCCATTAACTCTTGCTCCGTTTTTGTAGTTAGATCTTCCGTTATAACTTCGCGTTGATTTTGTATTTGTAATATATAATTCTCGGACAAATTCCTATTAGTTGATATACTTGCCTCTGCAGCAATAAGCATCATCTCAGTAATTCGAAATAGAGGTACGGCTTTAAACTTTTGTACAGTTGGAAAGGAGCCATCAAAATCTTCGGTGTTTTGTGCATATTTTATAGATTGTGCTAGATTCCCAGAACCATCGGTCTTGAGACCATAAAGAAATCTAATATCATTAATTCCAGGTCCTGGTATCATTGGATCCCATGGAAATTCAGGTTGAATTGCTACTTCAAACAAGAAACGGGCGTAATGGTCCGTATTATCACTGGTTGTATAAATATTTCCTGAACTTGCAAACCAAGTGGCATAATAATCATCAAGTTTTTGTACGTTTAGAGCTGCTATAACTTCATTAAAATATAGCAAATCTCTTTGCCCAAAATCATTATTTACTAAATCACCTACGGAAGTAAAAGTCCAATTATACTCATTAATTACTTTTTCTGAATACTTTAATGCATTAGTTTGATCTCCCATAGTCAGGTAAACCCTGGCTTTTAAAGCTAAAACTGCATAATAATTAAAACGGTATTTTCTATTGTTTGGATTAAATAAATTACCTGAATAACTCCCACCAGCTAATGGATCAGTTACTTTTAAAATCTTTTCTGCGTTATCTAAATCTTCTAATATAAAATTGTAGACGTCTTCAGCAGGCAAACGCGGGTAAATCACTCTTTCAAAAGTTAGCACATAAGGAATCTGCTTTTCTGTTTTTGTAATATCTGTGTACCGTTCTCCATACATTCTTAACAAATCAAAATGCATAAAAGCTCTTAAAGCTAGGGCTTCACCTTTCAAAAGACTATAATCATCATTCTGTAATTGAGATTTTAAATCTTCGGTACTTTTTAAAACCACATTATTGTTTGCAATAGCATTATACATGGTTAACCAAACATTGTTTATTAATGTTTCTGCTTCTACGGAATCGTATGTATAATTAGTAAGTCCTCTATCAGTGTTTGTTGATTGCTGTGACAAATTATTTTGAGCTAGATCTTCTAGAGCGCCATACATGAGCTCACGACCATATAGCTTTTCACTAACCAATGTACTATATACACCAGTAAGCATTTCAGATATACCTTCCGGAGAGGATATTTGTTCCACTAAATCAACTTCAGCTTCTGGTTGAACATCCAACCAATCGTCGCATGAAGTAATACTAAATAGTGTTATTAGTACAATGATAATACCTGTTATTTTTTTCATATTCCTTATTTTATAAATTATTTCATAAACTTTATTTCCTTTTTATCTTATATAGCACTAAAAATTTGTTCTTAAAGAAAAAGTTACATTTCTTGCAAAAGGATAATCTAATCCTCTTTCTCTTCTCACGGTTGATATATAAAAAATATCATTTGCATTAATGGACAAGCGTACTGATTGCATACCTAATTTATTACTAAATTCTCTTGGCACATTGTAGTTAACAGCAATAGAGCTTAATTGTAAGAAGTCGTTGTCTTGCACAAACCTAGAACTTGCCGGGGTAAAAGATATTTGACCATTAGAATAATTATTTTTGAACTGAACATTATCACCAGGTTGCATCCAAGTCTCTTCCAATACTCTTCTATCTACATTAAAGGCCTTGTTAGAATTTTCTATTCTGTCCACTAAGGTTTGATTGTAAACCTGCCCTCCAAATGCAAATTGAAATGCAAAATTGATATCAAAATTATTTACAACAATTGTTGAGCCTATAGTTCCCTGTAATTTTGCAGCCGTATCACCAACCACCACACGATCTTTTGGATTCCAGTTGAATGTTGGAACGCCATCTTTAGTAAGGAATAATTCCTCTCCTGTTGCAGGATCAATACCTAGAGACCTTACGGCATAAATAGCTGTATTTGAACGCCCTTCTTCAAAACGCACTAAAAAATTATGAGAGGCTTGATTAAGTCTATCTTCGTCACTATTTCCAATAAATTCTTGCTTAAACTCATCTGAACCACCTTCATCCCCAAATTCATTATATTGTTTAAGTGAGTTTCCAATTTGCAGAATTCTAGATTCGTTATGCAATCCGTTTCCGTAAACGCTCCATTGGAAATTATCTTTTTTAAGAAGTATGGCACGAACATTAAATTCATATCCCTTATTTTCTAAAGATCCTAGATTGGCTGAAAAACTATTAAACCCAACTGATGGTGGTGTTGTAATAGGTGTTACTAAATCAGTAGTCTTCTTGTTATAAACATTGAAAGTTAGCGAGAAACGATTATCAAAAAGGCCAATATCAGTACCATATTCGATGTTTTCTGTAGTTTGCCATCTTAATGTTTCATTACCTAGACCTATAATATAGGCACCAAGATTATCAAGGTATCTAAAATCATTATAAAATGTTACGGTATTTTTAGCTTGATAGGGTGCGAAATTTACAGAACCGGTTTCTCCATAAGTGCTTCTTAATCTAAACTGATTAATAAATTTCGAGTTACTGAAAAAACTTTCATTATGGATATTCCACCCTAAACCCAAACTATAAAAACCTGCTTTTTTATCATCTGTTCCAAATTGCGACGAGCCATCCAAACGGTAGGAAGCATCTAACAAATATCTATTATCGTATGAATAATTTATACTAGCAACTGCACCGGCAAGCCTGGTCTTACCTTCTGTAGATACGGGTATGCCATCCCGTTCATACCCTGCCGAAAAACTTGGATTAGTAAATCTTTCAGAAGGAAATCCTACTGCGGTAAACCCATAACTCTCTACAATATTCTCAACTGTATTTAACCCCATGTTGGCATTTAAAAAATGTTTACCAAATTCTTTTGCATAATTTAATGTAGTATTAACATTTATTCTTTGTTCTTCAATATTAAGATTGGTAAATATACCCCGTTCATCTGTTTCTATATCTCCAAAACGATAGATCTGCGAATTTGGGGAAGTAAACACCTTATTTCTTGTGTTTTTTGATGAATATCCTAAATCTACCCTAAAGCGTAAGGCATCAATAATAGTCCAGTCTAAAGAAAAATTATTCGTGATTTGAGTTGAATTGGTCTTATTATAATTGCCCACACTAGCTTCATGTACTGGATTAAAAAATCTCCCATACCGTTCTTGCGCATTTCTATTACCAACTACATCATATGTCCATGTTTGTATAGGTCTACCTTTGTTATCATTTATAGGAAAATAACCAGGCAGGTTGGTATAATCTGTAAATGAACCAAAAGGACTTTCCTGTTGATTATTCCAATCTACCCAAAAACTATTTCTAAAAAACAATTTATCATTTGCATTATATTGCAGATTTTGCTGGATTTGGGTGTTCTTCCTTTCTGAACCTTTCATAACCCCTGGTCTGTCTGCTAGTGATAGATTAACTTGGTAGATTACAGCATCACTACCCCCACTGAGACTTAAAGAATGCCTTGTTCCAATGGTATTTTGAACAGGCTGTGCCAGCCAATCTGTATCAACGCCCTGAGCTATAAATTTCTCAATTCCAAGTGTTTGAGAAAGCAGACTTCCTGTATATTTATATATTCCTAAATCTTTTTGTAAATCAAATAATTCTTGAGCACCTAATAAATCATAACTTTCTAGGTCAGGAAAATAATGGTCTTGTAGATAATTATAGGTTATATTAAGCCTTCCCGATTTTGGTTGTTTTGTAGTAATTACAATCACACCATTTGCTGCCCTCGAACCATAGATAGCTGTGGCAGCAGCATCTTTTAGAATAGTTACAGATTTTACTCTCGTCATATCTAAATCAATAACACGCTCTAAAGAAGATGGAAAATTATCTAATATAAAGATTGGTAAGTTTGGATCCCCAGCAAGTGCATTTCGACTAATATTTTCTAACCCCGGTGCATTAAAAACAGCTTCTCCACGAATTCTCAATTGCGGAAGTCGATTTGGGTCTGATCCCAAACTATTATTCTGAAAAATTTGTAAAGATGGATCGAGTAATGCTAAACTTTGAACTACGTTATCTACGCCCATGGTTCTTAATTCCTCTGATTCAATAGTTGTGCTAGACCCTGTAAAACTCTCTTTTTTACGTGTAAATAATCCAGTTAAAATAACTTCATCGAGACTTTCTACATTCTCCTCTAATACAATGTTAATGTTTGATTGCCCTGTATATTTAATAATTTTTACTTCAAATCCAATGGAACTAAAAACAAGATTAATTGGCATACTGCCATTAAGCGTATTTTCATTTAAAACTAGTGTGAAGCTACCATCAAAATCAGTTGCAGTACCATTAGTTGTTCCATCAACAAGAATGGTAGCACCTGCTAAAGGATAACCATCTTTGTCTTGAACCCTACCTTTTATAGTGGTTGCCTGTACTTGTAACTTATTATTTTCCAACTTCGGCGTAATGATAATGACATCTTTAACAATCTTATAACCAATATTAAGGTCATTAAAAATTTCACTTAATGCTTCTTCAATAGGTATGTTTGAAAGACTAACATCTATGGACTTAATTTTATCTATCTCTTTATTATTATATAGAAATCCATAGTTTGTTTTACCCTTTAAACTCGTAATGATTTCTTCAAGTGAAGCATTATTAGTTTTAATGGATACTATCTCTCCTTGTGAATACATTGAGGCAGACGCGCTAATACTAAAAAGTAAAAAAACAAATACCTTCATAGTCAAAAGAATTTTTTTGTGTTTCCTAATAAAATCAGGAAACATTTCGTTAGATTTTTTTTTCATAAATTTGTTAGTGTGTTAGTTATTAATATTTAATCTCAAGATTGACTTACTAGCGAACATTCAGCAAGGGATATGGCAGTATTCCTTGCTTTTTTTATAAACATATTGTACTATTCAATTTTATTTTTTTGTTTAATAATAATTATTTTACCATCAACTTCAAATTTTACATCCGTGGTCATTTCAATCATTTCCAGATGGGTTGTTATAAATTCAAATTTCTTAAGGTCACCAGTAAAAATAAGATTCCTTAACTTTTCATTTTCAAACTCTATTTCAGCATCATACCACCTTGACAGCGTTTTCATAATGTCCTCTAAAGATTTACTCTTGAAGCTAAAAAGACCGTTTCTCCAACAGGTTTCATAAAATGAATCCACTGGCTTTATAATTAGGGCTTTACTTTCAGGATTAAAAATGGATTGTTCATTTGGTTTGAGAACAATTCTGTCCTTATTAGCAGCTCCCAAAGCTATACTACCTTCTACTAATGTGGTATAAATATTTATTTCATCCTTATACGCTTTAATATTAAACTCAGTTCCTAAAACCTCAACTTCTTGACCTTTTATATAGACGCTAAAGGTAGACCCACCATGGTAAACACTAGGCGATACTTCAAAAAAGGCTTCCCCATAAACCAGCTCAACAGTTCTTGATTGTCCTTTTACGAATTTAACCGGGTATTTTAACTTTGATTCTGAGTTTAACCAAACTTTAGTACCGTCTGAAAGTTTTATAAAGTATTCTCCTCCTGTAGGTATGGTTAAAGAATTATAAGCGACCTCTTTATTATCTGAATTAGAATTTGAGACATGATCATAAAAAATCTCTTTTCCGTTACTTACTACGTTGTTCTTATTATAAAGGCTTCCTTTTTCAAGTATAATTTCGTTTCCATCAGCCAAGGTAAGCGTCGCCTTATCCGAGCCCATTTTCAAATTTTGATTTACTATTTCCGGAATTATAATACCATCATTCTTATTAAAAGTAGTCTTTAAAAAATATCCTAAACCCAGTAAGAACACTATAGATGCTGCTATAGCTATTTTATTCCATTTTAACTTATAAAAAGGAATTGCCTTAACATTATCTGGTTGGGCTTTATGTTCTATTTGTGCTTGTATTTTATTAAATAAGCGCTTTTTCAGGATTTCCTTTTCATG
>Ga0114957_1003792_pt1 | contig 13394 bp, 13 predicted proteins | sample BantaG_FD_87175 | JGI IMG/M metagenome (GOLD analysis project Ga0114957, IMG submission 87175) | Marine algal microbial communities from Bantry Bay, Ireland - BantryBay_4 metaG | ecosystem: Host-associated > Algae > Red algae > Unclassified | place: Bantry Bay, Ireland | collected 2014-11-21 | reverse complement strand
TTTATTTCTGTTTTTGCTTTAGAACGTTTAGGGAAAAAATAATTTAAAATGTCATTAGAATCTTTGATCGCTTATTTGTGGAATCCGAAAGTGAGTTTAAAAAAGCGACCTCAGCAACCATGGAAAAAATTAGATGTTTATTCAACTGAAAAAAAAGAAGAACAAGTAGAGACCTATCTTTCCGTAACCACTCTTACCAATGCAGAAGGGAAAACTGACCGAATCCTTACTTTTAATAAAGATGGAAAACAGGTAGAAGAAATCCTATTTCAATATCCTGATGAATTTACTGAAACTAGTTCTATGTCACATAGAATGGGCGATTCAAAAGACATTAAACGTTTCAACGAAGCTGGTTTTTTGATTGAAGAAGTATCACTTGATCCTTGGGGCGATACCGAAACGACCAAGTATTTTTATGATGAAAATCATAATTTAGAAAAGGTAATTCAAAAAGATGAAGACACCTACACCGTAGAGGATTTGATTTATAAGGAAGGGAAACTACATAAAATTGAGACTAATAATGATGATGGTGGATCTTTGTTTCGTGGATTTATTTATGATGCAAAAGGATTGTTAGAAAAGGTGATTCGAATGCAAAATGAGTTTGTAAATATGGAAGAAAAGTATTTTTACAATGAACAAAATCAGTTGGTTCGAGAAATTCATGAATCTATTAGTCGAATAAAAGATGGTAAAAACCCAATGATGATTACGGAATTTGAGTATCATTCTAATGGTCAAAAGAAGTCGGAATGTTTTTCAATAATTGATAGCTACAAAGGTATAACAAAATTAAAATCAAGTGAATATTATAGTGAAGAAGGATTATTGTTAAAAGAGGAAAGTCACGATTTTATCGAAGAAAAAGAAACTATTGATGAATATCGGTATGAATAATTTTTTTTAATTAAAAAAATAGAACTTGTTTTTCCTTAATTATTTTTTAATTTTAGTCTAATAAAAATCAAACTAAAATCGTAACTACATAGGTGTCAGGAGCGAGGAGTCAGGTGTCAGGTCGAAAATCTATTGAAGGATCAAATAGGTAAATTTCTTCAATGACTCATTTTTTTTAATTATTTCGATCATAATATTTCGACCTGACACCTGACACCTGACACCTATGTAGTTACCTAAAATCTAAAAAACAAACGATGACTCTACAAATCAAAACTATCGAGCAATACCATGAAGTTTATAAAGAAAGTATAACTGACCCTGCAACGTTCTGGGCAAAACAAGCCAGTACCTTTCGTTGGCGAAAACCGTGGACTCAAGTCATGCATTCAGATTTTAAAACTCCTGATGTAAAATGGTTTGTAGGCGGAAAATTAAATATCACAGAAAATTGTTTAGATCGGCATTTGAAAACAAGAGGAGATAAAGTTGCGATTATCTGGGAAGCTAATGATCCAAACCATCACAAAGTAACTTATACTTACAAAGAGCTGCATAAAGAGGTTTGTCGCTTCGCAAATGTTTTAAAAAACAATGGAATTACTAAAGGAGATCGAGTTTGTTTTTATATGCCAATGGTGCCTCAGTTAACCATTGCAATTTTAGCCTGTGCAAGAATAGGAGCCATTCATTCGGTTGTATTTGCTGGATTTTCAGCAACTGCTCTAGCAGATCGAATTAAAGATGCCACTTGTAAAATGGTGATTTGTTCTGATGGGAATTTTAGAGGAAAAAAGGTTATTGATGTAAAAGGTGTAGTCGATGAAGCGATAGAAAAAGGATGCGATTCTATCGAAACGGTCATCATGTATCGCCGTACAGGAGAAAAAGTAAATTGGGTAGAAGGTCGTGATAAAGAATGGTTGCAGGAATGTGAAAAAGTAAATGCGGATTGCCCAGCAGAAGTGATGGATGCTGAAGATCCACTTTTTATTTTATACACTTCTGGCTCAACAGGAAAACCAAAAGGAGTTGTTCATACTTGTGGAGGCTACATGGTTTATACAGAATTTTCATTTCGAAATGTTTTTCAATATCAAGAAGAAGATGTGTATTGGTGTTCCGCTGATGTTGGTTGGATCACAGGGCATTCCTATATTATTTATGGGCCATTATTAGCTGGAGCAACGTCAATGATGTTTGAAGGTATTCCTACCTATCCTGATGCGGGAAGATTTTGGGCAGCTTGCGATAAGCATAAGGTCAATATATTTTATACTGCACCTACTGCAATTCGAGCATTAATGGCAAAAGGTTTGGAATATGTAAAACCTTATAAATTAGATTCTTTAAAGATTTTAGGTTCAGTTGGAGAGCCTATCAATGAAGAGGCATGGCAATGGTATTACAAACATATTGGAAAAGAAAAATGTTATATTCTTGATACTTGGTGGCAAACTGAAACTGGCGGAATGATGATTTCTGGATTGGCAAATATTACAAAAATGAAACCTACATTCGCTTCCTTACCACTTCCAGGAATTCATCCTGTTCTAGTTGATACGGAAGGAAAAGAAATAGAAGGGAATGATGTAGAAGGATTGTTATGTATTAAACAAGCTTGGCCAAGTATGATCCGTACCACTTATGGCGATCATGAAAGATGTCGCCAAGTATATTTTTCTGCATTCGAAGATATGTATTTTACAGGTGATGGTTGCCGACGAGATGAAGATGGTTTTTATAGAATTATCGGACGTGTAGATGATGTTATAAATGTATCAGGTCATCGAATGGGAACTGCTGAAGTAGAGAATGCAATCAATGAACATAGTAATGTGGTGGAGTCAGCGGTAGTAGGTTATCCTCATGATATCAAAGGTCAAGGAATATATGCTTATGTGATTATTAATAAAGCGATGAGTGATGATGAGGCGTTTAGAAAAGAAGTGAGAGATGTGGTCACGAAAGAAATTGGTCCTATTGCAAAACCTGATAAAATTCAAATTGTTCCAGGTTTGCCAAAGACCCGTTCTGGAAAAATAATGAGAAGAATTTTGAGAAAAATAGCTTCTGGTGATATCTCTAATTTAGGTGATATTTCCACATTATTAAATCCTGATGTGGTAGAGGATGTGAAAAATGGGGCACTAGTATAATTCATTTTCTAAACCATTCTAAACCACAAAAGGCTCATTACGGCTTGCCGCAATGAGCCTTTTGTAGTTCAAAATAAATTAAATAAAAAATTATGGTGGACAAAAAAGAAATAACAACATTTTTCCAAAACCTTCAAGATGATATTTGTGCTCAATTAGAAGAGGCAGACGGTCAAGGTAAATTTAGACAAGATGTATGGGAAAGAGATGGAGGAGGAGGGGGACGAAGTCGGGTGATTGAAGGGAAGCATATCGAAAAAGGAGGCGTTAATTTTTCTGCAGTTCATGGGAAACTTCCAGATAAAATTAAGGATGCTTTGAAGATAGAGGAAGGCGATTTTTTTGCAACTGGCGTAAGTATTGTTTTGCATCCACAAAATCCTTTGGTTCCGATTATTCATATGAATGTTCGTTATTTTGAAATGTCAACTGGGCGATGGTGGTTTGGTGGCGGAATAGATTTGACCCCTCATTATGTGGTAGCGGAGGAAGCAAAATTTTTCCATCAACAATTAAAAAATACTTGTGATCAACATCATGATTCCTATTATCCTGAGTTTAAAAAATGGGCAGACGATTACTTTTTTATCAAACATAGAAACGAAACTCGTGGGATTGGAGGAATATTTTTTGATCGGTTGAGTGAACAAGATGGATTTGAAAAAAGAGAAAGATTTGATTTTGTAAAAGCAGTAGGAAATACATTCTGTCCCACTTATTTGCATCTTTTAAATAAAAACAAAAACAATACTTTTACAAAAGAACAAAAAGAGTGGCAATTACTTCGAAGAGGAAGATATGTAGAGTTTAATTTAGTTTGGGATAAGGGAACAAAGTTTGGATTGGACACGAATGGACGGACGGAATCTATTCTAATGAGTTTACCACCAAATGTAAACTGGAAGTATAATTTTAAACCAAAAGAAGGAAGCGAAGAAGAAAAGACTTTAGGACTTTTAAGGAAAGAAGTGAATTGGGCGAATGTTTGATAAGAGGAATGAAGTGTCAAAAGACAATCAAAATCAAAATGGCAATCAAAATCAAAAAGCCCTCGATCATTTAGGAATCACTATTGAGGGCTTTTTGATTTTGATTGCCATTTTGATTTTGATTGTCTTTTTTAATAACAAAGAATCGTCAACGGATCAATGGTAATCACATTACTTTTATTACCAGCCCTATCAATGATATAAACATCATAAGTGACAATATCAGATTGAATGCCTGTCTGTTCAAATGGGGCAAAACAACCATCATCAGAATAAAGTGGATCAGGATGAATGCAACAAGTCGTTGGTAGAGTAATGATCAAATCACCTGAAATTCCGTTTCCAGCTCCTTGTTCAGGAATCATAGTTGCTCCAAAAGTCAAGTTTTCCGACCCTGTTCGATCATCAATAAAATATACCGTTGAAGAATCTCCTCCTCCCAAATCTCCATCTCCATCTGTAAATGATATCGTTAAAAAAGTAAAATCATCATTAGAAGAACCAGTTGCCATTTGCATGACATTCTTTGAAAAAGAAACAAATTCAATTTCAGGAGTATCTGAATAATCAGGTGGTTTGGTACAACTGATGATTAATGCTAGGGTAAAAAAGAAAGAATATTTTAGAGCTTTCATATTTAACAGATTTTATTATTAAACGGAATATAAGGTATTTTAGTTTTGATTGCTTGAATAACTTTTAAAAATGGTAATAGAAATTACGGATTTAGAATTTTTTCTTATTCTTTCGTAGTTACTAATTATTGATTATTCGTAACTACTTAGGTGTCCAAGCTTTCGGAACTCCGTGGGGAAGGGCGAAAGGGCAGTAAGAGATCTGAAAGCCTACCGTATCAAGATTCACATTTATTGTTGGGCTTTCAGAACTCTTGCTCCCTCACTTATCCAAACCCCACGGAGTTCCGAAAACTTGGACACCTAAGTAGATACGATTATTCTAAAGCGTTTTGGAATGAGAATTTTAAAACTTATTGGATACAAGGTTTTCAACACATTCATTCCGATAGCTATCGGGACAAAATTGTTGAATCAAAATTAACTTTATATAAATAGACGATAATTTTTTCCATAAAGGTTGGTAAAAATTATAATTCTTTATTTGATTCTTTATAAATCGCAGCCACCACAACTTGTCCAACTGCATTTAAAGTATTCACATCAATGATGTCCATATTATCTCCATGTGTATGCCAATGATCCCCAAAACCAAAATCGTCACTTGGTCTATTGATGATATCTAACATCGGCATTCCAAAATATTTCAACACAAAAAAATGATCGTCCGTAATATATCCTCCAGATTTATCAATAAAATAATTATCCTTTTTCATCAGCTTTGCCAAATCCCAAATTTTGTTGGTGTACTTCCCGGCATGCTCCACGGAGTAACCTTCTTTAGAAAATTTCGCACCTTTCGCACCGACCATATCTAATAGGATACCGTATTTTACATCTTCTCTTCTTAGGTGAGGATTTTTTGCCCAATATTGAGAACCTAATCCATATGTTTCAGGATCATTTCCTTCGGCATTGCCAAAATCTTCGGCATCAAAAAGAATAATATCCACACCCATCGGAATAGGATTTTTTTGGAGAAGTCTTGCGATTTCTAACAATACTCCTACGCCACTACCTCCGTCATCAGCTCCAAGGATAGGTTCGCTTTGTTTGGCTGGGTCAGGATCTTTATCTGCGATAGGGCGAGTATCCCAATGAGCTGCTAAAATGACTCGTTCTTTTACGTTAGGATTATACCTTGCAATAATATTCGTTGCATTTAATTCTACATTGGTATAAGTAGTTGCTTTAAAATCTTGCTCTATGACTTTTGCTCCAAAAGATTTGAATTTTGAAACTAACCATTCTTTACATTTTTTATGCCCTTCAGAGTTAGGTACACGAGTTCCAAAGTCAAGTTGTTTTGCAATAAAATCTTTTGCCGATTTACCATCAAATTTAGGAATACGAACTTTGATATTTTCTTGTGGAACAAGCATAGTATTTGATTTTTTTGAAGATTCATCCTCGCAACTTGAGAATCCAATAAGGCAACAAAAAAGGAAGAGGAATGATATTGAATTTAAGTTTATCGGTTTCATATGTGTATTTTATTTGTCAAAATTTATTAATTCAAAATAGACTTCTCTCATAGGTAGTCCCATGATATTCGAGTAGGTCCCTTCAATTTTTTTTATTTTACAAAGTCCAATCCATTCCTGAATCGCATAAGCTCCTGCCTTGTCAAAAGGCTTGAATTTATTGACATAGTAATGTATTTCCGAATCTGATAAAATGTCAAAATGAACTTTGGAACTACTCGAAAATATCTTTTTTTTATTTTTTGATAAAAGACAAACTCCGGTAATTACTTGGTGTGTTTTCCCAGAGAGTTGCTTTAAAATATTAAACGCATCTTCAGCATCTTTTGGTTTGCCAAAAATAGTATTTCCCAGAACTACAATGGTATCTGAAGTTAAAATGATTTCGTCATCAGTAATCAAATCCTGAATTCCTTTGGCTTTTTTTTCTGCTAAGTATTCAGCTACTTTTTCAGTAGGAATGGATGCTGGATATGATTCATCCACCTCTCTTGTTTTGACTTCAAATTGAAAACCTGCTTCTTCAAGCAATTGTTTTCGACGAGGTGATTTTGAAGCAAGGATTATTTTTCTTGTTATCATAAAATTTATGGTCTCTTTTGATTAAAAGATTCCCAAGATTATAAAAATATAATCCATATTCAAAATCCTAATTATTTAGGTTTAAATTTTTTTTTTGATAAAAGAATAGAAAGGAATTGCTGGGGATAAAAAGTAGGTATTAAAGAGAATGATTTTAAACTAAACTCTCTTCTTGAATAGGAATCTCTTCAATGATTAAATCTTTGGGTTCGATGAGAATAGATTTAGGAAATGAAATATGAAAAGTACTGCCCTCATTAATTTTTGAAGTTACCCAAATATTACCTTCAAGTTGTTGAATTATTTTTTTACAAATGGCTAAACCAATACCTGTTCCTTGATATTCATTTTTATTATGAAGTCTTTGGAACATTTCAAAAATTCTATCCAAATATTGTTCTTCCATCCCGATACCATTATCCTTGATAATAAAGTAAAGTTGATCTTTTTTCTCTAAATATTGAATAGCGATAATCTTGTTAAGACTATTGTTATATTTTAATCCATTTTCAATTAAGTTTTGCAACAGTTGCTTAATCAAAACAAAATCTGAAGAAATAAGAGGAAGATTATTAAATAATATTTTAGAATTAGGATAACTATTTTCTGCGTGAATATTAGTTTTGATTTGATTCAATACTATATTCAAATCTACCTGTACTTTTTTTATTTCTCTTGAATTTGATTTAGAATATTCCAGAATATCTTCAATCAAATTATGCATTTGGTGTGCATTAGAAGAGATTAATTGGATAAATTCTTGGCCTTGAGGATCTACATCTTTCATGTATTTTTTTTCAAATAAAGAGGTAAAACTAATGATGCCTCTTACAGGGCTTTTTAAATCATGAGAAGCAATATAGGCAAATCGCTCTAAATCATCATTCGTATTTTTAAGCTTATCGTTGGTAGCCATTAATTTAGAATTAACCCTTCTGATCCCTTTTTGAAAATTTCTAAAAGAAGAAATAAATATAAAGGAAGTAAAGCTAAAGTTAAACGTCCAAATAATTAAAAAAAGTTGATTGGTAAGGTGTTGTTCGAATTCATATCCAAATATTTGTAGCGTGGCAAATGTGATAAAACAGAATCCAACTACATATGCCCATTTTGTCGCTTTGGGGACTTTAAAATATAAAAATGAAACTGGTGCAATGGAAAAAAGCCAAAATAGGAATGGAGAAACAATTCCTCCAGTATAGTACATTAATAATAGTGATACAAATAGACTTTGGAAAGTAAAGTAATCCCCACAAAGATCAAGATTTTGAGTTTTGTTGAGTAATAGTATATAAATTGCCGCAGCAATTGATGTATAAAACATAATATAAGCACCATATGTAAATCCTATTGCAAGAAATATAGGGACTAATACAATAGATACAAACAATAAAATTACATCTATAAGTACAATAGAAAAGATACTACGATATAACTTAGAGTCTTCCTTGAATTTTTTTGGAATCAGTTCCTGAATATATACCATCTAAATTTGTTAAGGGTGTTATACTTTTGTTATACAATTTTTATTCCTTTAGTATACTTTTGTTATTCATAGTTTGATTTAAGTTAATACATTTGTATGCATAAATAATTCAATATTTAAAATCAAATTATGAAAAACTTAATTTTCCTTTTTTCAATTTTATTTCTTCTAAGCCTTAATAGTTGTATTGGGGATGATATTATTGATGATAGAGTAGACCCTTTTCTACGGATTTCTAATCCAATTGATTCATTAGAGTTCAATACTTCTTACCAATTCGAAACTGTTTTCCTAAATAATGTAGGGAAAGAAACTAATATTGATTTAGAATGGTCAAGTTCTGATCCTGCTACCATTGAGGTATCTAATTCTGGATTAATCACCGCCAATCAGTTAGGAAATGCAATTATTACAGGAATGGGAGAAGCTCCCTCAGGTGAAATGGTCAAAACAGATCATCTTATTGTTGTTGGAAATTCAACTGTAATTACTGTAATAGAAGAGAGAACTGGTGATCTTGAAACTTCAAGTTCTTATGCCTTAGAAGGTAGTTTTAATTTAAAAGAAATTAACGGTGTTTTGACGCTGTCTTTTGATGATAATTATGAAGCTTCTTCAGCCTTGCCAGGATTATTTGTATACTTAACTAATAATCCCTCTACCACTTCGGGTGCCTATGAGATAGGAGCTGTTACAGTTTTCGATGGCGCACATTCCTACGAACTGCCTTCCAATATAGATATTATGGATTATGATTATGTCCTTTATTTCTGTAAACCATTTAATGTAAAGGTAGGAGATGGTCAATTTGATTGATTGATTGATTGATTGATTAACCAATAAACAAATTCACTAATTCACTTTTTGTTTAAAAAATAATAAAATGAAAAAGATATTTTTGACCATAGTAGTTGCACTTCTTTTTAATAGCCTTGCTCAAGCTGGCGGCGGATGGCCTCAGCCGAAGGGTGCACTATACCTTAAATTGTCAGAGTGGTGGATTGTTTCCAATCAACATTTTACAGATGTTGGACAAATTGATCCTAACATTACTAGTGGAATTTTTAATACTAGTATTTATGCGGAATACGGATTGACGGATCGTTTTACCGCTATTGTTTACTTTCCTTTTTTTAGTAGAGCAACTATTAATAATGAGGTTTCTGGAACAACTGGGGAAATCCTTACTCCAGGCGATGCCATCAATTCAATTGGTGATACTGACGTAAGTTTAAAATATGCATTAAACAAAAAGGGGTTAATTCGAACAGCCGCAACTGTTACTTTTGGATTACCTCTTGGAAATGATAGTGGTGGTGAGTTAAATAATTTGCAAACTGGAGATGGAGAATTTAACCAAATGATTCAACTAGATGCCAGTACTTCTTATCAAATAAAAAATACAACTATTTACGCAAGTACTTACGTGGGACTGAATAATAGAAACAAAGGATTCTCAGATGAATTTAGATACGGATTTGAATTAGGAGCAGGTTTATTGAAAAGTAAATTATGGTTGATAGGAAGAATCACGGGAGTGGAATCTTTTAAAAATGGAGAGGTAGCAGGAGAATCTACCAGTACCAGTATCTTTGCAAATAATAGTGAATTTACTAGTTATGGGGTAGAAGCCGCTTATAAAATCACTCCTAAATTTGGAGTGTCGGTAGGTTATGCTTCGGCTTTTAGAGGAGAGATTATTTTTGCAAATCCTTCTTATTCAGTAGGTGTATTTTTCGACCTAGGAAAGTGAGGTTAATGAATAATTAAGAATGAATAATTAATAATTTGTCCTCAGTTATTAGAAATAGGATATAGGAAATTATTAATTATTCATTATTAATTATTCATTAATTTTACCTTTTTCTTTTCAATATTCTTCCTGCCCAAAGAATAAGGATAGCTCCAAGTGTAGATGAAACGACCATTCCTACAAAACTTTTAGGAAGTTGAACTCCAAATGTATTATCCACCATTTTGACAATCCCTGATCCTGGAGTTATATTTAAAAATTCAAAAATAAATCCACCAACCACAGCTCCTGCTATGCCAAGAATGGCATTTACTACAAATCCAAAATGATCTCCTTTCATGATTCTCGCAGCAAGTGTTCCTGCAATTGCTCCAACAAATACCATTGTTACAATCTTAATAAGATCAAAGTTTTCAATAATGTTTTCCATAATGTTTTTAATTTGTTAATAATATAAAAGGGCAAATTTAGAAAATAAAAATGTTAATCTGTATTAATTAAATGTGTTAAGGTGTATGTGTGTATAAGTGTATAGGTTGACGAATTAATGGTGAACTCTGCCTTTCATAATTAATTCGTCAACCTATTATACACACATACACCTTAACACATTTAATACCTGTTAAAAATAATTTAAGAAGTTAGATGTAGCAAAATTATTAAAAGAACCGTTATATATTGAAGATTGAAATAAGGATTCATCATCACGAATGTAAAACGTTTACCGTCAAATGTAAAACGATATTTAAATCCTTACATTTGCTTTTTTTATTATCAAATATATTTTTATTTGAAAACGATAGATAAATATTTAATCAAACAATTCATAGGGCCTTTTATAGCCACTTTTTTTATATCCATATTTGTATTGATGATGCAATTTATATGGGTGTATGTGGATGATATGGTAGGAAAAGGAGCAGGATTTGGATTAGTATTAGAAATTATTCTTTACAATAGTATTTCACTCATTCCTTGGGCATTACCTATTGCCATTCTAATTTCTTCTGTAATGGTAATGGGAAATTTGGGAGAAAGATATGAACTAGCCAGTTTGAAATCAGCAGGTGTTTCCTTGATCAGAGTCATATTGCCTTTGCTCTATTTTGCAATTGGAATTACTATATTTTCATTTATATGTTCTAATAATTTAGTCCCTATTGCCAACCTTAAATTCAAATCTCGATTACATGATATTCGAACTCAAAAACCTACTTTGAATCTAGAAGAAGGGGTTTTCAATGAAGATTTTAAAGGTTTTATTATTCATATTGGAAAAAAAGAAGATGATAATAAATCTATTAAGGATGTTATTATCTATGATCACCAAAGTTATAATTTAGGGAAATATAGTATGATAACAGCCAAGGAGGGAGAGATGTATATGGCTGATGAGAATAACTATTTTGTGATGAATTTACGAAACGGTTATCATTATCAAGAAGGCGATAAAGCGAAACCAGGAGAAGATGAAAAGCATTCTTTTATGCGAACTAAATTCGAGGAATGGACTAAAGTTTTTGATACTAAAGAGTTTGATATTGACATGACGGAGGAGGAACGATTTAAAAATCATTATACGATGCTTTCGGTTCGACAATTGGGAAATGCAATTGATTCGATTGATAACAGAATGGATTCTTATCGAACAAGATTGGACGAACTAATTCAAAATAATTTTTTCCCATTAAAAGAAGACTTGCGATTAAGGAAGAAGGCGATAATGGCTGAGAAAGAGGAAGAAAGAAAGAAAAGAGCGGAAGCTAAAAGAAAAGAAAAAAAAGAAAAAATTAAAAAACGTAAGCAAGAAGAAAAGGACTCTAATCAACCTCCAAAAAATCGAACTGTTTCAAAAAAGACAAAAGCTGAGATTGATAAATCTAAAAAGGTATCTGCTGATAAAGCGAGGAAAGAAAGAGAAAAATTAATTAAAAAAGATACCAAAAAGAAAAAGTCAAAAAAACCAAAGAAGAAAAAACCAAAGAAGAAAACAACGACAAAAAGAAAAACTACCTCTTCTGATAAAAAGAAAACCAAACCTGCTAAGAGAGTTCCAATGAAACCTATTTTGGATCAGGTTATTGATAAAAAGTTAACGGAATATGCTACCTTTTTTCACCTGTTTCCAGTTGCAGAACGATCAAGATTCAATATTAAAGAACGTGCAAAAACTACTGCAAAACAAACCCTAAATCACGCTCAAGCCAATCAAAGAAGTATCGGTCCCAAAGAGGAATCCAAAGTAAAACACATCTTTGCACTTTATTCAAAATATACTTTTGCATTAGTATGTTGTGTATTTTTATTTATTGGAGCACCAATGGGAGCAATAGTTAGAAAAGGTGGATTTGGTTATCCTCTTTTAATTGCCATTATGTTTTTTATGTTTTTTATCATATTAAATATTTTATTTCAAAAACTGGCTGAAAGCTTTGTTTTACCTGCGAGATTTGCAGTTTGGTGCCCGTTATTAGTTTTGATACCCATAAGCATTCTCCTTACTAAACGTGCTTTGGAAGATAAGAAAGTAATTGATTTAGGAAAATATACAGATTACTTTAGATGGATGCTAAGGATTTTAAAAGGCTTTGCTGGAACGTAGTTTAGGAGTGACGAACGATGAGTTATGAGTGATAAGTGTTGTCATTTCCTTTTCCGTAATTAAATTGTTATAAATGTCAAAATTTGTTAGTTCAAATAAATATTTTCTAATTTGTTCTTTTCTTTTCTTTCTTCTTGGTGGAGTCATACTTTCTCAAATAGAAAAACCAGATGCCATTTTTTTCTTTAGTGAAAGAAGATCCACTTTCTCCGATTTATTTTTTTCTTTTTTTACAAAAGTAGGAGAGGAGTTTTCTTACCTAATATTTTTTATTGCTTTTCTTTTTGTAAAAATTAGATATGCCATGCTAATTCCATTGACAGGAATTGTAGTTGCTATTTTTAGTAATATATTGAAAACTTACTTTAAGCATGATAGACCATTGATGTTTTTGGAAAATATTGGACTCGATGCTCAAATTAATTTTGTGGAAGGAATAGAATTATATACTGGTCAGACTAGTTTTCCATCAGGGCATACGATGTCAAGTTTTGCTTTATATGGAATGATTGCATTTATAATTTCTAGGAAAAAAATATGGGGTATTTTACTTTTTGTAATAGCATTGTTAGTTGGATTGTCAAGAATATATTTGGTGCAGCATTTTTTTCAAGATGTGTATCTTGGAGCTATGCTTGGTGTCTTGATTGCTATTGCAGTATACTTGTTACAAGGTAAGTTACAGTTGGATGAGCATCATTGGATGAATCAATCGCTATGGGGTAAGAAGAGAATACGTGCTTGATTTTTATTGAACCACAAATGGTACAAAAGAAGGACAAAAGGTTTTTCACATAGTAT
>Ga0114957_1003791_pt1 | contig 13398 bp, 18 predicted proteins | sample BantaG_FD_87175 | JGI IMG/M metagenome (GOLD analysis project Ga0114957, IMG submission 87175) | Marine algal microbial communities from Bantry Bay, Ireland - BantryBay_4 metaG | ecosystem: Host-associated > Algae > Red algae > Unclassified | place: Bantry Bay, Ireland | collected 2014-11-21 | reverse complement strand
GGACGGGAGGACTGCAGCGGTGAACGGCCCCGCTGCGCAGATGACGGACGACATTGAACGCCTGTCGCTCGCGAGATCTACCGACGCCGAGGAGGCTGCCGATGCTGAGGAGGCCGCCGACCTCGAGGCTTCCATCGACGACGCGGAGTCCACCGACCCCGAGGCGTCCACTGACGACAAGGAGGCCACCGACGCCAAGGAGTCCACCGACGCCAAGGAGTCCACCGACGCCAAGGCGTCCACCGACGATGAGGAGGCTACCGATTATGAGGAGCCTGCAGAGGCCGAGAATCAACCCCTGCTTCCAAACCTTTTGAAGGTTCCGGTCGCTCCGGCCGACTCGTCCGCAGCAACGACGTCGACAAGGCGGAGCACGCGGAGGGGACGAAGCGTGTCGTTTTTCCGGCACTCCACAACTGGCGAGCCCGTCAAGGAGGAGATTGAGGCGTCGCCGGCCTCCGCATCGCCGTCTGCGGATGACGCCTCTCCTGCTCGTACGAGGAAGCGGGCCCCGTCGCACCGACGCGAGGCAGCCGTCGAAGCACGTGCGCCCTCCGTCGCGGCAGACGCGTCTGCCGTTATGGTCGACACGCCGCCTGCTTTCCAGCGACCGCGCCGCTCCAGTGCGAGTTTGGTGCGGCGCGCCAACGATGAGGCCGTCGCAGTGGTCGAGGAGCCACAGTCGGCGGTCGCGGCGCTGCCCGATAATGCCTCATGTCAGCTGCTCGGGCCGAGCGGCAAGATGGTTGCCATGGCAAGGCTCATCAAGAGCGCCACCCGCTTCCACGGCGTACCAGTGGATCCTGATTGTGTCGTTGTTTGCGTGAGTACCGTGAAGGACATGCTTCTTCGATATCCTTTGCAGAGTCGCTATCGTTTGCCCGGTCACCGACGCAAAGTGTGGCACATGGGGAACCTTGCTGGTGTGGAAGTTGTTTGGTCCCTTTTCTCTTTGAAGGCTAGCTTGTAGAAGTGTCGCGCACAAACATGGTTCCTCTTCTTTGGATAAAGTAGCGCGGATACACACGATTTGTGTTTTCGTTCATGCGGGATCGTCAATGCCTGAGGCGCTTGCACGTGGAGCTTCTTTTCTTCTTGCTCTTTGACTTTGCCGTTCTGGACAGGCGCTCGACCCCGCTTCAAATCTGCGAAGATTTCTTCTCATCACAGACGAGACGCCCAGATTTGGTCGTACTGTGAACTAGCAAAGTTTTAGAAGGCTTGGAATGGCTGCAACATACACAAGTACCGGATTCTCATTTGAAGTTGTGCGTAGACAAAGTGCAGGACTATATTGATATTTTAAGTTGCCGAAGTGCTCGCGCGATCTCGTATCTGTCACAGCTCTTGGCAGGCGGGCACAGCGCCCCCCCATCCAGAAGCAGCTGGGCATGGTGGCGGACAGGCGCTGGATTCTGTCGCGAAGCAGAGCCTGCCTATTTTGTTTGATGCGTGTGGCAGAGGGCCCCGGTCTCCCCCCGCGTCCGTCATCGCTGATGCCGCCACCGGACGCTCCCCGCCTCTCTGGCGCCACAATTGGGCCTGACGGACACCCCAGTCACTGTCGCGCCGCCGCCACAGGGGTGGCAGCACCCGCCGCCGCAGCTGACGCCATGCCCGTGTCATTTGAGGGTCTACCCGCGCGTCTGTGAGAGGCTTCGTTGCAGGGGGCGCCCTCTTTCGCGTCGGATCCGGGGGCGGCCACGAGCGCGGCGACGGCGGAGGCGGCCGCGAGGGCATCGACGGAGGGTGCGGCAGCAAGGGCGTCGACGGCGGGGGCAGCCAAGAGCGCGTCGACGGCGCGGGCTGCCGCAAGCGCGTCGACGGCTAGGCCGGCCTTCAGCCCGTCGACGGCGGGGAAGACCACCAGTTCGTCGGCTGAGATGGGATCCGCGGATACCTTTGTGGCTGGGGGGATCGAAGGTTCGACGGAGCTGAGCACCGGTAGCGTTGACTACAATGAGCGGTACGACGCTATTTGCAACGCGTCGCAGGACTTCGGCGATGTGTGTTCGCGTCCCCCAGTGCCGGCTTGGCGGCGGTATTACCGATGGGCGGAGCAGGGCGAGTGGTTAGCGGCGGTTGTGGGTTCGACGGAGGACTGGGCGACGCCCGCGTCGCCCGTGACGACTGTTAGCGGCCAGGCGACTGTGACGACGGGCGGGATGAGCGTGTCCGCTATCGCGGTGCGTGAGTCCTGATCACGGCAGAGGGTGACTGGGATGACGCCGCCGGTGTGGTTGTTCGACGGTGGGTCGGTACGCGGGCGGGCGCGGCGCCTTGGGTGTGGGAGGAGGCGTCGCTGAGGGCAGTTGCGGTCGCCACGCTCGTGTGTGACTGTGTGATTTATTTCCGGGGGTACGGGGGGGGGTAAAACGGTGGTCGGGAGGCGACGTGCTGCTTAATCGCCCCGTAGGTCTCTCACTGCAGTGACTGGACGCGGGGCGCCGCTGATGCCAACAGTATACTCTTCGTTGCGACAACAAGCTTCTGGGCCTGGCAGACGTCAGAAATCGGATGCGCCCAGCGCACTTTCTCTGGAGCTTCGTCGACCTTGTCGCAAAGGGGACAGCAGGGTGCTTCGTAAAGTTTTTTTACAATGAAGATAGAGCGCCTTGGTCCGCTCAAGAAAAGAACAATGCCCTCACCACGCGTCTGGAAGAATGTACTTTGATAAAAGCACCAGCAGCGTCTCTGTCCCAGGTGACCACCAGCCCCACTATTCCCGCCTCTACCGCACTCGGCCGCGCGGCTCCCGCCAACCGAGGCGAAGCCGCCACTACTCGCCGACCCATTGCGGCCGCCCCGTCCGCCCCGCTCTTGTCGCGGACGCCGCCGTCCGCCGTGCGCTTGTGTTCGCCGCCGCCGCCCACCCCGCGCTTGCCCGAGCGGCTGTCGCCACCCGAGGCCGAGCCGGCACAACGCGCCGACCCACCGCGGCCGCCGTCGCCCATTTCACGGTGCCCCCCCTCCTCGACATGGCTGTTACTCGGGGGCCAACGACCCTTTTTGAGAGTACATATCCGTTCGATTGCCTGCTGGCGGCTCGCCGCAGAATGGAAGACCCACAGAGGTCCGTCGAAAACAATGGTGCCGCTCGCCTAGCCGCTGGCACCCGGTGAACCTCTAGACGGCCTCTCGCTGCCGCGAAGAGCGGTGCGACCGCCTATGTCTGCGGATGGACGAAGATGAGGTCCCCAGGGATTCGGCGGAATTTCCGAACACCGGGATCGGACCCCGGGACGTGCTCTTGCTGCATCATCCGGAGTGGCGCCCCCTCAGTTGTCCACCCAAAGAGTACTCCGCCGACTGGCGGCGCCACGTCGCCCAGTCGGTTAGAGGGGCACGCGCGCGACCGCTTCGACGCTGGGAAAGGACACCAGAGCGGTCGGGGTCATTTGAGGCGAGGCTGGGGGCACCATGTGGGGATTCCGCCATTGCTGATGGCCGGAGTGGAGGGGGGGGGAACGATTTCCGTGCTGAGGGGACACAAGGAAAGATAGCGAGGCGGACGCGTCCGTCAAAAGTCACAACACGCATCATGCTGGGTCGTTCGTGAGCCCCGCTCGGATGGAATCAGGGGTCCTGCAGTTACGAAGGGGGCAGGCGGCATGGCTCCGAGGGCTCTTGAAAGCAGCTCCTGAAAAATTCCTCTGACCCGCGATGATTGGTGATCTTGAGACGCCTCTTGTCCGGCTCGTATCCAAACAGAAGCAACCACGATGCCTGACCGCATCGCTGTGTGGCAGCCAAGCAGCTGACCTGACAGGGTGTCTCGCGAAGCTGGGCCAGTGGAGGGGTTGACAGTGCCTCGAAAACCGAAGCCATTGGCGCTGTGGGCGCCAGCCATTCACGGAAGCTGCCCTTCGGGGCCCCCCCCCACACTGTGCACGATGAACCTCCTGGCCCATTGACCCTTCCTTGACTCCCTCTCGACAGACTAAGGCGTTGTCGCTGTGGACGGCACTGCTGCCTATGATTCGCCGTTCGGGAGGCCTCGGGCAATCTGCCCGATCGAGCTCTTGTCAGCACATCGACCCCTCGCTGTCAGCGCTGCTGGGAGCCTGCAGTAGCCTGCAAGATCTCTCTCCTGGGGGTCGCCGTGGCACCCGACAGTTTCATCCTGCGCCATGCCCCAGTGTTCTCTGGCGGCAGTGCAGCACAGAATTTGTCCCGCTGCCGCCGTCACCGCCACCGTCACCGAGCAGGCCACCGCAGCCGATTGTCGCAAGGATATTACAGTCTCAGTCGTGTGGAGATGGGTCTTCGCGACCAACCTTCGTCAAGGTCGCTCCATGGGCAACATAGTGCACACAGACGTGCTGAAAATGTTTCTAAGAATGTGCCCATGACGCTGCGGTCGAGATGTTTAGTACGGAGATGAGACACGAACAACCTGCATAGACACCGCGTACGGGTCTTGAACTCGACAGTCGTAGAGAAGAAATAGAACATGTGTTGTCGTCGCCTACCCGGGGCTAGTCCCCGGGAGGCTCGCATACGTACCCCTCTGGTGGCGTCCGGCCTCCGTCCGCTGCCGCACCCCCGCCCGGCCAACTTGCACACGCAGCACGCAGTCGCCCGTTCCCAGGATGAAGGGTGAGCCTCAAGACTGGCCCAGTCGCCCGCCGTAGCTGCACCCCGTAAGTGGCTGCTCGCCCGCCGCCATCTCGACAGGAACGCACTTATGCTGGCCGGCAGGATGCCCACGGCTTGCGTACCGTCCCGCGCTGTCCAGGTCGGTGTGACCCCCATGGGTCTGGGATGAAGCCACCACTTGCCCCCCGCCAGTCCGTGCCGGCAACTGCCCGTCCCAGTGGGTGCCGCCGCCGCACAGCTCGGCCAGCCTCATCAGCTGTAGAACGGGTGCGACTGCAGGAGCATGTCTCAGCCGTCGGTGCCATTGCCGTGCTCCCAGCAGAACCGCACCTTGACGATGCGAGCTTCATTCCGCGTGCTCTCCACCAGACGCGCAGAGCCCTCCCTGGACTTGCACAGAATGGATTCTGCCGGCTCGCCGACAGGCACCATGCCGTGCAGAAACGCGCGCACCAGCGAGCGACGCGTCCAGCAACCATCACCAACACGATCAAAGTACTCAAACAACATGCAGCGCCAATGCGCCAGCCGAGGCCACTTGTAAAGCGCCTCCGCCAACTTGACAAGGGCGAGGGTGGTCGCACGTGAAATGTAGATGGACGGCTCAAACGTCTGCCAATCCCCGGGAACGACCGCAGTTGACGGCGGCTGCGACGAGGGAGAAGATGCGCGTCCGCACGTAGGACTCTATGTTGCCGGGGGTGTGGATGACTTTCGGGAGTCGAACGCCGCAACGCAGGCAGCCGCAGGAAATTGTCCCTGCATGCCAGTGGCCGGGGGTGCTCCCAATGTGGGGGGTGGTGGCAGATCCGCTGCGTCCGTGGCCTCCAGCCTTCTGGAAAAGAAGGACCGGGCGGAGTTAAAGACAGCCGCCGCGGCGGCCTGGACAGAGTGGAGGTGGTCCATGCCCGGTGCAAGAAAGACAGCCGAGAAGACGTGGTGGGCCAGCCCGGATTGAAGGGAAGCGCAGGAAGAGCAGCGGGGGGTGGCCGTCTTGATGGTTGAGGGTGGCCGCCAGTGAGACGGGTAAAGGACGACAGGGATCCGGACTGGAGGCCCGGAAGCAATAGCGGATCGTGGCGACCTGGTAGAGCGGGGAGCAGAGATGGTGGTCGAAGGGTGACGGCCAGGCCAGTGGGGGGAAGGGACGGTTGGCAGCAACGACACGGTGGTCGAGACGAGTGTGGAGTGTGGAGCGGCGTATGGAGTGACGGTCAACTCACGTGACGCTTCTCCTGCACAGACGGGGGGCGGCAGAGCAAAGCGTCACATGTACGCACCCTCTGCGGTCTGGCGGGAGCGTCAGCGCCGCCTTAGGCAAGGAGAGAAAGTGTAGGGCAACGAAGCATGCTCTTCTCGTTCAGCATCCTTGTAGCCTGCCCGTGCGCAAGATGGAGAGAGCCCAAGATGAATGGGACCTTGATTACTGACGCTAACTTAGGGCGTGGGGCTGCAACTTTTGTAGGTCCTTGTTGCGTCACATCACCTAGCCTCCTCGCATTCTCTCATAAGAACTGTGTGGTGAGTCTATCCGGCGCCTGCCTGGTGCGGGAACTTGGACACATGTTGATGGCTGTCTGCACCCTTCTGCAGGCGCGTCTCACAGCTGTTTGAGGATGACAGTCAGACCTCTGTGGCCGATGGGCGGCCGTTCCCGGAATGGAATAAAGGGCGCGAGAGGTGGCGCGCAGGCAGTCTCAAAGCTTCGCTGGCTGGTGTTGGTAGCCCTACTGGAGTATGTGACGCTCTCGAAGGCGTTGGAGTACAGTTGTCCGTCGAGATCAGCCTGGCCAGAGAGAACGCAATGACGGGACCCAACGTTGTTGTGCTGAATACTGGCCTACGGGAGTTGGTAACCTTCGTGGCCTGTGCATCCGGTAAGATAACTTGTCGGTGCACAGGCTTCCCATAGTTCAAGTGCGTATCCAAAATGATACCACTTCCATGCAGAGGCTGCCCGCACTTCAATCACACCAGCTTTTCAACGCTGACAGGTCAAGGCTAAAACGGCCAAACGGATGACAAATGAGCTGCGAATAGCAACAGCAGATCGCTGTGTGTCCGCCAAGATGGGCGTCGGCGGATACATACGGGGACAGTGTCCGCACTTCGCTCCATGGAGTATCAACCCAGTGGACGATCGAAGCGGCACCGGAGGCAATGCTACCAATGTAGATGGCGTGTGTATCCAATGTCACACCCTGTCCATGCAGAGGCTTCCCATAGTTTAAGCGTATATCCAAGATGATACCATGTCCACGCAGAGGCTGTCATCACTTCAATCATACCAGCGTTTCCACAGGGCCACAATAAGGCTACAACTGCCAAAGGGATGACAAAATCGTTAGAAACGGCGACAGCAAATCACTGTGTGTCCGCCACGATGGGCGGTGGCGGATACGTAGGGGAAGTGTGGCCGGTCTTCGCCTCATTGAGTACCAGCCCAGTGGACGATGGACTCCTCCGTACCGGAGGCAGTGCCACCGATGTAGGCAGTCTCCAGATAAGAATTATGGACGAGACGTCGTCTCCAGGGATGACTTTCAAATGAGATCTTGATCGAGATAGCAACTTCCTCATCAGAAGCACCCGTTCCCATGTGCACTGTCACCCCTCGTTCAAATTGCAGGATCTGCGTGGTCACCCTCTTTTTCGCCTGAGCTGTCCTCGCTCCAGCCCGCCGAAACACGACACCCACGCGATTGACCGGCTGTCCTGCAGCTCGTTGCGCTGTGCACGAGTGCCCAGAGGCATCAATGGCAAAGCCCGCATTCGGTGCGCGACCTCCGACAGCGGGGATGGGTAAGCCGCGACCGGCCCCATTTGCATGAGACGTGCAGCAAGGCCTCCTGTCGGGACACCGAGGTGGAAGGCCGCCATGTCGGGGGTTCGGCCGGGGGGCAGGCGGATGATGGAGTGCTCTTGCAAGAAGGAGATGACACGCTCCTTTGTGACTGTCTTGACAGGGGGAGGGTCCGCCGTGCTTGCGGTCGCTGTTGATATCTGGCCCTCGGGAGGAGACAGGGGGCTGGGAGCGTCTTTTGCGTCGCGCCACATGAGCTCGGGGGCCTTAAGGGCATGGGAATGGCATCCTCAGCGCGCTGCATGGGGCCAATGGCTTCTTTCTTCTCAACCGGGTGGTTGGAAAGGGGGTTGCTCATCCCGACGACCTGGTAGGCAGCGGCGAAGGGCCCGCTCGTCCGCGGCCGCGGCGTTTGGGGCGGTTGAGAGGGGTTGAACTTGTTCGGCGAGGGGGATGTCCGACCTGGTGCGTCGGGCGGCCGCGAGAGCGTGTCGTTATCAATGGCACGCACTGTCCCGGCAGTGATGCTGCGGAGGACCGATGCGGCGGGGTTGGTGGCCTCCGCAGTTGCAGCGGCGGACGGTTTCTGTACCGCCGAGCCCCGAGATGACCCTTTTGCCAAAGCTCCTTTGGTGCACGTGCTCTACGTGTTGGCTCAAAGCCGCTCGAGGCTCACCGGCCTCAGCTTCTTTTGCAAGCTCTTTGAACAAGGAAAGAATGAAGAAGCGCTTGTCCCTTCTCTGTGATATATTAAGCAAGCGCGCAGCTCCACCCAACTCCTCCACTTCACACCTTCTGCATCAACCCAGGCGCCGGCCCAAGTGGCAGTGACTCTCGGCAGGTACACCCGGGCACCTCGCAGTGGGTAACGATGGTCTTGTTGTAGTAGGCCTTCACCGGGAAGTGCTGGATCTCCTTCGACTTCTTCTTGATTCCTGCCGCCAGCACCTGCCCGCCGCTGAGCACAGCGTCCCGGCGCTGTGACACCCGCACGTTGTTATGCGCCGCAATGTAACGGGAGCGCACGATGAAGCGCTTGTGGGTCATGCATGAAAGGGAGTTCTTCGACTTCTTCTTTATGCTGTGTTGCCGCTCTGCACCAGATGTGTCATCCCCCCGCGACAGCTCTGGGTATTCGTCCGCGTCGAAGGTGGGAGAGCACTTGTGGCTGCAGCGATGGAAGCGGTCGATGAACCAGGCCGTGACCACCTCGTGGAGAAGCCAGAGCACGCGGCGGATGGCATTGCGCTGCGCCTGACACGCGGTTTCAAAGTAGACAACCTTGAGGGAGACCTTGAACTGCTGCGCCAACGCCGCAACGACGTGATCCGGGCTCTCCGTCTCCCGCAGGAGCTCAAAACCAATGATGTAGCCGCAGGGGCACATGAAGGTCATGACGCCGGGTGCTCGCAAAACGTCGGGCGGGTAGAAGTGGCGACAATCATCCTTCTCCCTTGACGGCTTGGGCTTTTTCTTCTTGTCTTTGGTCTTCCGCCGCTTGATTGCCGCCTTCTTGCGGTCTTGCTCGCTCGTCTTGTCGTCCATGTAGGCACGCACCGCCGCTCACCCCGGCCACACCTGTCCCGTCCGCTCTTCGTCCAGCTGCGTCACCACCCGGCCGACCGACTTGTCAACCAACGCCATGTCGGGCAGCGGCGGCGAAACCCCTCGGGCCATCAGCCAGTCCTGGTACTTCTCGGGGGATGTCTCTTGCCATTGGTCGCGGTACGCCTTGGCGTCGTCCCCGGCCGCCGCCTCCCACTTGGACAGGGCCACCTCTATTGAGTTGATGAAGAACAGGAGCAGCTCACGGATGGCTCGCGACAAGTCCCGCGACCGGTCCATGGTGAACCGCATCAGCATCAGGAACTCCCAAATAAACACCACCTGCTGGATGCAGTCGATATTGTAGATCCACGTTGAGCTCGGTGCGCCTTTGATGAGGTTGTGCGCCAACTCCGCAACGCAGACCAGGGCGCACCCAGCAAAAATGTTGAAAGCTGGCTTTGCCAGCAAGGCCGACAAAAATAGACGCACCTTGCGCCACCGATCCTTATCCACGCGCTCGTTCGCCCTCGAGGGAAACGCGTCCACAATGGCGACGCACACCAGCGCCGCGCGAATGGAAGCAGCGGCAGCTGTGTCGCCGTCAGCCTCAGAGTCGGAAGAGGAAGAGCTCTCCTCGTCGCTCGAGGGGTTGGCCGGCTGCGGGGCGTCCGCTGCCGGGGGGGCGGGTGCCCCGGAAAGAGGGACCGCTCGGAGCGGGTTGGCGTCCGTGTCAACCTCACCAGCTGGCGGCGGTGTACCAGCGGTAGGAGAGAGGGAGGTAGGCTCGGGAGGCGGCGTGCCAGAAGACAAATGGAGGCGGGCTCTGGTGCTTGCGACAGCAGTGGAACGGGTAGAGAGCAGCAAGGGAGGTTTCCTCGCAAGTGGCGCCTGCGGAGACAAGGAGGAGAGCGACGCGACTTCTCCTGGCAGAAGAGCGGGCACGGTCGCACCTACCGCAGAAGGAACGGCGAGCGGCGACAGTCGTCCGGGGGGCACTCCATCCTCAGCGGTAGGCGCCGCCTCTGACAAATGGCTCACCATGAGGGGGCAAGCGGGGGATCGCTACAGGCAAGGGGGCGGGGATCTTGGGCCGTTGGAAGGAAGGACGTTAGTACGTGCTGGTTTCCAGCGGCTTGAGGTGCAGGCGCGAGATAGCAGCGCGTTGAAGCCGCAGCTGCAGTGACGGCCGCGGGTAGCCCGTTGTGAGAGCTGCACAAGGCCGCCATGGGGGTCGTCCGGGCAAAAGACGGCCGGTGGCTGGTAGCAGGAGGGGTGGTCGGATGGCCGGTCGCCTGGCGGATACCGCGGCTGTAGGGGGTGCGGGGGCATGCTTCGAAGCGCCCTGAAGCGGCAGCTGCAATGGCAGCCGCGGGCGTCCAGATGAGAGAGCTTTAAGCGGCCGCCATGTAGGCCGCCGGGGCGAAAGACGGCCGGTGTCCAGGCAGCAGGAGGGGTGGTCGGAGGACCAGGCAGCAGGAGGGGTGGTCGGATGGCCGGTCGCACGACGGACATCGAGGCTGTCTGCATCCCACAGCACGGGTGGACGGTGACCGGAAGCATCAGAGGCGACTGGCAGCCGGTCGCACGGTAGATTGGCCGGCGGCCGCAGGTGCCATCGGCTGTTGGGCAGTCAGTGTCCTCCACAGAGGGTTGGGGAACGGGGGCTCATTGGAAGGGGGGAATGCGACAGATACGGGGTCGCCAGTTCAACCACCCGTTAGCACCGCAAAGCCCATGCAGGACCGCCCAGATGCACACATAGGAGGATTGCGCGCGCGGACAAACCGCCGGGCAACATGGCGCAACCGCCACCGACGTCGGGCTGACAGATGAGGACGTCTGTGGCGCTCTTCCGGCCAGGGTCTGCCAGGGGTGAAGCGAGGTACACGTGATGGGAAGAGAAGATTTATCAGCTCTGCAAATGCGATGGACGCTGATGACGAGAGGAGTTGTAGTGTGAGATTGTCGAGAAGGGACCTTTTCAATTGATAGCAGTATGAGACTGTTGTAGTTGATGGAGGAAATCTCTCCCAAACATAGGCACAACCAGTGTGATGAAACAATCACAGCGCCTTCATCCAAGTGTTGTTGCAGCGATAAGACAGGTGGCAGCACCCGCCTACCTCATTCGGTGAATACACTAGTGTGGCAAGCGAGACCGGAGACGAGCAGGCCAGCATCGGTGGCGCAAGGGATGATGCTGTGAGGCGACCAGCATAGATTCAATAACATGGCAAGGGCACGGGTGGGAACAGAGCGCAAGAGAGCCGAAAAATAAAAAAATCGGTTTTACATCACAAGAGAGTGTTTGCCAGGAGCTCGGCTGCCATGCGGCGCCTATAGTAGTCCATGCTGCCCGTCATGCTGGCTTGTGGGAGGCCCCTGGACAAATAGTCCATGGTCTTGACCGTAAACACCCCGCAGTCCGTACCGCCCTCTTGCAACCGACACGGCACCCGCGACCAGGCCCACTTGCCGCGCTTGTGGCCGTGTACCGTCGAGTCATCCTTGCCCCACCGCACCAGGCACGCAGAGATCCAAGTGGGCACCAAGCCCAGAGAGTCATACGTGTCGACGTGACGCCGCTGTGGGTAGTCGACCCCCAATACCCAGTGGATCTTGCCCAGGTTGACGGGTACAAACACAGAGTCATAGGACTTGAAGTCCAAGTGCCGCGACCAGCGGTGCACCGCCTCATAGCTGTACGCCAACTCATTGTTCCGGATCATCGTGGAGTTTATTAACATGTTGAAGAAGTGGAAGCGCGTCGGCCGCTTCTCTGCCGCCGCCCAAGTCTGCTCCCGTTGCGAAAGCAAATAGACGTACGAGTTGATGGCCTTGTCGCGAAGCAGCACCGCCGGCGCCGTCCGACGTAGTTTCCACAGCCGAAGTTGAATGTTGCCGATGGTAACTAGCGGCACCTCATGCCGCGGAGCGCGCTCGGCGGACCCGCGGTACGGCTTTATCGGCGCCGTGGCCAAAATAGCTCTTGGCGTCAGCGGCGAGCACGGGTCGGCGGGGTCGCACACCATGGCCTTTTCCGCCCCTTCTGCCGACTCAACCGCCAGGTAGCAGAGCGGCGTCTTCGAAAAGTCGTTCGAGCGCGGCCCGGCGGTGGCTCTCGTTTCATGCTCGCCGTATGCAGCATGGATGATGGGAGCTGGTGCGACCTTGGCGACGGTGGGCCCATCCAGCGGCATTTGCTCGACGCCGAGAGCTCCAGCCGGGAGGATCATGGTACGACTCTTCACCTTGAGACGCCCGGTGGCGTGGCCACGTAGGGCGGCGTGGGCAAGTTGGGCGGCGTCGCCACGACGGGCGGCGTCGGTAGCTTCGTCGGCGTCTGCAGGCTCCCCATAATCGGTAGCCTCCTCATCGTCGGTGGACGCCTTGGCGTCGGTGGACTCCTTGGCGTCGGTGGACTCTTTGGCGTCGGTGGACTCGTTGGCGTCGGTGGACTCCCCGTCGTAGGTGCCCTCCTTGGCATCGGTGGACTCCTCGTCGTCAGTGGACGCCTCGGGGTCGGTGGACTCCGCGTCGTCGATGGAAGCCTCGAGGTCGGCGGCCTCCTCGGCATCGGCAGCCTCCTCGGCGTCGGTAGATCTCGCGAGCGACAGGCGTTCAATGTCGTCCGTCATCTGCGCAGCGGGGCCGTTCACCGCTGCAGTCCTCCCGTCCGGCGAGCCGCTAGCTGCCACGAGGTCAACCTGGACTCTGCGGAGCTCGTGGCATCGCCAGAAAGGTCATCACCGTCACTGGCGTGCTCATCTGCGGCGAACAAGTCATCATCTGCGCCCCCCGCCGGCTCTTTCGGTACCACCGGCGCCTGCTCCCACTCCCCGCTGCCAACCACCTCATAAAAACTGCTGAACAGGATGGAAGGCGACCACAGCAGCGCCGCTGTCTTCTCGGTCGGCGTGCGGGCCGCGATGACGTCACGCCCCCCTGTGGGGGGAACAGCCAGCCGCGCGGCTGCAAAGACGCTCCAGGCCGACGCCCTTGCCGTCGTGAGCGCCGTGTCGTCCGTGATTGGTGCGCGCACGTGGTTGCGCACAAGCCGCAGCATCATTGCGCTGCGAAGCGCACATGCAAAGATCAGGGAGAAGTCCACCCGCGGGGATATCATTCCTGGCCGCAGCATGCTCACCACGTGCTGTTGCAGAACTGAAAGGACTTTCCCATCGCAGATCACACAACGAAAGCGCCCTCCCGTTCGCTCCTCGGCACCGCAGTAGTGGCACCGGAAGGCGGCGTCAGGGATGATGAGCGTGTGCGAGAACTCCCCGCATGCGTTGGAGAGCAGCTGTCTTGCATGGACGGGCTCACACTTTCCGTACGTAGCGGTGTTGCGCAGAAAGCTCGCCAAGTACTCGCTCGCAGCCGCCATCGTGCTGCGGGCGATGACACACAGCTCCAACATTGCGTCGAGGAAGGAGCGCGCATACACG
>Ga0114957_1003790_pt1 | contig 13401 bp, 4 predicted proteins | sample BantaG_FD_87175 | JGI IMG/M metagenome (GOLD analysis project Ga0114957, IMG submission 87175) | Marine algal microbial communities from Bantry Bay, Ireland - BantryBay_4 metaG | ecosystem: Host-associated > Algae > Red algae > Unclassified | place: Bantry Bay, Ireland | collected 2014-11-21 | reverse complement strand
TATTCATTGGACAATCCATCGGATTGACATCAACTGGATCTATTTCTCCTACACAGAAATCACCCGTATACATTCCATTTTCAAAGAGTCCAATATAGATAAAGTATGGAGTCAAACTTGCACAATTAACCATTTGGTCAGGTAGAATCGTAATAGGCATCGTAGGTTCTGCATCAACCCCAGGTGTACCTTGTAAGAAGAAGTATTCAAAACCTGATTCAGAACAATTAAAACCTCCAAATGCTAATTCTTCTGGTGTTACAGTCGTCGAACCACCTGGACCAACTTCGAATGTAACTTTGAGACAAGAAATTCCTGGAGGAACTACTGGCTCTGCAACCGTAAATTCTATTTCTATTGTTGTCTTATTACTGCAAACATCTACTGCAACAAACTCAATTGTATATGATCCGATATCAAAATCATCAGACGCATCTAAACTATTCACAATAGTATCACCATTCAAACATGATAGATAGAATCCACAGAACTACAAGCATCTAATGCTGTACCGACAATTGATAAGAAAACAGAACAATCTGGTGGCAGCACTTCATATGTATTATCTAAAACTGGCAATCCTGAAATCATTGGCCCTATGTTATCAACGAATGAAATAGTCTGCTCATGTGTAAATATTCCAGTACCAATTAATGCACATGAATCAATTACAGTCCATGTTCTTATAATTACTTCTTGACATTCGTCATCATCTGGTACGTCATCTTCAAAGTTTATGGATACACCTCCACAAACACTTGCATCTGCATCAAGTATAGGCATGCCTATATCTGCAGGATCAATAGAATCATCGCAATCATCTAAAACGACATCGTCTGGGAATGTAATTTCAGATTCTTGTAACTCGACTGCATTGACTGTAATAGTTTGAGTACACACATCTGTATTCTCATAACAATCGGTAGCAGTATATGTAACAACAATTTGACCTGTATTACATTCTTCATCAAGACCACTTACATCTATAGAAGAAGTTATAGTTACAGGCTCACAATTATCAGTTGCTTCTGGTTCAAATGGCTCAATAGTTGCATTTCCATCAGCATCAAAAATGAGTTCGTTACAATTAATTGTAAAGTCCATGCAATCAAGCTCAGGAGGAATCTCATCAAGCTTAGTGATTGTAACAATACAACACTCTTCTGATCCGCTCACAACATCTAATATTGTAATCTTAACATTTTCCGTATTTTTAGGATTACATGCAATCTCATCCTTATCTAAAGTTACCGTAAATGTATTTTCACATCCTTCGAATCCATTTGGTGTTACGGGAGTTGTCGAAAGTTGTATTTGATTGTTCATGTCAACAAATGGATAGAGAGTGACAGGAATATCCATTGATACTGGTAATGAAACCGTAAAGTTTAAATCTCCACACGTCGGGATAGTACATCCAATCGGTATTATGACTTCATCTTCATCATCATCGTCTCCATCACCATCGTCATCTTCATCAGTATCGTCACCCGTATCTGGGTCACTATCAATATCTTCACCATCATCTAGAGTTATCATTACATCATTAGTCAATGTTGATCCTATAAAGTCAGCATCAATTAAGTAACTAACTGTCAAAGTTTCACTTGCTCCTGGAGCAAGAGTTGTTATTGACCAGACACTACCTACTGCTACAATATTGATATTTCCATTTGAACCAGAATCATCACTATCAAAAGTTAATCCACTCTGAGCGATATCAGTAAACTGTACTCCACTCGCAGTCAAACTTCCATCATTTGTGATTACAATTTCGAAATCAATGACTTCTCCTTGAATATAAGGTGCTTCAGAGACTAATGTCTTAGTAATAGCTAAGTCATAAATATCAACATCAAACTCAGCTGGATCAAAGTCATCATCTTGTGGTGATGTCCCATCTCCATCTCCAAAGGTATCATCATTTGCGAGATCTGGTGCATCATTTCCATTGTCTCCATAAGTACCATCCGCATCTGTAATAACAGCTACTCCGTTGTCTTCTGCTGCAGTAACTTCTGCATTGTTGACAAGAGTAAGTCCTTGTGTCAAGTCTATTCCATTATCATCGAAGTAAGCTAAACTCTCAACGGTAAATGTGATTGTTACTACTGTAGATGCCCCTGCTTGCAACAGAGCAATCGGAGTATTCAATACTGCTACATTACCTGTCGCTGTCCAATTTGCATCAGTTAGGATGAGTTCTACTGGGAAGTAATCACTCACTACCACATTTGTTGCATCAAGTGTTCCTTGATTCAATACTGTAATATCAAATGTGATACTACCACTAGGTGATAATGGATTATCAGTCAAAGTTGAATTAACCTGCTTGATTAATGCTAAATCAAAAATTTGGACCAATGGTACTATCTCTTCGTCATCATCATCTTCGTCATCAGAGTCATTATCTGGATCACTATCCACGTCATCTCCGGTATCTAATGTAATCTCTACATAGTTACTCAGAGAGTTACCCATAAATTCTGGATCAATCATATATGTTACCATTACAGTCTCTGACGTACCAGCAGGAATCGAAGTTATCTCATAGACTGTTCCTGGTGCTATCACAATAACATTCCCATTAGACCCGCTATCGTCACTCACAAAGTTGAGGTCCATATCTGGTAGATCTGTAATTTGCACATTAGCAGCATCCAAAGATCCTTCGTTTGTTACAGTCAAGCTAAATGTGATGTTATCTCCTGCAACAAATGGTCCCCCTGTAATCAGTGTTTTTTCAACAGCTAAATCATAAATATCAACATCAAACTCAGCTGGATCAAAATCATCATCTTGTGGTGATGTTCCATCTCCATCTCCAAATGAATCATCATTTGTGAGATCTGGCGCATCATTACCGTTATCTCCATATGTACCATCCGCATCTGTAATAACAGCTACTCCGTTGTCTTCTGCTGCAGTAACTTCAGCATTGTTGACAAGAGTAAGTCCTTGTGTCAAGTCTATTCCATTATCATCGAAGTAAGCTAAACTCTCAACGGTAAATGTGATTGTTATTACTGTAGATGCCCCTGCTTGCAACAGAGCAATCGGAGTATTCAATACTGCTTCATTACCTGTAGCTGTCCAATCAGCGTCACTTAAGATGAGCTCTTCTGGGAAGTAATCACTGACTATTACATTCGTTGCATCAAGAGTACCTTGATTCATTACAGTGATATCAAATGTGATACTACCACCAGGTTCAAGAGGGCTGGCAGTAACTGTTTCATTGACTTCCTTAATTAATGCTAAGTCAAAGATTTGAATTAAAGGTACCATCTCTTCATCATCGTCATCTTCATCATCTGAATCATTATCTGGGTCACTATCTACATCTACTCCATCGTCGATTGTGATCTCTACGTAATTTGTAAGAATATTACCCATAAAATCCATATCAATCATGTAGGTTACCATTACGGTCTCTGTACTTCCTGCAGGCAATGAAATAATTTCATAAATTGTCCCTCCTGCGATTCCATTGACATTACCATTAGAACCACTATCGTCACTCACAAAGTTGAGGTCCACATCTGGTAAATCTGTAATTTGCACATTAGCAGCATCTAGTGTTCCTTCATTTGTTACAGTCAAGCTAAAGGTGATGTTTTCACCTGGAGCAAATGAACCGCTTGATAAGAGTGTTTTATCAATCGCTAGATCGTAGATGTCGATTTCGAAATCACTTGGGTCAAAATCATCATCTTCCTCTGGTGTACCATCACCGTCGTCAAACTCATCATCATTATTTAAATCTTCATCATCATTATCATTGTCACCTGGTGTACTATCTACATCCATTGCAGGACCATTACTATCTTCGGCTTCAACAATCTCTGCATTGTTAAAGATTGAGAGCGGTTGAGAGAAATCATAACCATTCAACTCAAAGAAGTTATAATCTTGCACCATAAATGTAATTGTAATTGTAGTACTCACTCCTGGAGCTAAACTTGGAATGGGAGTATTCAATGTTGCAGTATTTCCTAATGCTGTCCAATTGGCGTCATTCAAGAGCAACTCTACTGGGAAGTAATCTGCTACTTCAATATTGAATGCATCAACATTCCCCTGATTCATAATAGTAATATCGAATGCAATCGTACCCGATGGCATCAATGGCTCATCAGTTAAACCTTCATTTACTTGCTTAATGAGAGCAAGGTCAAATTCCTGGACAAAGATTGTCTCAATATCGTGATCATCTTCATCTCCAGTTGTAGGATCTCCATCAATAACATCATTTATAAATACGTCATTGTTTAGATCGTCTGGTGTACTATCTATGTCAGTCAATGGATCATCATTAGGATCATTAGTTACTGATGATATCTCGGCGAAATTATTGTAATCACCTGCTGAACCTGGATTGATTACTAAATCAATTAACACGGTCGTTGATGGATTTGGAATACCAGCTGGAATTGTTGCTATCTGTGTAGTAAGTATTGCTGTATTAGCATCTATTGATGTCCAATTTGCATTATTAGCAGTACCTACTGCAAATGTCAATCCTGTAGGGATATAATCAACTAAACCAATATTAAATGCATCTACATTACCTTGGTTAAATACTTCTATTGCAAAAGTTACTACATCGCCTGCTTGGTATGGACCAGATGTTACTACTGTTTTTCTTAATGCAACATCAAGCATCCCACACATATCAAGATCAGTAACTTTAATCCTCTGGATGTAGGTAAGTTCATTATGATCATTACATTGATCAAAAATTGTCCATGTCCTTAGAATTTTTATTCTACCATCTGGTGTTACAAATGGTTCAGAATCCATAAATATAGGAGTAGTAGTGAAGTGGCAATCACCAAAAGGTACGACAGGATATCCAAATTGACCTTCATCGATCTCTGCTAATACATCAGGATGCAGATCAGTCATTGCACATTCTACCTCGAACTCAAGAAAATCCTCTGGCCATGTGATATCATCCGTTGTTAAAGGATCATCATTAATAATAGTGATTGTCATTGAGCACTCTACAGGGTCGCCATTACTGTCAAATATAGGACTTCCATCGATACTGTTCTGAGCAACAAATGTACGTGTAATTACACCTACACCACATGCATTAACATTCCAAACTGAACTTGGTACAATCTCGGCTCCACAGACATCAGTTGTAAATGTGCCAAACATTGTATTGAGATCTTCTTCAGTTGTTGTTGCTTCGTGTAAGTCGCTCTCTGTACATGTTAATTCCACTGAATTTGGACAATCCAAAAGAGGAATGACTTTATTCTGAATGTAGACATTGACAGGAATACACTCTCCGATATTACCAAATCTATCTATTACTCTTACTGATACCTCTACATCAACTGTAGTTGGATCAGCATCATAATCTTCACAGCAGAAGTGTATTTCATTACTCCATCCACATGGATTTTCAATCTCAACGATAAAAGGATAAAGTTCTAATCCATCTGGATCTAAAGTTGTTACTCCTCCACTCAATATCGTATAATCAGGTCCTCCAACATAAGCATCAAGCATCATCAAGTTACTGATAAATGCTTGCTCAGCTGTACTATTGAAATCTACTAAGTATCCTCCATATGCACTTGCAAGAGCTGTCGCCAAATATCCTCTGACCATTCTGACAGAATTGTAGTAATAGTGTGTATTGCCAGCTCCGTCGTCGTAAGTACCTAAGAAATTAAGACCATCAAATGTAGGTGCAGGACAGTCACAAACTGACTCTCTCTGTACTAAGATTTCGATATCACTACAATCATCATAACTTCCATTATCGAATACTATTGCGTGAGCATATGCTGTACCATCTTCATTGAGACTGATAACAGTATTTTGATCACAAACTGCTTGAGGGGATGTGTTGTCAACAATCGTAATGACAAACATGTCATCCGCAAAGTTTTCACAACCGTCAAATGCAGTGTATTTGATTACATTATCTCCAAATGGTAAATCAATCGAAACACCATTATTAAAATCTTCTATAGTCAATCCACTGAGCATAGTAGGTATTCCTGCTTCAGAAGTGTACACTACGCTATATGTCAAAGCAACACCACAATCATCTGAAACTTCTGGAACTGGCAACGTATACGGTGCCTCACATGTATTTCCATTTGATGTAATGATTTCATTGTGTGTATTAAGAGCTACCTCAAAGACTGGATCCTCATTATCTTCAATAATGATAAGTTGCGTGAAGTTTTGATAATTCCACGGAGTACAATTATTTTCATAAAAGTGCCATGTCCTCATATACTTAGTAAGACATGGTCCTGAATAGTAAAGGACATCAGTATAAGTAAATGAGATATCACAATAGTGATATTGTAAGTCACTCTCACATCCATCTTCACCATAGAGACTTGCTCCAAACAGTGTTGGGACACCAGTCAAGCACGGAGATGGTATTCCTTCTGCATTTTGATTTGCATCTGCTTCAGTACAAGTAATTCTAACTTCGTCAGCTGGCTCTACTATATCCTCGTATGGGAAACGCTTAACCAATATTGTTTGGCTACATGTTGATGAATTACCATAAACATCTGTAGCTCTGTATGTTCTTTCTATTGACTTGACATAGTCATCATCACACCAAAGAGGTGTTGGGAAGTCTGCTATGACCTCAACCTCAACTGTAGTACAAGCATCAAATGCAACTGGCTTATAGCTATCCAAATCATAACAAGGAACCTCTATAGACTCACAGATAATTACAGGTGCTGTCTTGTCTTCAACGATAACATTAGACCAACATGCATTACCTGAGCAAGCATCCACTACTTTTACCGCAAGTGTCTGCCCTATATATTCGCCTGTGATCGTTGATCCTGGTATTATAACTCCATGACTATCCATAATTACGATACCATAAGCAGCATCCTCAGTCAATGGCAAAGTCAAGATCATTTCAGGAGTAATAGTTACACTACACACTTGATCCAAGGAAATATTGATATTCAATGGACATGCAAGTATCCCATTTGTTCCTCCAACAAAGATCTCAAGAGAACTTGCAGGCACACAATTATCCTCTGGACATGTAGGTGTTGCTGTAACTATGTGGGTCCCAATAGCAAATGTTGACCAATCTACAATTAAGCTTCCATCTGCTTCTGCCACAACGGTAACGCCGTCAATGTCCCAAACAGTTGAGCAAGAAAGAGCTGTTTCAGTAGTATACGTTTCTACTGCATCACCGCAAACAGAAGTAATTCCACTTCCGACCACTTCAAACTGTGCAACTTGACATACTGCTGGAGATTCAGTACTAAGGAAAACTCCATCATCGTTAACTGCTCTAAAGATTAAATTTTCATCTTCTACTCTAAAACCAATAAGCTCATATGTAGAAACATTTGTTGCCGCATCAGTACTCACGAAAGTAAATGGCGTACCTACTGGATAGAGAACACCAGCAGCATCGTAGAATCCAATATTAAAATCAACAGTCCACGTTTGATTTGGTGGTCCATTGATTACTAACGTTTCAGTAATAATCGGATCTCCATCTGCATCTAACCCATTACAAACGCATGGGTCAGCGATATTGATTTCACTAAAATACAATCCCTCAGGATCTTGGTCGTCTTCGTCGTCTCCGGCGATTCCTGAACCATCTAATCGGTTGTCATTAATTGAGAAGGCCTCTCCTCCGAAATCGTTATATAGGATTTCATCAGGTGTAGAATCAATATCTTTCTGGGAAAAGTCGATTCCTGACATATTTTCGGTATATGCAATTTCTGCATAATTAATTTTAACTAAGTCATCACCTCGGTCAGTGACGGTAAGTGTGATACACTCGTCTACTCTCTCTCCCGGTAATAGCCCAGATGCGAGATTAATATATTTATATGCTATAACACCATCTTCGGCAAGTGTCCATGACGCGTCATTAAGTGCCATTCCTTCGGGGATATAGTTGACAACTTTAATATTATTAGCCGTTACTTCTCCTTGATTTTCTATTTCTATTGTATACTTTATATCTTCACCTTCTCTACCAATCTTCTTTTCAGATAATAGAATCAATGCGAGATCAAAATCTTGCACAATTGCTAATCCTAAATCATAAGTATAATTATTTTCACCATTACCTCCAGTGACTACTGTCATAAATGGCTGACCAGAGTTAGTAATGTGATTCACATCATTTGCATTGCTGCTAATCCCTGATGGAGGGTATGTCAAATTTGAATTATTGAGTGTAACATTTGTACTAAATGTAGGCTCTATGTTTAAGTTATCTATAGTATATGTACCATCTTCTGGATTGAAAATAATTGGATCAATTGCGATGTAATAAGTTGAATTATAACCCAAACCATGATTAGTTGAATTAAATACATAATATCCATTACTGTTTGTAGTAGTTGATGCAATTTTTACTCCGTTTGAATTGAATAGGCAAAGAGGTAAGTTATCAATTGGGTCTTCACCTGGGTCTTGGACCCCATTTCTATTAAAGTCCAACCAAGCAAAATTTCCAATTTCAATTCCGGCATATCCACACTTGCTTGTAATTCCTCCAAAGCCTGTTGCTTTTCCAAAAAATTCATCACTATTGTTACCATAGAGTTGCACTGCATCTACTTTTTCACCATTGACGGTTTCATATCGATGCAATCCTCCACTATAAGCATGTACGATTGGATCAAAAACAGAAGATACTATTTCACCAGAACCTGGCATGGCATAGACACTCCCTAATGTAGTTTCATTGTGATAATCTGGATCAGTCAACCAATAATCATAACCAAAAAATTCTCCTCCACCTGGACCATTTCCACCATTGATTCCAGAACCTTGAAACGTTCCAGCTGAACCGTTATTCTCAACAACCCAAGCACCATTTACGAGAGTAGTTAAAAGAAGATTTCCTTGTTGATCGTTCAATATTTTACTTGGCCCTTCACAGAATCTATGTCCCTTTCTATCCGAAAGTGCTAAGACCATGTTACCAAGGTCTGTAAAAGCTATGTCAGTCAACCAATGAGCCGTCTTATTACTCGTATTAGGAACATCTATCCAATAACCTATTGTTTCATTTGTAGTCAACATATGAGTAAATGTCTCTGTTATCGGATCAAATTCATAGACTGTCGCTGAACTTCTAATTGAAGATCTAGTACCTTCAGCAGTACATGTGACACCAACATAAAATCGACCATTGTGCTCTGTTAAAGCAAATGGTTTGTTTTCGTTCGCTGCACATCCTGGATCAGGTATCTGATAGCTCATCGTAGTAGAAGCTGAAGGCGAAGTAGCCGACATCTTTACAAGTGTATTAGCACCAATATTTATTACATAAAGATCTTTCTCATCTGCCGAGACAGCTAGACCACCCAAACCTAAATGACCTACCTGATTACCATAATCACAGTCAAAAGGATCGGTTACAGACAAAGGTGTAACTGACTGTCCTAGAGCACTTAATGTTGTAAATACACTTGTGGTATATCCAGCTCCAGATGGTACAGTACTATAGATTGCATCATGTGATGAACCCAAAGCAGAGTTCTGTTTAATAAATGCTGAAGTAAATATCTCACTCGAGTTATATCGATATGCTGCTCCCCAAACGGAACCAGTCTCTTCTTGAGTGGCATAAGTAACTGGAGTACTTGTACCGTCAAATGCAAATTCGATACCAATAACTGTAGAATAATCTAGATTATCAGTTCCGTCTGATCTAACAAAACATGTCAATACGATATCTTCGCTCGCTCCACATTGTAGAGTCCTGTCTGATACTCCAAATTCCAGATCACATGTTGGTGACTCTACAAATTGAATGTCTGAAGATTGTAGTCCAGAGTTATATCCAGCTGACACATTGCTTGGTAGACTGAATTCAACACGATACTCATCGCCATCTGTCAGACCTGTGATAATAAAATTTCCGGAGCTATTAGATAGTGCCATACCAACTTGAGAGTTATTCTCATCATACACAGCAACTACAGTATTGGGGTAACCTGCCTCTGATTCATAATTTCCACTTTGATTCTCATCTAAGTACACAGTTCCTTCAAGTGTTCCACTCGAACATTGACCGAATACTAGATTAGAAGAAGTGAATAAAACAAACAAAGCAAATACCCAACCCGACAAAGTGGATAGTTTTAGTTTTCTCATTTTAAACCTTAAAAATTAAGTAATACAAAATTGTTACCTTATGGCCACGTTTGGTCAAAAGCGTATTACTGTCTTGGGAGACATGGTTTTAATCGGGTTTCGGGGATGTTTGATAAACCTTAGTAATGCAAATATATATAAACAATTTGTAATATATAATCATATTACTAAAAAACTTAATATTTAAATGAATAAGCAGTTGCAATTAAGAAGAGGAAAGGAGAAGTTTTTGAGTTCTCGACACCCTTGGATTTTCTCAGGAGCATTATATAATACTCCTAAGTCAATGAAAGACGGAGAGATAGTAGACATTGTATCTCCTATCGATGAGAGTGTAATCTGTACAGGATATTTCAATCATGGTAGTATTGCTGTCCGAATATTAGAATGGGAGCAGACTGATGTGAATCAAAGCTATTGGCAGTTCAAATGTCAAAAAGCATATGATTTGAAGCAATCATTACTTAAGTTAGATGAGGGAAAAACAAATGCTTATCGATTAATATCAGGAGAAGGAGACGGTATCCCAGGATTAATTATTGATGTCTATGCTAATCATAGTGTTGTCCAAGGACACAATCCTGGAATCATAACACATATCTCTACTATTGAATCTGCACTGGGGAAAGTCAAAGGACTAGAAAAGCATACGATCAGCACATCTCACAAGGGAGAAGACAAACCTAAGGAAGACAAAATGATCGAAATCTTAGAAAATGACCTTAAGTTCCTCTGCAATGTAACCGATGGGCAAAAGACAGGATTTTTCCTCGATCAAAAAGACAATAGACAACTTTTAAAACGACTGAGTGAAGGTAAGAAAGTAGTTAACTTGTTTAGTTATACTGGAGGATTCTCTGTTTCTGCACTTTCTGGAGGAGCCACTGAAGTCCTTTCGGTTGATATTTCTCAACCAGCAATAAATCTCTGCAATCGAAATGTGGAGCTCAATCAAGGTAACAATGAAGGTCATGAAGGAATTTGTGATGACGTAATGGAATGGCTCAAAGATTGTCCAAAAGACACTTATGATATTCTAGTTGTTGACCCACCTGCTTTTGCAAAGAGCTTAAAGAAAAAACACAACGCAGTCCAAGCCTATAAACGACTCAATGCTCAAGCAATATCTACTGTAAAATCAGGTGGATTTATCTTGACATTTTCTTGCAGTCAAGTTGTAGATCGAGAGTTATTTATCCATACCATTAGGTCAGCAGCCATGGTTACTCAACGTAAAGTCAGAGTGCTCAAATACCTTTGTCAAAGTGCTGACCATTGTGTAGATTTATATCATCGAGAAGGCCAATACCTTAAAGGGCTACTTTTAATAGTAGACTGACAGATAATTTACTACCTTTACATAGAGTGAAAATAATATATGACAATTATGAAAAATATAACCCTGATAATAATCTCGGCTCTTGTAATCTTCTTTGGATCTTGTAAAGAGCCGTGTGAAGATGTTAATTGTAATGCAGGAAACTGTCTCGAAGGAGTCTGCAACTGTGACGAAGGATATGAAGGCACCAATTGTGAAAGTGAAGTCAGAGCAAAATATATAGGCACATGGTCAGGTCCTAACATGTGTGACAACGATTTTATAGAATTAGAGACAATCACACTTGTGATTTCTGAAAGTGAAGAAAATATCCAGGACTTGAAGATGGAAATTATCATTGAAGGTCCTGCTGAGATTCCACTCCCTTCTGAGAATGCAACCCTATTTGGAAATGCATTCGAAACAGGTCCGACTATTACAAATATTTTGGGCTCAGATTTTACATTTAGCTCAGACGGAATCTTTAAGTCAAATACTGAACTTAGTCTTGACTTCGTCGTTTCTGGCGAATTTCAATCATTTCCTTTGGTATTTAATTGTACAGCTGACTTAACAAAACAATAGGACTCGACTTAAATGAAGCAAGCATATATTGTCGGCTTTTCTCTAATCTGGATATTAGCTATCTTTTCAGATTATTGGAATAAGCATTTATTACACCAACAAGGTATCAAATTTTTTGAGCAGTGGCCATACTTAATCGGGTTGGGAGTTTTAACTTTATTGAGTGGTCTCCTCCTATTCAAAACATCAAATGCACTCTCATTATTCAAAAGGAGACTTTTTATTCTACCTTATTTCATTCTTCTCATTCTCGGAGTCTACCTTGCCAACATCCAATATGCTGGCATTGAATTTGGCAGTGGCCTCGGCAGTATTTTATGGAAAAGTACATCATCATTAGTTTTGTTGAGTTTGATTTGGCTAGCGCCTTACAGTTTAGGAAATTGGGTAAGAAAAAAAGTAGGAATTGAGCTTGTAAAGCATGAGTCGTTCACACTCGACTTAGTTATTGGTCTTGGAGTTTACTCACTTCTACTTTTTGCCGTTGCCATACTTCAGGCTTTTTATTTGCCTGTAATTCTCGTTTTGATCCTTTTATCATTTGCTATTAACTATAAGCACATGTGGTCGTGGTTTGTGTCAACAATTATCAAACCCATTGATAACAACTCTATTACACCAATTGGCTGGGTACTGCTCAGTGTGGTAATGATTGTATTTTCTATTAACTTTCTTGCTGACATGGTTCCATTTCCAAGTGGATTCGATAGTCGGAACTACTATATGAATGTTACCAAATTGCTAGCGGATAACAATGGAATGATTTCAGGCTTCCAACCCTATCCATGGCAACTATTCATGGCTCAAGGTCACTTGTTAACAGCTGGAAAAGGAATGCTTCCACAGTTAATCTCAATGAGTGCTGCTTTCTTTGTTTGTATTGGACTATTTGAGATGTGTAAGTCTTACCTTAACTTAAGTAAAAATCAAGCATACCTAGCAATGGCTGTTCTAATGGTTACTCCAGCTATTCAAAATCACCTCTTTGTTGAAATTAAGGTAGATTTAGGTTTACTCATCGTACAGTGTGGAATGTTGATATTCGTACTAGATCGATTGTTTAGGTACTCTGAAACAATGCAAATACCCACTTTAAAGGACTTAATTCTTCTAGGATTTATATCAGGTTACGGGGCAAGTATCAAGACACTAAACTTCTATCTTCTTTTTGCATTACTGGTTGCCCTTTGGTCAATTCTTTTTAGTTACAGAGGCTTTTTAGCAACATTCTTCCTGAGCATAGCAGCAATCCTCATTGCAAAGTTTGATAGTGTCAGTGGGATGAACGAATACCATTTATCAATCGGTATGGTTAAGTATACTTCTTTGATCTTAGGATTAGGATTTATAGT
>Ga0114957_1003785_pt1 | contig 13409 bp, 6 predicted proteins | sample BantaG_FD_87175 | JGI IMG/M metagenome (GOLD analysis project Ga0114957, IMG submission 87175) | Marine algal microbial communities from Bantry Bay, Ireland - BantryBay_4 metaG | ecosystem: Host-associated > Algae > Red algae > Unclassified | place: Bantry Bay, Ireland | collected 2014-11-21 | reverse complement strand
TGGACCGGCAGGAGTCCGTTTCGTGAAATCCGCCGAACGCAGTGCCGAGGCTGACAATGGGCCAGTCGAGGCGCTGATCCGCGACATTCTAGACGATGTACGCGAGCGCGGCGACGCGGCGGTGCGTGAGTATTCGCGAAAGTTCGACAAGACCGATCCCGAATTCATCGAGGTCACGAAACCGGAGCGGGAGGCTGCGGTTGCCGCGCTTGACCCTCAGAGCCGGAAGGATACCGAGTTTGCCATCGCGAATGTGACCGCCTTTGCCAAGGCGCAGCTTGAAACCATCCTGCCGCTCGAAACCGAACTGATGCCGGGCGTTCACATGGGCCATCGGGTCATCCCGATCAAACGGGTCGGATGCTATGTTCCGGGTGGTCGCTACCCATTGCTGTCGGCGCCCGTCATGACCATCGTTCCCGCAAAGGTGGCTGGCGTTGACGAGGTCATTGCCTGCCTGCCGCCCACGGCGCATCCCGCAATGATTGCGGGCTGTCATCTATCCGGGGCCGATCGGATCTTTCGGATTGGCGGGGCGCAGGCCATTGCCGCGATGGCCTACGGGACCCAGACCGTTCCGAGGGTGGACAAGATTGCAGGCCCCGGCAATGCCTTTGTCAACGAAGCCAAAAGGCAGGCATTCGGTCTGATCGGGATCGACCAGTTGGCTGGCCCGTCCGAGATTTTCGTCGTCGCAGACGACACCGGAGACGCCGAGATGATTGCGACCGATCTGCTGGCGCAGGCCGAGCACGACGTGCGCACTCGCGTCGGTCTGATAACGACGCACGAGCCTTTGGCACTGGCGGTAATGAAAGAGATCGACCGTCAACTGGCGGAGCTTTCGACCGCCGCGACGGCGGGCGCGGCATGGCGCGATTACGGCGAGATCGCGCTTTGCGAGGACGAAGCAGCCCTTATCGCCTATTCGGATTTCATCGCGGCGGAGCATCTGCAAATCCATACCGCAAATGCACGGGATCTCTCGTTCAAGCTCCGTAATTACGGGTCCTTGTTCATCGGGGAGCTGGCCAGTGTGGTCTACTCAGACAAGTGTTCCGGAACCAATCACACATTGCCCACTCTGGCAGCCGGACGATATACCGGCGGGCTATGGGTCGGTACGTATGTCAAGATTGCGACACATCAATGGCTGACACCAGAAGGCGTGAAGCAAGTGGCACCTGCGGCCGCGCGCCAAGCTGCGACGGAAGGCATGGAAGGCCACAGAAAAGCGGCACAACTGCGGCTGGATCGCCTGCAACAACACTGATCCTGTCGCGATTGTCACAGCCGCTGAGCTTTGTCAGGTTGTTTTTTCCATCCTTCAATTCATCGGTTTCTTGTCGGCATTGCCCGCCTGCACGCTTCCGATGCGTCAATAGCACACGCGAATCTCGACGCGGCGCGACCAGCGGTCGTCGCGATAGACGGTTGGTGACAGATAGGAGGCATTGGCTTCCTCTCCGCGGCCGATCGCAGCGACAGGCAATAGCGTTTGCTCGTATTTGATGCTGGGGTCGGTTCTCAGCTTTTGCTTCATGATGTTGGCGCGCCGCTGGGAAATCTGCATGTTGCCCATCGGGTTGCCGCGGAGATCGGCAAACCCGGCCACGAGCAGATAGGAGGGTGTCTGCTCCGGATCCTCCAGACGCGCCCGGATCATTGCGCGCAGGCTGTCCATCTCTTTTTCTGTGTCGGCGAAGGCGTAGGCCGGGTCATCGCCGTATCCGCTCTTCGCGCATTGCACCAATTGGCCGGTGCGGGAATCTACGGGGCTGTGAATGCACGTCACACCATCCTTGGAAAACTCGCTTTCACCGGACCTGTAGTGAATGCGCGCGATGAGGGAGTCGGGTTGATTGCATCCTTTGGGGATCGACGGGAATAACGGCGCATTGGAGCTCGCCATTCCCGGCATGGGCGATACAACGCCGCCTTCGGGCGTCTTGATCCTTTCCACCAGTAACGTGGCGAGAGCCTTGCGCAGCTCTTCCGAGCCAAGGGTGTCGGGCACCTTGACCTGCCCGGCCAGAAGCCCGGCCAGCTTCTCCTGAAGACCATCTAGCGCGACATTTTCGGGCATCTGGGTACGCTCGGCCAGCAGGTTGGCGATGAGGGCCTTGATCTCGTCCAGATCAACTTTGGGGGGCATGACCGTATTGTCCGCAAGGGTTGTTGCCAGAATCTGGGGCAGGGTTTCGAGCGAGAGCGCCTCGGTGTTGATCGTCGCGCCCCTGGTCAGCCGGTCAGCAATGGCGCGGGTCAGCGCCTCCGGCGTCAGTATCGGCAGCTCCGGGGTCATGTCGTCATCCCCCGAGGAGGGTGGCGCGGGGCTGTGCTGGAGCATGCCAGCAATGATGCGGGCCATCGTGGTCGTCGTGGTGTCTTCCTGCGGTATAGAAACCCCGCGCGCTTGGGCCTCGATCATTGGCCCGATTTCTGAAGTGCCGCAGGAGAAGGTTTCGCTGCCAAGATTGTCGAGCGCGCAGAGAGATGCTTCGTGGAAAAGATGCGGGGCACGGCTACGTTCATGTTGCTCGACAGAGCGGGCAATGAATTCTCTGAGGTGATCCGACACCAACGCCGCCTGAGCTTTGGAATTCTCGCTCTGCCAATCGCTGGATTTGGTCGTGGTAGGATCGAGGGCCTTGAAGAGCGCCGCTTCGAGAACCTGCGTGACGCTCTTGCGGTGGAGATCAGATTCTGAGGATGGCTTGAAGGTCTTGAAAGCATCGATCTGCAACAGCGCAAGAACCGTGGTGGCGAGCAGGGCGCTGCGCCGCACGAAGCTGTTGCGGGCGCCCTGCTGCATCGCCTTAATCAGTTCGACTTCCGGGGCCATGGCATTTGCAGCTTTTTCCATGTCGATGAAGCGGGGCACCTGAAAACCGGGGCTTCCCTCTGCCGGGCGTAGATCGCTAGGCATCCTGTCGCCGATTTCCTGTTTCTGATCGGCCTGGGCGGCCTTGTCCTGCGCGACTTGGGCAAAGCGCTGTTGCAACAGCTCGACGAGCGGCTGATCGTTGCGGATGACGCTTTCCACCTGCTTGAGCCGCCGCAGCACGATGTCATGGGTCAGTGTCAGGAAGCCGCTCTCGCCAAATCGGTTCCAGGCCGTAATCAGCGTACCGAAGGAGATCACGGGCAAGGCCCAGGCCAGCGCCACCAAGATCGCGTCGTATCGCGCGGCACTGCCATTGGGCCGGGGGCTTGGATTCGTGCTCAACCATTCCTTTGAGATCAACTCGGTTTGACTGAGGACCACGGCGAAGATCATGAACAGCACGGGCACGGCCAGAAGGTACCATTCGAGGCGATTGCCGTAGCTTTCCGCTTCTTCAAGATCGAGGGACATCAACCCGTCGTTCCGCGCATTGGAGGTTTCCAGCCCGATCAGGCGCTCGATCTGGTCCTCGTATCGAAAGCACCAGGCGAATATCAGCAGCGATACGAAGAACAATACGAAGCTGAGCGTTGCAATCTCGGCGGTCGAGAGCACGCCGCCATATGCCCCGGATGCGCGCATGATCATCAAGGCGGTCATAAGGCTGGTGCCCAGCAGCAGCAGTGACCACCGTGTCAATGTGCCGAATTTTTCCTGTATACGCCTCCGCCGATCTCCGCGCGGTTGCGACTTGTAGGTCACGATTCTATAGACGGAGAGGGTCGCCAAAGCGGCGAAAATCACCACGGGCACGACCGCGCTGAAGCCGAAGAAGAACTGTTCGAGAAGGGCGGTGGGGGCGATTTTGTTAAATGCGGGGGCGGTTTTCGCAAGCCATTCATGCACTGTTTTCAGCCATTGCATCGCGTCGATGATCTGGCTGAACCAGAACTTAATCGTGGTACTAAAGGCCGAGCCGAAGAAAACGCCCGCCAGACCCAGGATCGACGCGAGCAGATACTTATGGACCGGCAGGATACTCGGAGCCTCCAGCTCCTGACGCTTGAGGTTTTCGACCGCCGCGATCAGGTCGTTCCGGCGCATGATGCCCCGCTCGGCCAGTGCGACGATGGCAAGGCGCGGGGCGAGCGGCACCCTCTCGGCATAATCCCGGCGCAGGGGATGCTGCGCCAGAGCATCGACCATGAGCACTGCCTGGGCGATCTTCTGGGCCTCGGGCGTCTTGCGCCCTTTCATGGCAGGAATTTCCGGCTCCGAAGTGGGTTCGGGCGTGTAGTCAATGGGAACGGGGGGCATCTCTGTCGGGCCGACGATATAAACTGCATTATCGCCGGTATGGCTTGCCTCTGCGGAAACACTGTCTCCCAAAGCCCGGCGCAACAGGTGGGATGTGATCAGGGCGATATTGTCGCGGACATCGTTTGCATCACCCATATCAGCATCCGTATCATGGCCCGGCTCTCCCTGGACGACGACGGCAATCAGCCCGTCGGGATCGACCGCAAACCCGATCCGCCGGTTATCACCACTCAGCCAATGCGTGATCGGGGCCATCTCGGTCGGCGTGAAAAAGGCGACGTCGAAATCGCCCTCGCTTTTGCCCGCCTGCACAAAACAGGATACGAACCTGCGAAGCTCCTCATCCACTGCCAGCGAAACAGCCGCGCTGCGGTATTCAGGGTCCCCGCGCCGGATCTGGAAACAGCCTGCCTGAATATCGCTGTCCCGGATGACAATCCCGCTGCGCGATTTCGCCCAGTCGAGATAAACGGCTGTGTCGGCCGGGATCCGGCGCTCTTTTGCCGATTTCATGGGTTGTTCCTCCACATTCTCCTCAGTGTGCGGGATTTTTTCTCCTGCGGGTGAAGCAGCCTCAGAGAGATATCGGGTCGAAAGGCCGAATTCCCTTTCTGATCGATGACCGCTACCGCCTGTCCAATGGCGATATTTTTGCTCAACTCGCGGTTTTCCCAAGAAATAGACAGGTCTTTGCGCAGGATCTGGCCCTCGTTGAGCCTGGCGCGAAAATCCTGCCACCGGGTTTCGGAATTGGACCAGATGTTGTTTATCCAATCGGGGAAGATCTTGTTGAGCAGGACCGGGTTCAGGCTGGTGACCATTGCCCGCTGTGCTGTTCGCCGCGCCTCTTTTCGGGCGGTGTCGACGATATCAGCCTGCACCAGAGCCCCCTCGGCGCCCAGAAGCGCCTGTGTATCAGGGATATCGACAAACCGGGAGAGCGCTGCGTCAAGGGCGCCCTCCACGGCGAGCCTGGCCTTGGCGGCGGCGTCTACAGTCGTTTTCCGATACTCATCAGCCATCGCGGTGCTGTCGACGGTCGTTTCGGCCTGCGCGCGGTGCGCATCGATCACCTGTAGTGCTTGGATTCCCCGCGCCTCGACCTTTTTGCGTCGGTCGACAGCGTCGTCTCTCAAGGCGCCCAGCACCGCGTCAAGCGCCGTGCGCAACGGTGCCTCGGCATCGTGGATATCCTGCGCGATCCCGGCATTCAAATCTGCCATAATCACCCGGAGGCTGGCCTGTGCGGGCCTGGGTTCGTCTTGCGGCTCTGCTTCGACATCCAGATCACCGATAAGATGCCGCAACATCGCCGCGTATAGTTTCGGCAGCTCTTCGTTGATCTTCGGCCAGTCACTGGCCCAGTTCTCAAGCTTAACCCTGAAGAGCGTGCAAACCTCTTCAGGGGTCGCCCCGTCTGGCAAAGAAATCTGTACATCGGGCGAAACACCGCTCATCAGCCGCACCTGTCCACTCAGCGCCTTGTATACTGCAAGCCGTTCAAGTTTTTGGTTCCGGCCAACTTGCTTGAGTTGTGCTATGCGGTTCCCGCTCTCGACCCGAACGTCGTTCGAGATCGCCTCGACGGCATCACAGGCGCGCTTCGTCACGGAGGGCACGATCTGGTCATGGAACTCGGCAATCCCTGCGAGGGTCTGCTGGAGCGGAGGGGTCAGCGTAGCGTCGATATGGCGTGATAGCTGAGAGCCATGATCTGGCGCTTTTACGGAAGCAAAAAGCCATGCAAAGAAGCCATCACTTTGAGGCAAAGGCTGCAGATTTTCCGTATTGGCAATTATGTCGTGGCCGAAGAAAGGAATATTTTGTCTCAAAAGGCTCTGCTTGAGCCACGTATGCAGATCAAAAAAGTCTGTGTTTATAGATAGTCTTTGTAAGTCTGTTTTCGTTTTTTGAGCATAAGAATCTAGATTCAAATCTGAAGTGTTTGCTTGGTCAATGGGCGGTTCAAATTCTTTACTCATTACTAAAAACCCTATTTAAAACGGAGGTTAGCGTAGTTTTTTTCACGCTAAAAACAGCAGAGTTGCCAAAACGACGACACACATCAGAAGCGCTATAGTCTTCAACTCCAGAGTTGGATAACGTCTCGATCTGATAGGGTCCAAAGACACTGCGAGCGCAGAATACACTCTCCTAATCTCTTTGGAAGCCGACTTAATACAAACGATCTCTTGTGCGTTAACCACAATAAAATGGTGTAGCAAAAGAGAGTCAAGAATAAAAACTTTAGGAACTTGGATGGTGAATTAAAATTTGCTAACGCTGTACTAGCGTAAATTTTTGTTTGGAGTTTAGTTATGGCTCGAAAAGATCAGTTTCCGAATTTTGAAGCAGAACATTGTATTCATTTGATGCGACTCTGGGCGGAAAAGTCTCGAAGACGTATTGAATCGATACATATCCACTGCACCGATCACCCGAATCACTCTGATTTCGACGCCTACGCCAAATTGCATCATGACCATGCAGCGGGGGAGGAGATGTGCCGCCGCATGTGGCGCTATCACACATCCAAGCTGGGCTGGAGCGATATCGCCCAGCATGTGAGCGTCGATCCGCGCGGTGTCATGTGGGTAGGCCGCGATTGGGACCGGACCCCGGCCAGCGCCCGGGGCCATAATGGCGGGCCAACCCGGGGGCCTTTCATGATCGAGATGATCGGCCTGTTCGATGTCGGCGAGGACAGGTTTGATGGATCCCAGAAATACGCCACCCACGCGCTGATCGCCGCGCTGCAGGACTCATTCGGCCTCTCCGATCAGAACATCGTATTTCACAACGCGCTGACGAATCGCAAGACATGCCCCGGCAACGCGATTGACCATGCCGAATTTCTGAAAGATCAAGCGGAATGGCGGCAAGCCCACCCCGCTCCGCAGGCCATGGAAGGGGATACATCTGGCGGCCCCATGCCCACGGACCAGATAGAGAAACCCGAAGAGAGCGATGACGCCAAGAAGGCCGGTGCCCTGCTTTCGCAGGCCCGCACCCGATGGCAGGCCGTGACGGAGCGGGGGGCACGCAGTGGCTTCATCGGTGGTGAGGAATTGCCGAGTTGTAGCGGTTCGGATGCAGTGTTGCCGGAACCGAAGGAGCCCGATACCGATGCACGCGGTGGCATGACCGCAAAGCCATCGATCAGCGCCGCTGAATTTCGCCGGGTTCGCAAGCATCTGTTAATGCTTGAAGAAGGGCAGGTCCGCAAGACCCCCTATCTCGACGATATGCCCTGCACTGTTGATGAACTGCGCGACAGCCTGGTGCGGTGGCTCGACGACTTGCCGAAAACGGCAAATCCGAAGATCGTGCTGTGGGCGCATGGTGGCCTTGTTCCGGTCGATGGCGCGGTGCGCTATGCCTCGGAAATGCATAAGTGGTGGAAAGATCACGATATATATCCGATCTTTTTCATCTGGGATACGGGCTTCCTGTCGGTCATCGGGCAAGTTCTGCGTGATATGCTGCTCAACCCGTTCTCGGGCACACGAAGTGCCGAGGGCGGCGCACCCATGGACGGCACCGTCGAGGCGATCGTGCGAACGCTGGGCGTTCCTTTCTGGCAGACGATAAAGACCACCGCCGAGCGCGCATCGGACGGGCGGCTGCCGGGCGGCGCTTTCGAGCTTATCAAGATGCTGGGCGATGTCACCGCGCAGCGCGGCGCGGATGCACCCCCGCTGCACGGGGTGGGCCACAGCGCCGGGGCGGTTTTCCACAGCCATATGATCGAGGATCTGCACAAGCACGATCTCGCGCTCGACAGTCTGACATTGCTGGCACCCGCCTGTACCGTCGATCTCTTCGCGCGCAAGGTTGTCCCTCATATCGGGGTCGACAAAACGGTTCGCCGGTGTCGGGTCTTCAACCTGCATCGCAGCAATGAAATCGCCGATCCGACCGTCGATTTCTATGGCAAGTCGCTGCTCTATCTTGTCAGCAACGGGTTTGAGGGCGCGCCCGATGTGCCATTGCTTGGGCTGGAGGAAAGCTTGCGCCGGGCCCCCGCGATGCGCAAGTTATTTGGCATGAATGGGCAGGAATCCCGAGCGGAACTCATTTTGACGCCCGCCGACACGCATCCCGATGAACCGGAAAACCACAGTCGGGCGCAGACGCACGGGGCCTTTGACAACGACCACGCAACGCTGCGCTCGGTTTTGCATACCATTGATCCGGACCTCGATCCCGGAGACGTTCCCACGCCACCGATTGCCGAGGATGTCGCAGTGCGCGGCGGTGGGGGAATGCTGTTTCCGCCTCTGGAGACGCAAGTCGCGGACCTGCTGCCACTCGGCGCACCGATGCGTCCGATTGCGCAGAACCCAGCCGCGCTCTCGACCCCGGTGGTGCCGCGCCCGACAGGCAGGCGCTATGCGCTCAGCATCGGGATTGATGCGTATACTCAGGTCGCGCCCCTGCGCGGTTGTGAAAACGATGTCGCAGCATGGAGCCAGCTTTTGGAGCGGGGACAGTTCAAAACGACACGTCTCACGGGCGACCAGACAAAGGGGCGCAGGATTCACGATGCGCTGCAGGCGCTTGTCGATCAGGCGCGGGCCGGGGATGTGGTGGCGATTCATTACTCCGGGCATGGCACCCGCGTGCCCGATCTTGATGGCGACGAAACCATCGATTTTCAGGACGAGGCGCTGGTGCCCATCGACGGGGCGATAACCGCCGATTTCCTGATCGACGATGACCGCTTCGACCTTCTCGACTCCCTCGCGCAGGGCGTTGACTGCACGCTGTTTTTCGATTGCTGCCACTCCAATACCTCGACACGGGTTCTCGCCCCCCGGCGCGATTATACGGAACGGTTCATTGCTCTGGATCAGGATGTGAAAGATGCCTATCGCCGGAAGCGTGCGACGCAGCGCGGGCGCCGACGCAGCAATCAGCACCGCAATGCGGGGAACATGAACCACCTGCTTTTCTCCGCCTGTCGCGAAAGCCAGACAGCCAAGGAATCAAATGGCAACGGCTGGTTCAGCACGGTGGCCACCACCCTTTTGAATGAGGGGAATCCGGGCAGCAATGAAGCGTTGCTTAACGCTATCCGCAAGGAATTTGAAAAGCGGGGGTACAGCGCCGACAACCAGACCCCCATGCTCGATGGTCCCGATCATTTGCGTAACGGGCCCGTTTTGGGCGGCATTTTCGGGTAGTGGGCATGGCCGTTTTCTCAGATGAAGGGCTTCCCTATACCTTCGGGCCACAACTCGCGCGCGATGCGCAGGTCAAACCCTACGCATCCGACGGAAATGTACCGACGGATTGGCGGGCTCTATGGGTCTATGCAATAGATTCATCGCTTAGCCGCTCCGAAGGGGAGCGTGCGAAAGTGAATATTCCTTACGAGCCGGTAAGTGTCGGGCCGCAGGGCGGGCTATTCTCGGTCGATACCTTCTGCCCCGAGATCGGCAGGCGCTACAAGCGGGCGCGTCTTGACGAGCCTGACATGTTGCGTAATCGCGGTGTCTTTCCCGATGAGTCCGACGCGCGCTTCCACGGCCAGATGGCCTATGCCATCGCCTGTCTCACTTATGAGGCGTTTCGCGATGCGCTTGGCCGGATGCCGAGTTGGGCGTTCGACCCCGCGCCCGGCGATGCGTTCGCGCGCCTGACACTGCATCCCTTCGCGATGAAGGAGCGCAACGCCTATTATAGCCGCAACGGCGGGTGCGTCCAGTTCGGCTATTTCGCTACGGAGATCTCCGACAGTTCTGATATTCCGCCGGGCAAACTCGTGTTCAGCGCCCTATCGAGCGATATCATCGCCCATGAGGTCGGACATGCGCTACTCGACGGAATGCGCCCCTATTTCGCTGAAGTAACGCGGCCCGATGTGCCAGCCTTCCACGAAGCGTTTTCAGACCTTCTTGCGATGTTTCAGCGGTTCCGGTTCCGCGATTTCATCCGGTCGGAAATCGTTATGGGGAATGGGGAACTTTGTGAGAATGGACTTATCGGCGCGTTGGCTCCGCAATTCGGTGCGGCGGCAATGCTGAAGGGGAATTCCGTCCGGACCTACATGACCGGCAGCCGCGACGAACCGGGCAGACTCTCGACCCTGGCATACGATGCGTCGGAAACCTCTCCCCACAAGCAAGGGTCAGTCCTGGCGGGTGCGGTGCTGGACGCGTTTTTTGAAATCATTCGCAAACGGGTCAATCCGCTGATCCGCATCCGTACGGGCGGGCGCGACGTGCTGGAGAAAGGCGAATTGAGCGCTGATCTTCTTCAACAGATCACCTATCAGGTGCAGCGGGTAGCGGCGCAATTCCGGGCAATCTGTATCCGTGCCATCGACTACTGCCCGCCCATCGATATCGATTTCGGCGACTATCTCAGGGCGCTCGTCACGGCGGATCACGAGCTGGTACCGAATGATCGCTACGGATATCGCGAGGAGATTATTTGCGCATTCCGCCGCCGTGGTATCTATCCCGAATCCCTGCCCACGATGTCAGAAACGGCATTGCTATGGAACGCGCCGCGCGGCAAGTGTCGATGCGTTGAGGCGCTGAGCCTGCAAAACCTCGCCTTTCAGGGCGATCCCGGCGATGCGCCCGATCTTGCGAGCGCCGAGTATAATGCACGCAAGCTGGGCGACGCCATCATGGGCGATCCTGATCTTTTCGACGAGATCGGATTGCTTCGCATTGGCCATGGCGACCACGGAAAATACGATATGGGTCGCCCAGAAATCGCGTCTTTACGGGCCACGCGACGCGGCGGCCCCGATGGGCAGATCAGTTTCAATCTGGTCGCCGAAGTCTTGCAAAGCGGCTGGACCCGCTTGCCGGATGGTCGGCAATTGCCGGTGCGCAACGGCGCGACGCTGATCCTCGATGAGGACGGCACGATCCGCTACGTCATCCGCAAACGCATGACGGTCGTGCAACGGCACGAGGGCTATCGCGACTATATCGCTACAGGTGACGGCGCGACGTATTGGCAGGATGACGGACAGGGCAGGTTGCGGATGCACGATGCGGTGTTTGCGCGCCTTTGTGGCCGCGAAGCACATGCCGACCTCGAAGATACCGATAACAGCCGCGATATCGCGGCAAACAAGAGCTGGGTTGTTGTGGAGTGTGACGGGATCGACAGCGATGACGATTACGAGCTTCTCGTGAACGATACAATCGAGATGAAACTCGATATCCCGCGTCGGCTCGGGACGACGGGGCGCACTAGAATCTCTCTGACCTCCGATAACGGATCGCGGTTTCGCTGGAGAGGCGAGATCCCGACGGGCCACGAAAAGAAGGATGATCCCTTTCTGGTGAGATTGTCCGAAGATGGCCGAGACTAGAAAGAGGACAAGGATTGATGAACCGTTTTTTCCCGCGTTTGGTGTTGCCGTTCCTCGTCTTTCTTTTGGCTGCGTGTGCCTCCGCGCCAATTGCCTTTGGGCCGGTTGAGGCCTTGAAGACGGATACTGGCTATTACGCTGATCACCACATTGATTTTGACGATGAGACGCTGATGATCGTCACCTTTTCGGGTGGAGGAATACGGGCGGCAACACTGGCGCAAGGGGTGCTCGAAGCGCTCGACACCGTGCCGCATGAGGACGGCACCCTATTGGACGAGATCGACATGATTTCCTCCACGTCCGGGGGCAGCGTGGCGGCGGCCAATTACGTGTTGCACGGACGGTCCGGATTCCCCCGGTTTCGCGAGGATTTCCTGTATCAGGACCACATGACCGGCCTGATCGCCGAGACGGTGCTGAACCCACCCTTGCCTTGGTCGATGATGGTCGAGAACAATCGCGTCGAGCCTTCGGTACGCATGTTTGAAACCCTTGTGACCAACGGTGCGACCTTCGGTGATATCCGGCCTGATGCGCCGTTCTGGATCGCCAATGCGACGGATATCGAGAGCGGGCTGACTTTTCCGTTCACACAGTACCAGTTCGATATTCTCTGCGCCGATCTGGACGGGTTTCCCATCGCGCGGGCTGTTGCGGCGTCGAGCGCCTTTCCCGCTGCCGTCTCTTCGATCGTCGTGCGAAACGATGCGCCATGCCCTGCCCAACGGGATGAAGCGGGCGAGCTGAACCGGAACCTGATCTATATCGAGGATCTTCAATGGACTGAGTCGCCCCTGCGCGGCGGGGATGGCGCGGCGGAGGTGGAGCGCGCGCTGGTAGCATCCGACATCATGACTGCCTGCGACGAGGATGTGCCTTGCCGCCGCCCCGCGTATGTCCATTTGTATGACGGCGGCATCGCAGACAATCTCGGGCTGGGCGAACCGCTATGGCTGCTGACCGGCGCGGTTGCGCCATGGAACCGGAAGATGCGTAACTATACCACGGCGGTTGGGCCGGACGGCAAACTGATCCTGCGCACTGTCGCCGTCGCCGCCGTAAACGCCGCTTCTTCTAAGCCGTCGAATATCGGCCAAACTGCCAGATCGCCGACGATGCTCACCTCCGTGCTCGGGTTCATGAGCAGCGTCATCGACCGACGCAGCATCGGCCTGACCGCGCAACTCGATGCCTTGCCCAATATTCTGGCAAATGAGCAATGCGACGAAGAATGTCAGACCAGGGGGGAGGCTCTCTCCGCAACTGTGACGGCGCTGTCGTTCAAGCAGATCGTCGATCCGGTCTGCCGGGCGCAAGCATCGGCCCTCGGCACAAACTGGGGGCTGGAGCGCCATGAAACCGATGCCGTCCTCAATCTTGGCGCGGCGCTGGCTTTCCAGTCCCGTCCTTTCCGTAAAGTGGCGGGATTGACTGACGGGCATCCGGCGAATGTACAATGGGATAAAGCCGCGCAGTGCCATCTCGCCGCTGCCTGCACCTGCCTTGCCGACCCTGAAGCCTGCCTCCCCGCGAAGATCCGTTTTCAGGCGCAGTGTGATGGCGAACAGGATAGGATGACAAGGCGATAAGGCGTGGAGCAGGCAGACCAAGGCATGAGCGACAAGAGATTTTATTATCATAATCCTCATTACCGGCTTGGGGAACAAAGCAAAAAGCATACTATTCGTATGGTCGATTTATGCGATTGTGCCTTGGCCGTCAGAGATGGTTCGGGACGCGGCATTGCGACCGGCGAGGTAGCCGAAGGCAATCGCGGTTAAAAGTCCGTTTCCGGATAGATAGCCCTCGACTGCCGGACCCGATACGCCGCAGGCTGCGCCGCCGGAGGCATAGAGATTT
>Ga0114957_1003781_pt1 | contig 13421 bp, 14 predicted proteins | sample BantaG_FD_87175 | JGI IMG/M metagenome (GOLD analysis project Ga0114957, IMG submission 87175) | Marine algal microbial communities from Bantry Bay, Ireland - BantryBay_4 metaG | ecosystem: Host-associated > Algae > Red algae > Unclassified | place: Bantry Bay, Ireland | collected 2014-11-21 | reverse complement strand
GCGGTGGCTCCGAGCTCGCCTTTTTCGTCAGCTGCCATGCGCGGGTCAGACGTCGAATGCGGCGTGGCGCGCGCCGGCAGGTCGGTGATGCGCTGCTCGGGTGTCGTGGGGTGTTTTTATCAGACGAGCGTTTTCGTGCTGCAGGCGAGCCTTTTTCGCTGGCGCCGCAAGATGTGTCACGGCGGCGCCTGTAGCGCGCCGGGTGCTGTGGAGGCGCCGAGACAAGCAAACGTTTAAAGACCAGTTCTATCTTCAAAGCTTCACAGCGAGACGGCTGGCGCATCCAGCTTGGTTTCCAGGTACTTAAAGAACCGACGCATGTCCTTGTCAGCCGCCCGCATTTCCACAATAAGCTGACGCATGGATGCCAGCACAGCAGGCACAGACAACTGCACACTCGCGGCGCACTTCATGAGCTCCCCACACACAAGCGCACAAGAAAGCGTCTTGTTGGTCACAGACCCCCGCGTGAACATCTTACCGGGCCCAATGAACGCCGCGAGGGCATCCTTCACCTTGACGGCGTCGACAGCCCCGTCCGGCAAGCCCACGTATCGCACAGCGGCGCGCTTTGGGTCCTTCCCCTTCACTTCAAAAAATGGGCTCGCCAATCCAAGCACCTCCGTCTCCACCCCCGAGAGAGCCCCCCCCAAGCCCACCTCGTTCTCGCGCCGCCGCATGGCCCCCCGTGTCGCCGCCGAGTACTTGGGCTGCTTCTTCAGCTGCTCCCTCAACGCCGCAACGACATTGGCGCGACGGGTCGCAACGTAGACGGTGGCCAAGGCGCCCGGCATCGGCTCGGAGCTCCCCTCGCCGCGCTGAGCAGCCGAGTCGGCTGTAATCGCACCCAGAAGTCGGGCCACCGGGCGTGGAACCCCATCGTCCTGGAGCGCTGCAGCAACACCGTTGGACGTGCGCACCGCAGGTGCCACCGCGGCTCCGCTCAAGCCGGTTAAATCGACAATTTCGGACTGAGCAGCGTGTGTCCGAAGACGAGTTCTGTCCTTCAGGACGAGTTCGGCGAGGCGCCTCTTGTTCCCACGGGCCAGCTCCTTCCGGACACGTTGCGTCGGCCCCATGTTTTTGAGGCCGGGCGCCATCCGCACATGCATGTCCTGCATGTTGTGAAGCGAGCACGCCCACTTGGGCACGATGCCGCGACGCACGTTCTCCTTGAGCGTGTCCGCCGCGTGCCCCTTCTAGTCGCAGACGGGACATGCCGCCGAGCACTTGCCGCACGTGTTGAGGGTGCAACTGCAAAGAATATCGGGATCTGCCGTTATCGGGCAGCGCCGAAAGGGGTGGTCCGGCAACCGGCAAACGGAGCACCACCGGACTGGGTGGCCATCTGAAATATCATGCAAAGATAGCACATGACGAAAACGCATCCACATGCAGGCAGCAAGGAAAGAAATTGATGCCGTCAGCCAGTGCCCGCAGAACTGTAACCGCTTGCGCGACCCACAACCGTGCAGCAGCAAATCATTAAAGCAGGAAAGGCATAGAAGCGATCTATGCACACCAGATCGGGCAACAAACCTGTGCGTGAGGAACAGCTGCCTACCAGCTGCTCGCCCCCAGCGCCGCCAGTTTCCATTGTAGAGCAAACCGCACGCGCAGAAGAGGCACCCAGGGGCCGATTGGGGGCGAAACGATCAACGCGATGACGCCCGGTGGCCGCCAGATGGCGTGGAGGCAGGGACGTGGCAAGTAGTCCTTGCCTGGGCCAGGAAGTTTCCGTCATCGGCAGTGACGCTGATCACCACTGGCAGTGACCACCTCAGGGTGATAAGCGCTCGCCGACGACGGCGGGCGACGGCGACGGCGTGAACAGGAAGCGTCCGCAGCGGCACCAAATCATTTGATCGGATCAATCGTCACTTTTTCGCAGTCCTTCTACTACTTACGAAAAAATGTCGTAATTGTCTACAAAAAGGGATATCCGTCTCTTGACCTTGACTTTGACCAGGTCGGCTAAAATTGGGAAGACAGCAACAGGATGTGGTTTCGATGGGGCACCACACTGTGTTGCCCTCAAATCGCTTGAAAGTATCCTAAGAATCGCGATGGCAGAATCGCCGACAATGAAGCAGGTGTGGTTCAGTGAGGGACACTCTCTCCCCAATGGGCGAGGCTCGTTCGCACATCCCGAAAGAAGCACTCATGATCAATGCTCTTTCGGAAAACCTGGCCCACCAGGTCACGGGCGTGTGGGTCAGCCCGGTGGGCCATGCCGCTTATGCTCCCCACACTGGCGAGCGCAGTCAGTCCGACGAGCTTTGCCGCCGAACTTGAACCATTCTTAATGGCACCTCAAAGAGGTGCGAGTGTCTCAAGGGTTCCCACAACGCCGTCCCATTGTGCACGCTCGTGCGGCTCCATACTGCGAAGGAGCCCCATATCTGTCGATGTCCACGCCGTAAGCGAGGCACCCTGCCCCCCACTACACACAGTCGCGCACGCCTTGTCCACTCTATGTACCGTAGATTTCTCGCGGAGGTCATCGTCCACCCCCCCCAGCATTTTGAAGGGCGATATTAACGGTGCGCCGCACACCGGCCAGGGCTCTGGGCAGGTGTTTGCCTGATCAAACCCTCTCGCCGTGCTGCGGGATCGCGACAGAACAGTGAGACCCGCAGCAGCTCAGCGCCGAGATGAGAGAAGGAAAATGCTCAAGAGCGGTACAGGTCGGTGGGGCGAGAGAAGACGTGCCGGGGGGGCAGCAGCGAGGGGCTGGCAGCGAGCGGACGAGGGCGGCCGTGGACGACGGGCGAAAGGAGGCGTCACCAATGCCCCAAGAAATTTAATTTCCAGCAGTCCGAGTTTTTGTTGCGGAATCCGGCGGATGTGGCACAACTGTCTCAGGATTTGTGAAGGGTCGACGGGTCGGTTCGATCCTTAAGTCGGGATGTGCCTCTGCGGGTTCATCCACATGGCATTTTCGGTTGAGTTAGAAGTCTAGCTGAAGCATTCGTGAATAGTCCTGTGCATTCCCGACCACGCGCTCCGAACGCCTTACCCCACAGAAGTTTGACCTCAGAGCCGGCACTGGGGCGCTTGCCGGTACCACGCCCGACTTCCGCACCCCCCTCGCGGATGCCCTCACCATCCCCCTCGGCAACGCGGTGTTCCTCGCCGTCGGCAAAGGCGGCGGCAACGCCCACACTGCCGTCGACGCGCTCGCCTAAGACGACCGCCGCGGCTCATAGGTGTGGTCGGCCGCTCCCGCCAATGCCCGCGTCGCGTGCCGGCTGCGGAGCCGCCGTGTGCAGCGCCGACGACGCGGTTGTTTGTGTGGCGGGCAGCTCGGGCCGCCAGCCCGGGGGGGAGGCGCTGTGCCTCTCCAGGCAGGCGCTCACTCCCGACGGTTGCACGCTGCGGGCGTGGTCGTTGTAAGGCACGCCGACGGCGGCGCCGACCGCGGTGGCGGGGGGGATCGCCACCTGCTTGCCGGTAAACGCCACCGTGACTCTCTTTTGCCGCGGCACCGTGATATTGGCAGCCGTGGGGCGCGGAAATGTGCTCGCCGTCACGTCAGGCGGGGAAGCGGCGCCGGCGTCGCCGTGCTGCTGTGTTCCCACGCCAACCCGACCACGCGGGGGGTGTCGCTCGTGTCCTTGACCGCTACACCCACCGTTGGCAGCGGGGCGCGCACCCTGCGGCTGACACCGGGGCACTTGATGCCGTTGGGGGCCCCTGCAGCGCTCGTGCCGGGCGCCGTCGAGGCTGAGGGGGTCACCTCATACGTGGCCGACGAAGGCCCATCGTAGGGCGGTGCCGCCGGCACAAAGACCACGACCACGTCTGGCAGGGCTGCCTGCCGCTGCCGCCGCCGCCGTGGCTGCCGCGCTCGCAGCTCTCGTGCCGGCGATGGTCTCAGCCGTGGCGGCCGTCCCGTGCGACGGGTTGTACAACCCCCACGCGGCGGCCACGGGCCTGAGCCTGCTCGACGCCGGAGTGGCGGTGGGTTACATGACCGCCGCGCTGCTGCGCGAGGTGTGGGCGGTGGGGCTGTCGGCCACGCAGGCGGCGGCGACGGTCTCGGCCTTGGCGGCCGTCACGAGCGCTTGGTTGTACAACCACCGTGTGGCCGCTGCGAGCACGTGCCTGCTTGTCTACGGGGTGGTGGTGGGCGACACGACCGCCGCGCTGCCGCCCCCGGTGGCGGCGGCGGGGCTGGACGCTGCGTGTCTGGTGGTGGTGGCGAACCTTGGCGACGTGCACCCCCGGGAGCCGCCGGCGCGTCTCCGCTTTTCGCTGGCGGGAGGAACAAGGCGCTGACAGTCATCGGCTTTGCGCCTGCGGGGGGGAGTGGGGTGCGCGGCGGCGCGCGAGCCGCTGTGGGGCGTGCGGGGCATCCACTGGCGCGGCAACCTGTCCGTCAACCCTCTTTGAGCATTCGTGCATTTTCCACGGACGTCGCGGGGCAGTGGTGGTACCGTCATCGGTACTGTGGGCGGGAACGGAGACCTGGGGCCCAAAATGGAGCCCGGGTGCAGCCAGACCTGTACCAGGCTGGCCTAAATGTGGGCTACAAGTCTGCATTGGGGGTCCCCAATCGGTCAATCGCAATTCGTTGAAATTCATTAAATCGGGCCTAAAACTGAGATCGATCTCGAGCCGGTTTGGAGGCGAATGAATCGGACCACCCGATTCAATCTATTTCCGAAAACTTCCTTAGCTCATGCTCGTCTTGGACGGGTCAGAATACAGTATTCGCAATTTTTGGGGCACATTCATCCGAGGTCAGCGAACAGAGCCGCTGGGTGAACCGTGCTGAGAACGATAGCATCTGAAGGGCCCTGGACTAAGGCCTTGTATTGACAGTGTGCATATGTGAGCGGGATGGACCCGATGATGACGTCTAAGGCTGGGTCTTCGATGTGCTGGGATGGGGGTGGTCTTGACAGCACAGCAACAATGTTCGGAAATCGAAGAAAAAAGAGATCTACGGACGCCAGCCACGCGATTTCGGTTGCTGTGAAACATGCAAGAATTGTAGCCGCAAGCGTGCAATCAGTGACGTTAGTCCATTTCTGCCTATGTTCTGTGCTGCCGCATACCGTGGTCGGTCACGTGTGCGCTTTGCTTTCTGACAGTGGACCCAGGCGAAAAAACGAATCTGGGATCATCTAATGGCCTCGCCACCCGTGTTCGTGTGGGAATTATTCCAGAACATCTCGCACACGCTCACATCCCGACCACAATCGACTTAAAAAGAGCCTATTTTTGGCTCAAGTCTGTGGCGGTCGGGGGTTCCCCTGTTGGAAGGGGCGTGGCCCCTCAGCTGTAGACAGCACACCCCCAGGGGCAGGCCCAAAATATCCCGATCCGGGCCAGCAAGAGGTTGACCTGACCAGATCTCGGGGAGATCGGATTCGGTCGGGGGCGGGGCTTTTCCCCAGTGGTTTTCCCAGACCCGCTACTACTTGTTTGAACTTCTCGCTTTGGAGAGATTTGTCGGTTTGGCGCATTTGGGGTGGCTTCTTTGGCCACCGGCGTTCGGGTTTGGGAGGAGTATATTGATAGCGGGGACGTCGTCCCCGTCGCCGTTTGATAAAACCAACAGTGCTTTGGACTACGATTTCCCCCTGGGCTTTGCCGTGATCCGCTCCTCCCGTTGGGGGAAGGCTGGGCTGTGAGTCGATCTCCGGGGCAGCTCCTTCGACGGATCGAGCTGATCAAGAGGTCGATTCGGCCAGACGACGAACCAACGTGCTGGTGCCAAGAACTGTTACTATTTCTGGTGGAGCAGAAGGGAATTCGGGCCGTTGCCACGCCCGTACCAGGTAGCCGGTTCCCCGATTGTCTGTTGGTTTGTGGATTCAAGGCGACGTGGATCTCCGCGTCGGTCTGTCGTCGATTAACGCCCGGCCAATACGATGACGTCGCCGCCCGACATCCCTAAGTCGGACGAGATCGCCAGCGGTATGCCGGCGGGTACATCCGCGGTGACCCCAGCGGTTGCTGCAACAGTGGGATCCGTGGCTAGATCAGGGATTCCCTTCAATCCGCCTCGTCCATTGGCGGACCTTGTGGGCGAAACGGTACGGCGGGTTACGCCGGGGGCCGGTGCCTTTCTCCCTCGACGGCAAGCCGAACGGACGGGATTGATGGATCGAGATCGCGGTTCGGCAACGCCTCTGGTGATGGCAGATCTGGACGCGGCGCTGTCGATGCTCCGCGAGTCGTTATCGGCCGATGTTTCTCGGGTCATCGCGGCGAGCCCCGCGGGCTCTGCTCAAGATGCCCCCCGCCAAGATTCCCCCGTCGACACGCGGAAGAGCCGCATGTGTCGCCGAGATATTCTCCAATCCAGGCACCTGGCTTGAGGGGGCACCGCAGGCTTTCGGCGCCGGCGGTCAGGCGACGATATAAGCGGCTGATGGGTGTGCTTGAGCGCACCCCGCCAGCGCTGGGTCATTCCAGTCGCTGATGCCCAGCGTCATGGCACGCACCACGCTTTCCTCAAGTATCTCTTCGGCGTGAAGTGGCACCGGCATGTCTTTCGGGTCCTGCGGCCCGCTGGTGGGCACCGTGAGGAAGATAGCCTTCTGTGTCACTGTGGCTACCCAAGTTTTTGAGACCGAATTTCGTATTCTAGGCCTACAGCGATCCAGCCGAGCCGTCTCAGCTGTGCGACACTACCAGGTCATGAAAACGTTGCGTCTGGTGCCTTTCCATAATCATGCGCGCAGACCATGGAGTTGAGGGCCACCGGTTCAAGGCAGAGACCAATCTCGCGGCGGCGTCAGTGGGCGCAGCGACAGAACGTTCCCGCCACAAAGGCTGCACGCATCAACCCGAAGGACTCTGAAATAGTCGGGATAAGGCAGGACAATGCGTGGACTGTATCAGGAGGGGGTTTTGCGGCCGGGCGAGGCCGTTGGGACGGGTCGGACGACTCTGCTACCATTTTTGGGTCTGTGAAAGTGCGTTGGCACGCTGGGCAGCTGCGGGACTGGCACGCAGAGGGACGTGTACTGCTGCGACCGGGCACTGCGTCGATGTAGTGACCCAACGGTAGCGGTGGCGCCCTCCAAAAAGGGCGGGCCAGGCGCCACATCACTTACATGGTTGCTAGTGCGCGCACCTTTTTCTGTTTCCTGGTCGCCATTGGCCCTTTCGGCCGCGTACAGATCGCATACATGAATGGCGCATGGAAAAGCCGAGTGGTTGGCGAATGTCATCTCAGCACTCGGCACGGTACCGTCAGAAAACTTTCGGCTGCCTCCTGTTGGTGACACGTTTCACTTATCGGCTGGTACAGAGTGTGTCGCGCCACAGAACAAATAAGAAGAGAGCGGTTGAAACACCCGCGGGCCTCCGGTGATGCGCCACACTGTGGCCGACGCCATGGATCCAGCTAGTGGGTCGGGGTACCCGCGAAAGTACCATACCATGACGGGTCGTAGGACCTGCCAGTTCAGCTACGATGACGCTGCCGGGGACGGCTACCAACGCTGGCAGGGCTGATGGCGCCGACGTATCTCTTGCCGCCGCCAGCTGTGGGGGCTGACTACAAAGCATGCGGCCGACGCACCAATGTGGCTGTTGCGGTGCATCAGTAGGGTAAGTGTCAACGTCCATGGTCTGCAGGCCCCCTTGAGTGTAAGAGGGAGAAGCCTGTGTGTGCGGCAGTTGCAGCAGAACACAATCTTGAGAATCAGTATCTTCGGTGCGGTGGCGACGGCGGGCACGCAAGGGGCGTCGCCGAGGCGGTAACTTTATAGTCGGCCTCACGCGTCGTAACCAGACGAGATCTAAAAGCCCGGCCAAAGAAGCATACAAGCGCAGGAATCGAATCTAACTTGGTGCTGGGGGTGTTGTACTCCCCGGTGCAGTCATTTTTTTCCCGACCAGAGAAGATCGAACCCGAGACCAGGGACAGAGCCAATGCGACAAATTGCAATTGGAGACGCGATTGGAGAGCAACGGCTTCCGTGGCCCAGTGGGATGGTGCCCCGCTCAGTACATGGAGAAAGGACAATGTGATAAATGGATATCAATCTTCCCGATTTCATACATTCCGTCTGCTTCGGTTTAGAATTAAACGTGGCCGGACCATGAATTGGTAGAAAGGACCTATTACGAGGTGTGCCATGCTCTGTAACACAGATTCTGACAAGAAGTGAAACTCGTGATGCGGCAAGTGATGCAGCTTCTGAAGTCATAATGGGGTAGTTGGCCATAGTCGTGCACACCGTGGTATCACGTTTTTACACGGAACGCCGGAGACAGTGGTGATTCTTGCTTCAAGTTACTTGAGAGTGAAGTTGGGTCTGATTAGAATGGCACACCAGTCCGTACTCTTTTTATATTTTTGCAACCCACTCTATATCCTACAGCGTAGACGTCGCGTGCGCGGGCGTCTCTCTTCTGTGTGCAAGCTGCACAAGCTCCGTCGAGCTCGTAGCTGCCGCGTGTGCTCTATCCCGCGGCAGTAGCTGTACGGACCGCAACCCCGGCACGACTATTCCCAGTTATTTAGTAGTCACTCTACGAAGCCACCCCATGTTGCTTTTCCCTAGTTACGGCCTGCGGTCCCACTACAGGTAATCCTCTCGCGTGGGTGCTCCCGTTTTGCCATCGCCCGCCCAGAGGGCGCACGTCCTCGTCTGCAGCCTCGTTTGTCGGTGCTGATTCGTGAGCTGCGGTTCTTCGAGGTGATGCTGCACTTGGTGTAGCATATCCCTGCTCGCAATTGGCAAATTGCTACAAGTAGCCTCCTTGACTGGCCAAAGCCCATGTATTGTGGGAATTGGCCTGTGGCATGCCCTTTGAGGGGATACTGCCGCATTGTTAAATTTTTATTGTCTGCTTGCTTGCCTTTCTTATCTGTCTTTCGGCACTCATTACGATCGCTTGTGATCGGACGGTCAATCGACAGGTGCCCTCCTTTATATTGAATCACCGTGGGTCCGGGGTTGCCGTCGTGGGCACCTTCCGCCTCCCCATCGGATGCCCCTCAACAAAAGGTCTTTCTTCCTCGCCGCGACGGCGATAGATTTCGCTTTATTGCTTGGCTACGGTCGGTCTCGATACACAGGTATTTGAACCAACGTTATGAATACCACACTTGGTTCAGGTTGGCAGCAGCGGCAGCTGAGCCGCCACATGCATTACAACACGCGTTGCAGCCCGCGTGATGTGGCTCACCCAGGTCCCATGGTATGGTCTGGTGCACCGTTCGTGACGCGCTTTCGTCCGCGGCTCAAGTGTGTTCCACGGTGGACTCGCTGTGCGTTTGCGGCGCTGGCTGATGCAGACGCTATCTTGTGTGTGGCGGTGGAGATTCACAATTTCACTTCATGTCGCGGTGCGGTCGAGACGCGACGCTACAGTCATTGTATCATTGTCGTTAACATACTTCCGCCTCCATTTACTCCTGATACCACTATCATCCCAGTTTTCTGCAGGTGCTCGCCGAAGCGCTTACTCGTGGTAAACGACAACACTTTCGACAGAAGCAGATAGCCTTTATATCTCCTGGCGCGAACGCGCCGCGGTAATGATGCACAGACAGGGCTGTCAGACAGGGTGTGGAAAAATAAAGCAGCGTAGACCTTCAGAAGGAAGCCTTACCTGAGCTCATCGTAGTAGCTACGGCAATGATGCGTACGCCGAGAAAATTAGTGGCTCCTTCTTCAATATGTAAGCAGACCCAGTGACGCAATTCGTTCATGCCTTGGCGGCTGCGCCTGCCATTCTTGCCTCTGCCGAACTGAGACACCACGACTCTGCTTTGCGCCAAGGCATGAAGGTGAGCCCTCTCGGAACATTTCATCTTTATAAAAGCACCTCGAGAGATGACAGCGTCGTGAGTCGGGTTGCTCGGAGGTGCCGTTGCCGATCCTATAATCACAATTCGTTCGGTACCGTCTCGATCTGTGTTGAAGAGTACACCGGTACAAAAGAAAAGTGCTTGCCTGTGGCTTTGTACTCAGCGGTTCTTGAAGGGTGCGCATTTCTCTGTCGACTGTTTCAGTGGTGCTGCGCCCATTGTACATGATGAGGACTTGTTCTTGAATTGATCTTCCCATTACAGTGGAATTGGCTTCCGCGACTTGACAAGTAGTGAGACAATGCCTTTGATCTAACGAGCAGGCAGGTTTTCCGCAGCTGTATCTGACGGCCCCCTCCCCGGCCATGTTTTCTTTTTGGTTATGTTGCAGGAGGCGAAAACGGGTCCGCAAATGGACACGGCGTGCCGGACGTGGGAATGAAGTTGTCGCTGGACACTCATTCAAACAATGGCCACCGTGACGACCAGTTGCTGTCGCGACCTGAGCGCCCTGACCTGCGTCTGCTTTTTCGCAAACGTGGTTTCGGCCGACATTGGGCTTTCGAGCTGGAGCAAGGGCTGCTGAGGCAATTTCACCGCCATGCTTTGTCCTTTGTTTGTTGCGTACGTGAGTAGAAATTTTCCTAGACGCGTGCATCGACCTGTTGTCTGCCAGATTGTCGGCGGTCGTGCCCAAGGTGACCCTTCGGTTCCTCATGGGCGACACAATGGCGACACAGTACGACAAAGTGTCGCCAGAGAGTCGCGCAGGGAGGCCAAATGTGTCGCAGACGGTAGCACCACGGGAGCCCTTCAGCGACGGATAAGCATCCGGCTGTGCCGGTTTCTGGCACAATCTGCGCAAACTATGTACCCCTGAATCTAGGCGTATGCTTCAGTACTATTTGGTGGATGCAGATTTGTTTATCCAATTTAGTGCCAATCAATGCCTGACACGCGACCAACCATATCAGGGGGACGTGTTGGAACGGCGCCTCCCGCCGCCGACGCGCCGCCGGTGCAGCCCGCCACCGTGCCGCCGGCCAACGGCGCCGTCGCCCTTCCGTCGCCCGACGGCGACCGGCCGTGCCGAGGCACCGTCGCCGAGTCGCCGCCGCCGAGGCACCGCCCCCGTCGGCTGCCACGGCGCCACCCCGCGAGGTGCGCCTGGCGCCTGCGGGCGCGCAAACCGCGGCAGCCGCAGCGGCGCCGGCCCTTGCAGCCGCTGGCGCCCGCCCGCTGCCCGGGGACGACGCGGCGCCGGCGACGCCGCCCCCCCCCTCAGCCGCGCAAGCCTCCTTGGTCGTCGCGAGACGAGGGGGGGAGGGTGGCGTGCCGTTCGCCCTTGCCGCCGCCGCGCCTGCTGCAGCTGCGTCACCCTTCGGGGAGCCCGCCGGCAGAGGCGCCGCCACCCTGCCCGGCGGCGGAGGGCTTCGCCGGCGCCACGTGGCGACGGCGAGGCCATCCCCCCCCCCCGCCGCAGGCGCCTCCTCCACCGGCGCGTGCGGGGGTTGGGGGGTGGCTGCGCCGCATAACTCTGCCGCCGTCACGCCCGTCTTCGCCGCGTCGCCGCTTTCCCCGCCCGCCAGCCGCAGAGCTGCCACCTCTCCAGGCGAGTGTAGGCCGCGCCGGCGCCCTGTCGCGTCCTCACTGGCGCTGCCGGTTGCAGTGGTGCAGCCGCATCCGCCGAGTTCTGCACACAAGAGGGCGCACGCCGCAGTTGGCGCCGCGGTGCAGCCCTTTGTCGATGTCGTCGCCCGCGCCACGCCCCTCCGCCCCGCAACACCGGCGGCGCCCCCCCCCCCCGCCTTCATTCGCGGCTCGTCGGTCGTTGCGGGCCCATGAGTCGGGGAGGTAAACGGGCCGCACGCCCAATCCGCCGAGACCGCCGCCTCCGCGGCATCACAGTCGCCGCCCGCCGCCTTGCCGCGGCGCGCGAGCGGCGGCGGCGGGGGGCCGCGGACCCGATCCCCCTTCTTGCCGCCGCCGCCGCTTGCCGCCTTACCGCAGCCGGCCGCGGACTGCGCCAGAAATCTTCCGCCACACATAGCCACGGAACCGCCTCCGCCCGCCGCAGCCCGCCGCCATCGTCCCGCCGCCAGGCGCTGGCGCCTCCGGCCGACCGCGACCAGCTTGCGCTGATGGTGGCCGCGGCGGCACCCGCGGAGGCCCTGCGCAGCGGGCCCAGAACCGTCGTCAAAAGCACATCTGTTTTTACCTGTTTTGAGCCTCTGAGAGGCCCGTGTTCCTGTTTGAAGAAATCGATTTCCTGTGCAAAAAACAGATCGACCCCCCTTCACAGGCTCTCAGAGGCCATCCCATGCGAGGTCCTTGCATATTTGTGTTTGCAAGAACAGGAATCGTTCCTCACTCCACACATAGCGCCTGCTAGCAGGGCCATTGATGCTTCTCCGTCTCTCTCTCTTTCTGGAAGGGTGCAATGTATACGTCTTATGCTGTGTCTCTCTTTTTACGAGTGGAGAGGCATCAATCCCGGCGAACACATGATTTTGACGCGCATTCTGAAAAAAAACAGAGTTGACAGAGCCGCAAAGTGGTTCGAAGATTATCTGTTCGCCTCAAAACACGAAAAAGCAGACGTGCTTTTGACGACGGTTTTGGGCCCGCTGCGCTGCCGGCTACGTCGGGCGCGCCGTGGCCGACCGCCCCGGCGGGCCGGCCTAACCGCGGCCGCCACCGGTGCGCCCTGCCGCCGCTACCTTTGCCTCCCCGCCGCCACCGGTCCGCCGCGGATACCGTTCACGCGGCGGCCTCCGACACCGCCGTCCTCCTCGGCGGCGCCAGCGGACGCCGCCGTGTCCGCCATCTCGGCCGCAACTCACACCTGCCGCCCCACCGCCGACCGCTTCCCCCCCTTCCTCTCCTCCCCCTGCCGCCGCCGTCTCTTCCGAAGCCACAGCCACCGCCAACACCGCCGCCACCGCAAAGGCCACGACCAGAGTAAGGGCCAACGTGCGGGCTGCGGGGGCGGGGGGATGGCCGCTGGCCGCCAGGGGTGCCCTTCGCAGCCGCCGGTGTTGGCGGTCGATGCCTCTTTCGCCCCCCCAAGTGCTCTCGGGGCATTTATGGGAGACAATGCCACCGCCAACCAATCATATTGCTGGGAGCACAAGGGTACACGAGCAAAGCAATGCGGACATGGCTCTTATCCAATGAAAATCGTCTCAGAACACCTCGCCGCAGGGCAGAAACACGGTCAGCGTCAGAACCTCTCCGATACAGCCGATCTTCCAAAAACCTCGCACGCTCATGAAGAACACTTTGACATGAATATTGCGAACATTGTGACAGGATTATCGAATCATGAACTCGCAAATGCCACGGGTCACGAAACCTGCCGGTGGCTCATTTCGATAGGGGGCCAGTGAGACACGCAACGCCCTTCACAGCCACAAACCAGAAGAAGCTGCCTCCATGACACGAGAGGTTCTTTTTAACGTCCAAGCAAGGCGCGGACAAAGGGCACGACGCAAAGTGGACTGGCACGCGCCGGAACGTGCTGACCAGCTCTGACTCGCGCAATGATGAGAACCACGATCCCCTTGCATCAGATTGGGACGATTCGGGCAACTCCTGGGATCCTGGCGAGCGATCGCAACTGTTTTTTCCGGCAGCG